>Ga0307513_10008076_pt1 | contig 13509 bp, 13 predicted proteins | sample 15_EM_MG_FD_202174 | JGI IMG/M metagenome (GOLD analysis project Ga0307513, IMG submission 202174) | Populus trichocarpa ectomycorrhiza microbial communities from riparian zone in the Pacific Northwest, United States - 15_EM | ecosystem: Host-associated > Plants > Roots > Unclassified | place... | reverse complement strand
AGTTCGCAAAAGTGGCCTTTCCGGTTTTGCGAAAAAACTCTGCGAAAACAAAGGAATCTAAGCAGACATTCGTTGGTCAACCAATGAATGTCTGCTTAGCTTAATTCAAATTGCGCGGCTGTTTTTCCGGCATGGGAACGGCCATGTCGCCCTGGGATTCCTCATCGGCGATGAGCAGTTCGGGGCGATATTCGAAATGCGCCGTGTCGAAATGAAACCACTTGCCGCCCCAGATGAAGCCGTGCTTCTCAAAAACGGCGACGATCTCGTTTGGAATGCGGTTGCGATAGGGCGGCATCTCCGCCGAGCGGCGACGGCCACTCCACTCCCAATAATCGCCGAACGCGCTGTTCAGATCGATGGCGATGCCGAATGCATGGGCGCTTGACCGGCTCGTGTTCGCCACATCGCGGCAATTATAGGTGCCAGCGATCGGCCGGAGATATTTCTGCATTTCCTCAGGCAACGCGTCGAGTTCATTGGAGACGAGCTGCATTTTCTCCGCGACCTTGTTGACGGGCGTCACGCGGATCTTCTTGGCGCCGTGTTTCGGCAGCCAGACGACGTCCACCAGCTTCTTGTCCACCTCGCCGCGCCGACGGCAATCGCCATACATCTTGGTGAGGAACGCGATGTTGCGGATGCGGCCGGGATCGAAATCGACCTCAGGGTCGGAGAGCATTTCGCCCAGCGGATAGGGGATGGCGAACTGATCCTCCACATCGGCGCGCTCCAGCCGCTCCTGGAAGGTTTTCTCCGCGCCGTCGTCGAAGCCCATTTTCGCCCCGTCGCGCCAGATGAGGTTGTTGTCGTCATGGCCTGTGAGGAAATCGGGATAGGTGGAGACCAGCCGCGCCATCAGGCGGTTGGCCCTGGCCTGGTCGCGGGCGGAACGTTGCGGTGCGGGCAAAGGCTGCGCGAGTTCGGCGGGCGGAGATTGCCGTTCCTCCTCGCGCTCCCGCTCCCGTTCGCGGCGTGACCGGCGAGAGCGCGCCGCAACCTGGAATTCGCTCCCCGGCTGCTCGGCCGTGCCTTCGCCAGGACTTCCCTCACCAATGCTTCCCTCACCAACACTTCCCTCGCCAGCGCCGTCCATGCCTTGCGGCTCCTCGCGCAGGCCATCCGGCAGCGGGGAGACGGGCGTCGTCCGCGCCGGGGCGTCCTGAAGCCGCGCGGTTTCGGATTTGGCCGCAGGCTCGGGAGCCGCGCCGACATCCTTAACGGTTGCCTGCGGCTCGCCGCCCCGGATGAAGACCAGCGCGATGGCCAGCACGAACACGACATGTGTCAGCGCGGCGGCAAAGCGGTTGATCCTCGCCCGCATGTGGCTGGGAGGCTTGGGGCTGGGAGGCTTGGCCGCAATCTCGCTTGTTTCCGCTATGTCCTTGCTCATGAATCCCGCGCCCCGCAAGCTCGCGTCGATAGTCTTGTGTCTATTCAGCAACAGGTGCCGCTCGAAATACCAAGCCGGCGCGTCCTGGAAAAGGGATGAGAGCGTCCATGGTTCCCGAAGGCCGTATTTCCGTGCCGGCCGGGAAATAGAGCCCCGCTATTCATTAACGACGTTCAATACAATGGCGGTGGAAGGAGATGTCAATCCATGACAATTGGATAAGCGGGGCAAGGCAAGCGAAGGGTGTTGCCTTTATTTAAGGCGGGAAGCCTCCGCTACAGCTTCCGCGAGTGTCCGTTAAACGCCTTTTTTGGAAAGGCTTTACGGCCGCAACGGGGCTGATAAAGTAACAAGCTGGTGAAGCGCGGGGAATCTGAATAACGCCTGTCTTTTGGGGAACGAGGTTGGGTGATTTGGGCGAGCAAGGCGTCGCGGCCGCTGGCGTCGGCGAGGCCGAGGCGACGGGCATAGGGAGCATTGCGCCCACTTCGGTGCTTGGAGCAGGCAGCTATGTTGCCCCCGCGCCGGTGCCCCTTGCCTATGTGCCGCGCGAGGCCTCCCGTCAGTTTCCGATTTATGGCGCGCTCGACCTTGGCACCAATAATTGCCGCTTGCTGGTCGCGCGGCCTTCGCGGCGCGGTTTTCAGGTCATCGACGCCTTTTCCAAGATCATTCGCCTTGGCGAAGGGGTCAGCAAGACCGGCATCCTGTCCGAGGCCGCCATGGCGCGGACGCTCGACGCGCTGCGGATCTGCTCCGACAAGATGATGCGGCGCGGGGTCGGGCGTTCCCGGCTGATCGCGACGGAAGCCTGCCGCGTGGCGGAAAACGCCCCCGCCTTCATCGATACGGTGCGCGGCGAGACCGGCCTGCAAATCGAGATCATCAGCCGCGAAACCGAGGCCAAGCTGGCGGTGGCGGGCTGCGCTTCGCTGATCGACCGCACATCTGACTGGGCGCTGGTGTTCGACATTGGCGGGGGCTCCTCCGAGTTGATCTGGCTGGATTTGCGCCGCCTGCGCGCGGGCAAGCGCCAGACGCTGAGCGACCGGGTGCGCATCCAATCCGCCATCGTGGCGTGGACATCGCTGCCGGTCGGCGTGGTGACGCTGGCGGAAACCTTCGGCGGGCGCCATGTGGACAGCGCCATGTTCGAGGAGATGGTGGGGCATGTGCTTGGCCGGCTGGAGCCGTTCGAGAAGCGCTACCGCATCGCGCAGAACGTGGCGCGCGGCAATGCGCATCTGCTCGGCACCTCCGGCACGGTGACGACGCTGGCCGGGGTGCATCTGGGGCTGGAAACCTACAGCCGCCGCAAGGTCGATGGCTGCTGGCTGTCGGTTAAGGAAGTGCGCAGCGTGACCGCTAGGCTGCTGGAGATGAATTTCGAGGCGCGCTCCCTCCAGCCCTGCATCGGGCCGGACCGCGCCGATCTCGTGCTCGGCGGTTGCGCCATCCTGGAAGCGATGCTGCGGCTGTGGCCTTGCACGCGGCTGCGGGTGGCCGACCGGGGCCTGCGCGAGGGCATTCTCGCCAATCTCATGGCCGACGATACCACCGAGCGGCAGAGATCCGTCGCGGCCGAGCGCCGCCGCTCCTGATTGCGTTCAAGGGCCCCCCTGTGATATGGGCAACCCTTATGGTTTCAAAAAAATCGGATAGACCGGGCGGACGCGGTACGCGGGCGCTTAAAGTGCGCGTGCGCACGGCCAAGAAACGCCGGCTGTCCTCGACACTCTGGTTGCAGCGGCAGCTCAACGACCCATATGTGGCGCAGGCCAAGCGGGAAGGCTTTCGCTCGCGCGCGGCTTTTAAGCTCAGCGAGATCGACGAGAAATACGGGTTGCTTCAGCCTGGCCAGGCGATCATCGACCTTGGCGCGGCGCCGGGCGGCTGGTCGCAGGTGGCGGCGGACCGGGTGAAATCCGCCGACGGGCACGGTACGGTTGCCGCCATCGACATTTCGGAAATGGGGGCTATCCCCGGCGTTAACGTCATTCACGCCGATTTCATGGCCGACGACGCGCCGCGCCGCATCATCGAGTTGCTGGGCGGCCGCAAGGCTGATGGCGTGCTGTCGGACATGGCCGCGCCCGCGACGGGGCACCGTCACACGGACCACCTGCGAATCATGGGATTATGCGAGGCGGCCCTGGATTTCGCGGTGGAAATCCTCGGCCCAGGTGGGTTTTTCCTCTGCAAAGTGCTACAGGGCGGCACCGAGCGCGCGATGCTCGACATCATGAAACGCAGCTTTGCCACCGTCCGCCATGTGAAGCCGAAAGCAAGCCGCGCGGACTCGGCCGAGCTATACGTACTCGCCACGGGGTTTCGCGCAAGCGGTTGACATCGGGGAAAGATGTAATTCCGCGCACTATGCAGCGGGAAGGCGAAGTGATAGAGAAACCGAAATCAAGTTGTATACAGGCTGGTTACGGAGCCTGAGAAAGATTGACGGCCCATGGCGATTTTGAGGCCCGAAACAGCCCTGACATTCGACGATATCCTGCTGCGGCCTGCCCATTCCGAGGTGCTGCCGACTGCCGTCGATGTCTCCTCCTGGCTGACGCGCAGCATCCGGTTGAAGATTCCGATCATCTCCGCCGCGATGGATACGGTGACGGAAGCCCGGCTTGCCATCGCGATGGCGCAGGCCGGCGGCATCGGCGTGATCCACCGCAACATGGAACCGGACGAGCAGGCCAATGAGGTCCGCAAGGTCAAGAAGTTCGAGTCCGGCATGGTGATCGATCCGGTGACGATCGAGCCGACCGCGACGCTGCGCGAGGCGCTGGAGTTGATGCGCCGCCATTCGATCTCGGGCATTCCGGTGGTCAAGCCACCGGTGAACGGCTCGCAGGAAGGCAAGCTGGTCGGCATCCTCACCAATCGCGACGTGCGCTTCGCCACCAATAAAGAGCAGCCGGTCGCCGAACTGATGACGCACGAAAACCTCATCACGGTGAAGAAGGGCGTGTCGCGCGATGAGGCCATGCGGCTGCTGCATCAGCACCGGATCGAGAAGCTGATCGTGGTGGATGAGAATTACCACTGCATCGGCCTGATCACCGTGAAGGACATCGAGAAGGCCCAGCAGCATCCGCACGCGGCCAAGGACTCCGAGGGGCGCCTGCTCGTTGCCGCCGCCACGACGGTGGGCGAGGATGGCTTCACCCGCACCGAGCATCTCATCGATGCCGGCGTCGATGTGGTGGTGGTCGATACCGCGCACGGTCATTCCTCCCGCGTGCTCGACGCTGTGACGCGCATCAAGCGGCATTCCAATTCCGTGCAGGTGGTGGCCGGCAATGTCGCGACCGGCAACGGCGCCAAGGCGCTGATCGATGCCGGCGCGGACGCCATCAAGATCGGCATCGGGCCGGGCTCGATCTGCACCACGCGCATTGTCGCGGGCGTGGGCGTGCCGCAGCTTACCGCGATCATGGAAGCGACCGAAGTGGCGGCAAAATCCGGCGTTCCCGCGATCGCCGATGGCGGCATCAAATATTCCGGCGATCTGGCCAAGGCGCTAGCAGCTGGCGCCTCGACCGCGATGATCGGCTCGCTGTTAGCTGGCACCGACGAAAGCCCCGGCGAGGTCTATCTGTATCAGGGGCGGTCCTATAAGTCCTATCGCGGCATGGGCTCCATCGGCGCGATGGCGCGCGGCTCGGCGGATCGCTACTTCCAGCAGGAAGTCCAGGATACGCTCAAGCTCGTGCCCGAAGGCATCGAGGGGCAGGTGCCCTATCGCGGACCGGCGGGCAGCGTGCTGCATCAACTCGTCGGCGGCTTACGCGCGGCGATGGGCTATACCGGCGCAACCAGTATTGCGGATTTCCATAACAAGGCCGAGTTCATCCAGATCACCAATGCGGGCCTGCGCGAAAGCCACACGCATGACGTGACGATCACGCGGGAAAGCCCGAATTACCCGACCAACGCCTGACGGGGTAGGATGCGCTCGATGAGGCTTGCGCCGGCGGGCTGACTGTCATTCGCGAAAATGAGCCGTCTCGATTTTTGTGAAGAGAGAAGCGCAAGGCAAGACTCGCCGCAGGGCATTTTTCCGCGCGTAGGGTGAACCTGGCATTTGAGTTTTAAGCGGGCATTCCTTGGGCGACCGAGGGTGCTTGCTTAGTCCGTTTTCCATTCGCCGCGCGTTCATTGCCCCGCCTTCGCGTGGGAGAAGCTTTCGCTAAAACCGAACGTCCGCTTTTGCGGGGAATGCATTGGGGGGACGTGACACGATGGCGATAGCCATTCTCTATCCGGCACTGGCGCAGATCGTGCTGACGCTCGTTGTGCTGCTCGGGATGGGGTTGCAGCGCAACAAGGCCCTGCGAAGCGGCGCGGTCACCGTGGATGACATCGCGCTGGACAGTACCCGCTGGCCAGCCCATGCCCGCCAGTTCGGCAATTGCTACGCCAATCAGTTCGAGCTGCCAGTGCTGTTCTACGCGCTTTGCCTCATCGCACAGGTCACGCATGCGGCGGATTTGATCATGGTGATATTCGCCTGGATATTCGTCGTCAGCCGCATTGCCCACGCCTATGTTCACACCACCAGCAATGTGGTGCGGTTGCGCGCGAATATGTTTATCCTCGGCTTCGTCGCCCTCGTGGTCATGACGGTGCTGTTGCTGTTCCGCCTGCTTCTAACCGCTGGCATTTGACATCATGCGCCCTCCTGGCCGGCTTGCAGCCGCGATCGAAATTCTCGACGACATTCTCAACCGGCATCGTCCCGCCGCCATGGCGCTTGCCGATTGGGCGCGCGGTCACCGCTTCGCCGGCTCCGGCGACCGCTCCGCCATCGGCACGCTGGTTTACGACGCGCTGCGCAAGCGTGTCTCGCTCGCCTGGCGGATGGGCGAGGAAACGCCGCGTGCGCTCGCCATCGCCGCGATGCATCATGTCTGGGGGCAGTCCATCGCGGAGATTGAGGCGCTGTGCGACGGTTCGGAGCACGCGCCTGGGGCCTTGAGCGAGGCGGAACGCGCCGGTTTGTCGCGCGGCCTCGACGGCGCCCCCGGCTGGGCAGCCGCCGATATTCCGGAATGGATCTTCCCAAGCTTTGAGGCAAATTTCGGTGCAGACGCCATCGCGCAGGGGCAGGGCCTCGCCGAGCGCGCGCCTATCGATCTGCGGGTGAATCTGCTCAAGGCCGACCGCCCGCGCGTGCTGGCCGCGCTCTCCGCCTATAGCCCTGAGCCGGCGCCTTTTTCGCCCTGGGGGGTGCGCATCGCTCCGCCCAAGCCCCTGCAGAAGAACCCCAATGTCGAGGCCGAGGCGGCGCATGGCAAGGGCTGGTTCGAGGTGCAGGACGAGGCCTCCCAACTCGCGGTGCTGCTGGCCGGCATCGGTCCGCGCCAGCAGGTGATGGATCTGTGCGCCGGGTCAGGCGGCAAGGCGCTCGCGATCGCCGGGCTGATGCACAATACCGGGCAGATTTACGCCTTTGATTCTGAAAAGACGCGGCTGCGGCCGATCTTCGAGCGGCTGAAGCGGGCCGGGGCGCGCAATGTGCAGGTCATGACGGCGGGCGCTAATGTGGGCTTGGCGCCGCTGGCCGGCCGTATGGACGTGGTGTTCGTCGATGCGCCCTGTTCCGGCTCCGGCGTATGGCGGCGGCGTCCCGACGCGAAATGGCGCCTCACACCGGAAGCGCTGGTCGCCCGGATTGCCGAACAGCGCGGCGTGCTAGCGCTTGCCGCGCCGCTGGTCAAGCCCGGTGGGACGCTGGTCTACGCCACCTGCTCGGTGCTGGCTCCGGAAAACCAGGAGCAGACCGCTTGGTTTCTTGGCGGCGAGCCGGCCTTTGCCGAGCGCGATTACCGTGCGGGCTGGCCGCTTGCCGGCAGGGAGCCACCAGCCTCCGCCGTGGCGGGGCTGTCGCTTCAACTCACCCCGCACACCCATGGAACGGACGGCTTTTACCTAAGCATCCTGCACAAGGCCGCGTGATTAAGCATCGCGTGGGTCTTGAAGCCACCGCCATACATTCCTCATTCTTCGCCAAATTCCTGCCTTTGTGCTTGTGTTGTCTGGCCTCGCCTTCGACGTGGGCATAATGCACAGCCGAAAGCTGAAAGGCTTTTGATCTGAGTTAAGTTTTTGTTACAAACGCCGCCTATCATCCGCGCCGTCAACGCCGCGCCTCGTGCCGATCTGCGACAGACGGAAAATCAGAAGAGAGTAACAAGCATGATCAAAACATTGTTGGGGATCGTCGTTCTATTGGCGGTCATCGTTTTCGGCTTTTGGCTCTACGCCACCTACACCATCGGATCGGCTGACGATCAGAAATGGACCACGGTGAATAGCTACATGCCCGATCCATTGCGCAAATGGGCCTGCGCCGAGGTGAAGACGCGTATCGGCGGCTCGGCCTCGCAAGCGCCGACCGGCTGCGTGGACGCCTGGCGGTAGCTTTCGACGATATGCGTGATGCGAAGGGCGGCGGGAGACCGGCGCCTTTTCCGCTTGTCTGCACAAGGCCATGACGCAACATCGGTGATGCAAGATCGGGCTTGACGTGCCTCGGAAGGGGTGTTTTACCCCGGTCATGACCGATACCGTGTTGATTGTCGATTTTGGCAGCCAGGTTACGCAGCTTATCGCCCGCCGCGTGCGCGAGGCAGGCGTCTATTCCGAGGTCGTTCCGTTCCAGCTTGCGGGCGCGGCCTTCGACCGGCTGAAGCCGAAGGCTGTCATCCTTTCCGGCGGCCCGGCCAGCGTTCATGAGCTTGGCACGCCCCGTGCGCCCGATGCGATTTTCGCCGCCGGTGTTCCAGTGCTCGGCATCTGCTACGGGCAAATGACCATGGCCGCCCAGCTTGGCGGCGAGACCCAGCCGGCCGATCATCGCGAATTCGGCCGCGCCATGGTCGAGGTGGCCAAGGACAGCCCGATCTTTGCGGGCGTCTGGCGCAAGGGCGAGCAATATCAGGTCTGGATGAGCCATGGCGACCGGGTCATCGCGTTGCCGCCTGGCTTTGAGGTTCTGGCGTTCTCGGCCAATGCCCCCTTCGCGGTCGCGGCCGATGAGGAGCGCCGGCTGTATTCCTTCATGTTCCACCCTGAAGTGGTCCACACGCCGGACGGGGCAAAGCTTCTATCCAATTTTGTGCATAATATCGCCGGCTGCGAGGCGGATTGGACGATGGGCCAGTTCCGCGACGCCGCCATCGCCAAAATCCGTGACGCCGTCGGCGGCGCGCGGGTGATCTGCGGCCTGTCGGGCGGCGTCGATTCGGCCGTCGCCGCCGTGCTGATCCACGAGGCGATACGCGATCAACTCACCTGCATCTTCGTCGATCATGGCCTGATGCGCGAGGGGGAGGCTGAACAGGTCGTCACCCTGTTCCGCGAGACCTACAACATTCCGCTCGTCCATGTGGATGCAGCCGACCGTTTCCTGCACGCGCTGGCTGGCGTCGCCGACCCGGAGCAGAAGCGCAAGGCCATCGGCCGGCTATTCATCGATGTGTTCGACGAGGAGGCCGCCAAGCTCGGCGGCGCGGATTTCCTCGCCCAGGGCACGCTCTATCCCGATGTGATCGAGAGCGTTTCCTATAGCGGCGGGCCTTCCGTCACCATCAAGTCGCATCACAATGTCGGCGGCCTGCCCGAGCGGATGAAGCTCAAGCTGCTGGAGCCTTTGCGCGAGCTGTTCAAGGACGAGGTGCGCGCGCTTGGCCGCGAGCTTGGCCTGCCGGACAGCTTTGTCGGCCGCCATCCCTTCCCCGGTCCGGGCCTTGCCATCCGCGTGCCCGGCGAGGTGACAGCGGACCGGCTCGCGATCCTGCGCCGCGCCGACACCATCTATCTCGACGAGATCCGCAAGGCCGGGCTCTACGACACGATCTGGCAGGCCTTCGCCGTGCTGCTGCCGGTGCGCACGGTGGGCGTCATGGGCGATGCGCGCACCTATGACTATGTCTGCGCGCTGCGGGCCGTGACCTCCACCGACGGCATGACGGCGGATTATTACGACTTCAGCCACGACTTCCTGGGCCGCACCGCCACGCGGATCATCAACGAGGTGCGTGGTATCAACCGCGTCGTCTATGACATCACCTCAAAGCCCCCTGGCACGATCGAGTGGGAGTGAGGCGGCAAACGGCTGCGAGAGCGTCGTTTCGACGAGGATTTTCCCGTCATGTTCTTGTTTTACGGCCCAAATCGCGCGTCCACTGAGGTAACGCTCTCTCCATCTCTAACTTGTCGGCCCGATCCGCGTCCGCTTTCCGGATGATGGAAAGTCGCAGCAAAAGGCGGGAGTGCTCTGGCTTAGAAGCGCGCGCACAAAGGCGGGTCTGCTTAGAGCATCGGACCGAAAAGTGCGAAGCGGTTTTCGGATAAATCCGATGCACAAACAAAAAGATAGAGCGGTGCTTCCGAGTCCGATTTAAAATCCGCCGCTCAAGTGCCCAATGGCGGCCATCGGGATCCATGAGCCGAAAAGCGGCCGTTCCTGCCGCGCGCTTCGAACGCCGAAAAAAAAATTGCAGGACGATGTCGATTTCCGGCAAGCCGGTTCGTTGTCCCGATGAGAGGCCAAAGGGGCCGGCTCAAGCAAGGAGACAGACGATGCGGGTTATGGTGTTCGCGAAAGCCACTGAGGACAGCGAAAAGGGCGCGCCCCCCACGGCCGAGGCATTCGCGGCAATGGATCGGTTCACCGAGGAACTGGTCAAAGCCGGCGTATTCGTGGCCGCCGCCGGCCTCAAGAACAGCGCCCAGGCCAAGCGCATCGTTTGCGAAGGTTCCGGCCGCACGGTCATCGACGGCCCGTTCGCCGAGTCCCGCGAGCTTATCGCCGGCTTTTCGATCTGGGAGGTCAAGGATATGGACGAGGCCGTGGCCTGGGCGAAGCGCTCCCCCAATCCCATGTCGGGCAAGAGCGAGATCGAGATCCGGCCGTTCTATGAGGCGGCAGATCTGGCCGAGTTTCTGACGCCCGAGGAGCTATCGACGCCCCGTGACGGCGAGCGCGGGAAGCTCGGCGTCGCCTGAGAATATACGCGTCGACGCTGGTTCCCTCGACCTGTGCATAGGCGGCGGTGACCGCATGGCCAAGCGCGGAACCAATAATCCCGCTAGGCAGGTTTGCCGAAAAGGAATCCAGGCAGGCATTCATTGGACGACCGAGGAATGCCTGCATAGCGGCCAGCATACCGCAACGCAGCTTCTCACTCTGCCCGCCTGGAGCGCGCAAAAAAAGCGGCTTCCGAGGAAGCCGCTCAATCGGGGTAGACGCAATGTTGCGCCGGTCCCTTTCCCCGGCTACTACCAGTAGCGGCGGTAGTAGTGGCGGCGATAGTGATGGGGCCGGCAGCGCCAGCTATAGGGGTTATACCAGCACCAATCGTGTCGGCGGTAATAGACCTGCTCGGTCGCACCGGTCGAGTTCACGACATCGCCCACGCCTGTGATACCACCGGCGGTCATGGCTTTCGCGGGCGTTCCCGCCCCAAAGGCAAATGCGCCCGTCATCATAAGGACGAGAGCAAACAGCAACTTTCTCATCGCTATTCTCCTGTTCTAGCCTCGGCAGTTCGAAGGTTCGTCACGGCGACCGGCAGCGGAAACATGTGCTGACGCGGGCGCGCAACGGTAAAATCCCCATCAGGCGTAGGGTTCCGTCACCGGCGTTGGCTGCCCGTGAGGCGCAGGGCCTCACGAGCGGCCAACGCTGCATTCTGACTACCAGCGGCCCCAGCTGCAGTGGCGGTATCCATGACGCCACCAGCAATGCCGGCGATGATGCCGCCAGTAATAATGGCGATAATGATGGCGATGCCAATGGCGGCGGTAATGCACGGCCTCGGCCGTTCCGGCCGGCTTGACCACGTCGGTCATGCCCGCCACCGGGCCGGCGGTCATCGCGCTTGCGGGGGTGCCGGCCGCGAAGCCGAACGCGCCCATCAGCACGATCGCAAATGCAAAAATCAGTTTTCTCATCGTTTTCTCTCTCCTGGTTTCCTCGGCACTCGGACCTTCAAAGCATGGCAGAAAGCGATTGCAGTCCGATGTGTTTGACACTTCCATTTTGAACAGAACGCATGTTTATGCCGTTACCATCCGCATCGCGACATGCAGGTTCGACATCGCGCATCGTCGCCGCCGCCGCCCGCGCAATTGGACTGGCACGAGCGGCACGGATGGCCGAACCTTGCGCCGTAACCCCAGTAAGGACCGCCCCAGAAGCGGTTTTGCCCGCCCCCTGGCTGTCGGCCTCCCTGGCCACCCGAGGGTGGTAGGGCACGGCGCGAGCCCCGGCCCTGGCCGTCCCCGCCCCGGTCGCCGGGGGGAATGATGCGTTGACCATTTGCCCAGCCGCCACCCGGCCCATCGCGTTCCGCCAGCGCTGAAGCGAGCGGAAAGCTGATAAGACTGGCAGCAAGCAGAAGTACAGCGTGGCAACGCCATGTCATCCGTTGATCCCCGAAGACCGGATTGAAACCGGCCTGGCTTGTTGTATTGGACAATGCGGGGAATGAACCGGTGATGAATAGACCATCACCGTTCCGTCTGCGGTGACTTTCCGTGCGCGTTGCGCATCGCCGGCCCTGTGAAACGGATCGGTTGAGCGAAGCATTATTTCGAAAAGTGATCTTTGCGGTTTTCGAACAAAAATGATGCGTAAACAAAAAGCTAAGCAGGTCATTCGTTGGCTCGCCAGCGCCAACCTGCGTCGAGCTGGATGACTTCCGGTGGAAGCACCATTGTTCGGCGGCCGCTCTGGATTCTTTGCAGGTCGCGCTCTAAGCAGAGTTTCCAGAAGTGGCGCTGCCAGTTGTGGAAAAAAACGCCGCGAAAACAAAAAAATCCAGGCAGGCATTCGTTGGACGACCAAGGACTGTTTGTTTAGCGCCGCTTGGCGATGTTGGCAAGCCGGGCCGGTCAGGACCGGCAATTATGGCGGGGCCGGGCGGGCGCGAAAGCCGGCGGGGCGGATACTGTGGCGCGATGGCCCAGCCGATAGCTGTAATAGTCGCAACCCGGCCCGCAATAGCCTTGGCGCAGCCGCCAGTACCAGCACCTGATGCCGCAGCCGCTAGGGGTGCCGCGCAGCTCTTCGACCTCGGTTTCCGGGCAGTCGTCCGGCGCCAGCAGCGGGCTCGGCTCAAGCCGCTTGATCGCATGGCCGATCGGATCCTCGCGCTCGCGGTAGGGGCGGGGGGGAGCGATGTCGATTTCAGGGACGCAATCGCTGCATTCGGGGCAGGATCGCACGCAGTCGCCGCTGCGAACGGGAGCCAGCATGGTGCCGGGCCGGGCCGCCGCGGCGTGCATCGTGGCGGCGATGGGCAAGGCCCGCGTTCCCCCGATGCCCGCCAGAATGGCGAATATCATGGCCGCGCCGACATGCAATGCACGGCGGACACGGAAGTGCGCGATGGCCTGTTTCGGCGATCCACTCATATCGGCATGCCGGCGATGCGCGAATTTCCTTCCATCGCCGTCTCCCCCACTGTTAATTCGACCCCATCTAACGATGGCGATCGCAAACAACCTCTTAACGCGAACAATTTTACTTAAAGGTCGGGGAAGAAAATCCATGTCCCAGCACAGCCAGGCCAAGCGCGTGACCGCCCCGGACATCGCCGCGCGAAAGGGCGCCGCGCCGATCGTTTCGCTGACCGCCTATCACGCGCACACGGCCAGGATCATCGACCCTTACGTGGATTTCCTGCTGGTCGGCGATTCGCTGGGCATGGTGATGCACGGCTATGAGACGACACTTCCGGTGCCGCTCGACCTGATGATCATGCATGGCGCGGCGGTGGTGCGTGGCTCGGCGCGCGCGCTGGTGGTGGTGGACATGCCGTTCGGCTCCTACGAGGAGAGCCCGGCGTTGGCTTTCCGCAATGCGGTGCGCGTGATCAAGGAGACCGGCTGCGGGGCGATCAAACTCGAAGGCGGGCGGCGCCTTGCCGAGACCATCGCCTATCTCACGGCGCGCGGCATTCCGGTGATGGCGCATATCGGCCTGACGCCGCAATCGGTGAATGTGATGGGCGGCTTCAAGACGCAAGGCCGCCGGCGTTCGGAATGGCAGGCCATCGAGGACGACGCGGCGGCTGTCACCGAGGCGGGCGCATTCG
>Ga0307513_10008075_pt1 | contig 13509 bp, 12 predicted proteins | sample 15_EM_MG_FD_202174 | JGI IMG/M metagenome (GOLD analysis project Ga0307513, IMG submission 202174) | Populus trichocarpa ectomycorrhiza microbial communities from riparian zone in the Pacific Northwest, United States - 15_EM | ecosystem: Host-associated > Plants > Roots > Unclassified | place... | reverse complement strand
CGACCTGGACCGGCTGGACCGCAACCTGCGCCGCGGGCCGGCCCGTGGCCCGCGTACGCGCGGCAGCGAGTTGCCGGTCATCGCCGCCGTGCCGGGCGCGGCGTCCGGCCCGGCAGCAAAGGCAGAGCCGGCAGCAAAGGCAGCACCCGAACCGGAGCGCGGCGCTGTGCCGGTCCCCGAGGAACAGTCGGGCGGCCAGCGGTGACGGTGCTGGACGACTACGTCGAGGGCGACCTCGTCGAAGTCACGGTCGGCGCGAGCGCGCACGGCGGGCACTGCGTCGCGCGGATCGGCGACGAGCACGGCCGGGTGGTCTTCGTCCGGCACGCGCTGCCGGGCGAGCGGGTCACCGCCGAGATCACCGAACTGCACCGCGGCTACCTGCGCGCCGACGCGGTCGAGGTGCACCAGGCCTCGCCCGATCGGGTGCCGCCGCCCTGCCCGTACGCGCATCCGGGTGGTTGTGGGGGTTGTGACCTGCAGCATGTCGCGCCGCAGGCGCAGCTCGACTGGAAGACCGCGGTCGTGCGCGACTTGCTTGCCCGAGTCGGCGGCCTGGCCGGCGAGGCGATCGCCGACCTCGACGTCCGCGTGCGGGCGCTGCCGGGTGGCCCGCTGGGCTGGCGGTCCCGGGTCCGGTACGCGGTCGACGCCGCCGGCCGCCCCGGACTGTTGCGCCACCGCTCGCACCAGGTCGTGCCGATCGACCGCTGCCGGATCGCCCGCCCGGCCCTGCAGGACCTGGACGTGCTGGGCCACCCCTGGCCGGACGTCGACGCGATCGAGGTGGTGGCCTCGACCGGCGGCGACGTCAGCGTGCTGACCCGGGGCGTGTCCGGCGGCCTGGCCCCGACGGACGACCGGGGCGACAGCGCGGTGCTGCTGAGCGGGCCGGCGGAGGTGCGCGAGTTGGCGGGCGGCCGGGAATGGCACGTACCGCCGGAAGGGTTTTGGCAAGTGCATCCCGCCGCGGCCGACACCCTGGTCGCGGCCGTGCTGGAGATGTTGCGGCCGGTCGCGGGCGAGAGCTCGTGGGATCTCTACGGCGGCGCCGGGCTCTTCGCGGCGGCCCTGGCGCAGCGGACCGGCGCGCGCACGACGGTGGTGGAGTCCTCGCCGGTGGGCGTGGCCGCCGCGCGCCGCAACCTGGCCGACCTGACCGGGGTCGAGGTGGTCGCTGCGAAGGTCGAGACCGCGCTGGCCCGGCGCCGGGTCGCCGGGCCGGTCGATCTGGTGGTGCTGGACCCGCCCCGCACCGGCGCGGGGGCGAAGGTGGTCCGGGCGATCATCGCGGCCCGGCCCCGGGCGGTCGCCTACGTGGCGTGTGACCCGGCCGCGCTGGCCCGCGACGTGGCGACCTTCGCCCAGGCCGACTGGCGGCTCACCGAACTGCGCGGTTACGACTGCTTCCCGATGACCCAGCACGTGGAGTGCGTGGCGCTGTTCGCCGCGCCGATGTGAAAGTGGTCACCGCGGTAGACGCCAGATGTGCAAGTTGCGTGTAGGGAAGTGGTCTTGGCGGGCGCGGGGCGGCGCGTCGCCGATAGACTGACGCCTCATGAGCGAGACTCTTCCTCCCCCGTCCGGGCTGCTCGGCGGGATCGCCTCGCCCCGGGACCTCAAGCGCCTCACGCCCGAGCAGTTGAGTCTGCTCGCGGCCGAGATCCGCGACTTCCTGGTGGCCAAGGTGTCACGTACGGGCGGGCACCTGGGGCCCAATCTCGGGGTTGTGGAGATGACTCTCGCACTGCACCGGGTCTTCGACTCGCCGCGTGACCGGATTCTCTTCGACACCGGCCACCAGGCATATGTGCACAAGATGGTGACCGGCCGGCAGGGCGGCTTCGACCGGCTGCGCCAGCGCGGCGGCCTGTCCGGCTATCCGAGCCAGGCCGAGAGCGAGCACGACCTGATCGAAAACTCGCACGCCTCGACCGCCCTGTCCTATGCCGACGGCCTCTCCAAGGCGTTCACGCTGCGCGGCGAGGACCGGCACGTGGTGGCGGTCGTCGGCGACGGCGCGCTCACCGGCGGCATGTGCTGGGAGGCGCTCAACAACATCGCGGCGGCGCGCAACCGGCTGGTCATCGTCGTCAACGACAACGGCCGGTCGTATGCGCCGACCATCGGCGGCCTGGCCGACCACCTCTCCACGCTGCGCCTCAACCCCGGCTACGAGAAGGTTCTCGATCTGGTCAAGGACGCCCTCGGCTCGACGCCGATGGTCGGCAAGCCGATGTACGAGGTGCTGCACGCGGTCAAGCGCGGGATCAAGGACGCGGTCAGCCCGCAGCCGATGTTCGAGGACCTCGGGATGAAGTACGTCGGCCCGGTCGACGGCCACGACACGCAGGCGATGGAGTCCGCGCTGCGCCGGGCCAAGGGCTTCAACGCCCCGGTCATCGTGCACGCGGTGACCCGCAAGGGCTACGGCTACCGGCCCGCCGAGGAGGACGAGGCCGACTGCCTGCACGGCCCGAGCGCGTTCGACGCCGAGACCGGCAAGGCGCTCGCCGCGCCGTCGGTGAAGTGGACGCATATCTTCGCCGACGAGCTGGTCGCGATCGCCGACCAGCGCCCGGACATCGTCGGCATCACGGCCGCCATGGCCGAGCCGACCGGCATCGCCACGCTGGCCAAGAAATATCCCGACCGGGTGTACGACGTGGGCATCGCCGAGCAGCACGCGGCCACCTCGGCGGCCGGGCTGGCGATGGGCGGGCTGCACCCCGTGGTCGCCGTCTACGCCACGTTCCTCAACCGCGCGTTCGACCAGGTGCTGCTCGACGTGGCCATGCACCGGCTGCCGGTCACCTTCGTGCTGGACCGGGCCGGCGTCACCGGACCGGACGGCCCGAGCCACTACGGCATCTGGGACATGAGCGTCTTCGGCGTCGTGCCGGGCCTGCGGATCGCCGCCCCGCGCGACGCGGAGTCGCTGCGCGAGGAGCTGCGCGAGGCGGTCGGGGTCGACGACGGGCCGACGATCCTGCGCTTCCCGACCGGTTCGGTCGCCGCCAGCCTGCCCGCGCTGCGCCGGGTCGGCCAGGTCGACGTGCTGCGCGAGGAGAGCCAGAAGGACGTCCTGGTGGTCGCGGTCGGCGCGTTCGCCAAGCTGGGCATGGAGGCCGCCGAGCGGATCGCCGAGCAGGGCTACGGCGTGACGGTCGTCGACCCGCGCTGGGTCCGGCCGGTGCCGGTCGAGCTGGCCGGGCTCGCCCGGCAATATCGGCTCGTCGTGACGCTGGAGGACGGCGTGCGCGCGGGCGGGGTCGGCGACGCGGTCGCGAGCATGCTGCGCGATCGCGGGGTCGACGTGCCGCTGCGCGATTTCGGCGTGCCGGCCGGCTTCCACCCGCACGGCACCCGCGCCGAGATCCTGGCCTCGCTCGGCCTCACGGCGCAGGACATCGCCCGCAGCGTCACCGAGTGCGTTTCCCGGCTCGATTACGTTTCCCCGGAGCGCCAAACCGCCCCATAACGGCAAATCGGGGCTCGGGACGAGCCGTTTCGTTATCTCCCCGTTATCTTTGCTCCATGGCGGCGGACATCCTCACCGGCAACACGGTGATCATCGACCTCGGCCTCGATCGTGGCGAACCAGAAACCTACCGGTCACCGACGCGTTCCACGGTGCCGGCCTGGTTCGGTCCGATGCTGATCGCGGCGCTCGTGCTGATCTGTTCGGCGGCCTCGGCGGCGCCGCCCCCGCCGCCCCTGTCGACGCTGCTCAGCCTCCGGGTCGGGCCCGCGGATTCGTACGCGGTCACCGACAACGGCCAGTTGCTGGCCCAGACCGTGGGCACGCTGAGCATGTACGACCTGGGGTCGGGCGCGCTGCGCTGGCGGTCCGACTCGTCGGTGCCGATGTACCGGATCCGCACCGGCAGCGGCCTGGTCCTGCTCCGGCCGTGGACCAGCGGGCTGGCCGGGATCGGCAGCCCGGGCACGACCGCGATCTCGCTCGCCAACGGGATCGCCCGGTGGCGCCGGGCCGGCAACGTCGTCACCCTGACCGGCTCGTCCGCGCTGCTGGCGGTCACCGGCGTGCCCGGCTTCGCCGGGGCCGGCCGGCGCGTGCAGGACGCCGTCGACCTGGTCGACCCGATCACCGGGCAGACCCGCTGGCAGGTGGCCGTCCCGTCGACGGCGGTGCTGCTGGGGGTGCCCGGCCCGGCCGGTGCGCCGGCCCGGATGCTGCTGGTGCACGACAACCGCACGGCCGCGGTGCACGACCTGGCCACCGGGGAGCGGCTCGCCGTGGGACCGCTGCCGCCGGCCGACTACGGGCCCGACAACCCGACCGTGAGCGGCGGCCTGGTGCTGCTGCGGCATCCCGGCGACCACGGGCCCGAGATCACCGCGTACGACCCGGTGACGTTGGGGCTGCGCTGGTCGCGGCCGGCCCGGGACGCCGACGAGATCGTCAACTGCGGCGCGTTCGCCTGTGTCACCGGGGCCGACGGGGTGCGGGCGCTCGACCCGGCGACCGGCAAGCTGCTCTGGTACCGGTCCGGGTGGCGCTCGGTCGAGCAGCACGGCAACGTGGTGCTGGCGTATTCGGCGCCGGGCAGCAGCTCCGAGGCGGTCGGCGTCATCGATCCCGGCACCGGCCGGGTTCTGGTCGACCTGCAGGGCTGGCGGCCGGTCACCGGCACCGGCGGCTCGGGACGGCTGCTGGTGACCCGGGTCGTCGACGTCGGAGCCCGTACCATGGTCGCGGTCGCCGGGCCCGGCGACGAGCGTCCGCGCCCGATCGCCTACCTGCCGGCGGGCACCGGCGACTGCCAGGCCGTCCCCGGCCGGCTGGTCTGCCGGTCGATGACCGGCAACCTGGTCGTCTGGGCGTATCAGCAGAAGGGGTGAGCGTTGGCGCTGATCGAGCTGAGCCTGGATCAGCCCGTCGCCGTTGCCGCGCCGCCCCCGCCCGCGTACCGCTATCGCGCCTTCGGCCTGGTCCTGGCCGCCGTCCTCGTCCTGGCGCTCGCCGGTGCCGTCCCGGCCGCGGCCGCCTTCTGGCTGCGCACCGGCCTGGTCCCGCTGAGCGTCGGGGCCGACTTCCAGGTCGCCGGCGGCCGGCTCTTCACCCTTGAGGTGACCGAGGGCCGGCGGGTGACCTCGGCCTGGACGATGCATCCGTTGCGCCGGCTCTGGCGGACCGCCACCGCCGCCGACGACATCTCCGGCGGGCTGCTGCAGGGCGGCGCCTCGGTGTCGGTCGCCGGCGACTTCGTGCTGCTGCGCGCGGGTCCGACCACGACCGTGCTGGACGCGCACACCGGCGCGGTCCGGTGGACGTCCGCGCTGCCGGTCAGCGCGCTCACCGAGACCGTCGGGATGGTCCAGCAGGAGCAGTTCCGGGCCGGCACGGAGTACGACGAGTCGTCCGGCGCGCCGGGCGCCCTGTTCTTCTCCTCGACCGGCCAGCCGCACACCGAGCCGCCGCAGCGCACCGACCTGTCCGGCGTCGACCTGGCCACCGGCAAGCCGGTCTGGGTGGCCCCGTTCGCCGGCTCGATCTATCCGGCCAAGTCCCGGGGCCACGGCGACGCGGTCGTGGTGGTCGCTGCCGACCGGCTCTGGCTGCGCGCCGCCGGCACCGGCTCAGTGCTGCGGTCTCGGCCGATGCCCACTACGGCCGACGGCGGCTCCTCCTGGGGTGAGGTGGTCGGCAACCTGCTGCTCGTGCGGCAGGCGGGCGTCGTCACGGCGTACTCGATGGCGGATCTCGACCGGCTCTGGCAGCGCGCGGAGCCGGACGATCAGGGCAACTCGGCCGTCTGCGCGGGGCTGACCTGCGAGAAGGTCCGCGACGACCTGATCGTGCTGGACCCGGTGACCGGGACGCCGCGCTGGCGGACCGGCGACGATGTGGACCTGCGGGCCGCCGCCGGTTACGCCCTCGAGGCGCAGAGCGGGCAGAGCCGGCCGCTGCGCGCGGTCTCGCTCGCCTCCGGAGCGCCGCAAGTGGACCTGAGCGGCTGGCAGACCTTCGTCCTCTCCGCGGGCAGCGACGGCCCGGTCGTGCTGTCCCGGCGGGTGGCCGGCGCGGGGACCGCGTTCGGCGTCCTGCTTTCCGGGCGCCGGGTGGTGCTGCCGCTCGGCTCGTCCAGCACGCCGGTGACCGATTGCTTCGCCGATACCCGCTATGTCGCCTGCCGTGCGGCGGGTGGCGTCGAGGTGTTCACCTACGCCGCCTGACGGGTTTTGGCTAGCGCGGTGTTGACCCGCGCGGCGCACAATGGGCTCACAGATTCAGCACAGCCCGGAGCGCGGCGTGAGCAACGTCCTGATCGACCTTGGCGAGTTGCCTCCGCAGGGGCAGCGGCGATCGCTGCCGTTCGGCGCCGGGCGGCCGATTCCCTACCGGGCCCTGCTCGGCGCCCTCGCCGTCGTGCTCCTCGGGCTGCTCGGCGGGGCGACCTACCTGCCGCCCCCGCCCGGGCCGACGATCATCGCGGCGCTGCTCGCCGACACCACGTTCCTCAGTGGCAACCGGCTCTTCGTGGTCAGCGCCGCCGACGATCCCTTCGGGTCGGTCGTCCACAACAAGATCGTGAGCGCGTACGCACTGCCGGCCGGCACCCTGCTGTCGCGGACCAACGTGGCGGTCACCGGGGCGATCTTCGACGTCACCGCGGTGGGGGACACGCTGCTGGTGTCGTACCAGGTGGACACGGTCGGCGCGGAAGCCACCGTGGCGATCGTCGCCGGCACCGAGCACGCCCTCTGGCGGCACCCGGCCCGGTTGCTTTCCGTCTCCGGCCCGGCCGGCCTGGTGCTGCTGCGCGAGAACAGCCCGCAGTTCGGCAGCCTGCACTGGTACGGCGTCGACCTCGCCACCGGCGCGACCCGCTGGTCGCTGGACCAGCCGGTGTTCGGCTACACGATCGAAGCCCTGGACCACGACGGGTTCCCGACCCGGCTGGTCACCGCCGACGCGACCGGTCACCTCGAGGTGCGCGACGCGCACACCGGGGTGCTCACCGCCAAGGCCGACGTGCCGGCGCCGGCGGACTGGCGGGACCGGGGCATCTCGATGTGGGCGGCCGACGACATGGTCCTGGTCGGCGGGCGGTCCGGCACCACCGCCTACGCCCTGGCCGACCTGTCGAAACGCTGGACCAACAGCGTCGACCTCTCCGAACGCTACGTGCTGCCGCACTGCGACAACGCGGTCTGCGTGGTCGGCTCGTTCGCCGGCGTGCAAGTGCTCGACCCGCTGACCGGCCGGCAGCGCTGGGCCTCCGACGAGTGGAGCGCGCTCCAGCAGGTCGGCGCGTATCTGCTGGCCGACGGGCCGGTGGGCGGGCCGGTCGCGGAGCCGCAGGCGGTCGTCGATCCGGTCACCGGCCGGCAGCACGGCGACTTCGGCGCCTGGCGGTCCAAGGGCGACCCGCGGCCCGACGGCACGGTGATCGGCCTGCGCCAGCGGCCCGGCGAGGACGTGCTCTGGTATGCCTCGCTGAACCCGGCCACCCTGGCGATCCGGGTCCTGGGCGCCGCGGAACGCGTCTCGGGCGATTGCCAGACCACGCCGGACGTGCTGGTGTGCCGGCGCCTCGACGCCTCTGTCGGCATCTGGCCGCTCGGCTAGCCTTCCAGTAGCGGCCTACTTACAGCCTCTTCACACGGTGGCGACGAGGCTGGGCAGGCCTGATGAGTACGGAGGACCGCGGTGCGGGTGCTGGTGGTGGAAGACGAGCGGAACCTCGCCGACGCGATCGTGCGAGGGCTGCGCCGCAAGGGCATGGCGGTGGACGTCGCGTACGACGGGTTGTCCGGGCACGAGATGGCGTACGTGACCCGCTATGACGTGGTCGTGCTCGACCGTGACCTGCCGGGGATGCACGGCGACGAGATATGCGCGGCGCTGGTCGCCTCGGGCGCGCTGACCCGGGTCCTGATGCTGACCGCGAGCGGCACGGTCGCCGACCGCGTCGAGGGTCTGCAACTCGGCGCCGACGACTATCTGCCCAAGCCGTTCGCCTTCGACGAGTTGGTCGCCCGGGTCCAGGCGCTGGGCCGGCGCGCCACGCCCGCGGCGCCGCCGGTGATGACGGTCGGCGACCTGGTCCTCGACCCGGCGCGGCGGATGGTCACCCGGGGCGGCACGACGCTTGACTTGACCAACAAGGAGTTCGGCGTACTCGAGGAGTTGCTCAAGGCCCGCGGCGGCGTGGTCTCCAGCGAGCAACTGCTGGAGCGCGTCTGGGACGCGAACACCGACCCGTTCACCACGACCGTGCGGGTGACCGTGATGACGTTACGCAAAAAGGTGGGCGATCCACCGCTGATCGAGACTGTGGTCGGCGCCGGCTACCGGGTGCCCGAGCCGGTGACCGTGACCCACCTCGGCGCCGGCACGTGACCGTCTACCTGGGCCGCAGCCGCGACAAGATGCGGCTGCGGCCGACGCTGCGGCTGCGGCTGACGCTGCTGAACGGCATCCTGCTGGTCGGCGCGGGCGCGGTGCTGGTGCTGCTGGCCTGGCTGCTGGTCGGCGACGCGATGCACCCGGCCACCGAGTTGCGGGCCGGCAGCGTCGTGACGTTGGCCGACGGCAGCACCAAGTCGGCCACCGAGTGGCAGGCCCAGCTGGTCGCCCGGGCGTCCCAGGAGCTGCTGGTCAAGGGCCTGGTCGCGCTGTTCGCCATCGGGATCATCGGGATCGCGGGGGCGTACGCGGTGGCGGGCCGGGCGTTGAAGCCGTTGCACCGGGTCACCGCCACCGCCCAGCGGCTCGGCGAGGAGACCCTGGACCAGCGGATCCGGTACTCCGGCGCGGACGACGAGGTGGCCGAGCTGGCCCGCACGTTCGACGCGATGCTCGACCGGTTGGCGGGGGCGTTCGAGTCGCAGAAGCGGTTCGTCGCCAACGCGTCGCATGAGCTGCGGACACCACTGGCGGTCATGCGTACGGAGATCGACGTGACGCTCAGCGACGACGAAGCCGACGTGGACGAGTACCGGCGGATGGCCAAGGTCGTACGCAACGCCTCCGAACGCGCGAACGGCCTGGTCGACGCGCTGCTCGTGCTGGCCCGCAGCGAGGCGCAGTCCGGCCGGCGGCTGGTTCGCAAGGTCCCGGCCGACCTGGCGACGAGCGTGCACAACGCGCTGTCGGCGGTCCGCGCCGAGGCCGAACGGCTGAAGCTCGACGTGAGCACCGACCTGAAGCCGGCGCCGGTGGTCGGCGACCCGAGCCTGCTCGACCGGCTGGCCGGAAACCTGATCGAGAACGCGATCCGGTACAACCACCTGCTCGGCAAGCTGTGGCTGCGCACCGACAGCATCGACGGCCAGGCCCGGCTGATCGTCGGGAACACCGGCTACGAGGTCGAGCCGGTCGACGTGCCCGGCCTGTTCGAGCCGTTCCGCCGCGGCGGCTGGGAACGTACCGGCTCCCGCGGCTCCGGCCTGGGGCTCTCGATCGTCCGGGCGGTCTGCGACGCGCACGGCGGAACGGTGTCGGCAGTGGCCCAGCCGGGCGGCGGCCTCGAGGTGACGGTCAGCCTGCCCGGCGCCGCCACCACCCCAGTGGTCGCCGCGAAGGCGGTCGTCCCGCGCGCCACGGTCTAGCAGCCCGGCGGACGCCAGGAAAATCGTGAACCTAGCGCTGCCACTTGCCGTCTTAGTGGCGCTATGCACGTCACTGACCTGAAGGATCCGATGTCCGAGTCACTGACCCCACCGATCGCCGACCTGTCGAACCGGGTCGCGCTGGTAACCGGTGCCACCTCCGGCCGCAGCTACGCCACCGCCGCCGGATTGGGGCGGCGCGGGGCCACCGTCCTGGTCCACGGCCGCAGCCGGGAACGGCCGAGCAAGCGGTGCGGCTGCTGGCGACATCGCCGGGAGTAAATGTCGCCGTGCACGCCGACCTCGGCTCGCTCGACGAAGTACGAGACCTCTCGAGTCAGGTACAGAATCTCGCGCCGGACGGCCTCGATCAACGTGACCTCGTTGAACGAGCGCTTCGGCAAGCCCGTGGAGGACTGGAGCTATGCCGCCGGGTACGGCCAAACCCAGGCCTTCCGCGATCGACCATGTGCACGCCCTGACCGACGAACGGCTGACCGCGCTTGGGATCTGAGCGAGCATCGGCAGCTGGGACTAGGCCGCTAGCCGGAGGTCGTCGCCCTGGGATCCGGCTTCGCGGCGGATCGTGCGCCATCGCGAAGCGCTGATGCCCAGCTCGGCGGCGAGCTGGGTCTCCGTTACGTCGGGGCGTTCGGCCTTGATGCGCGCGGCTGCGGCGACGGTTTCGGCGGGGGACCGGCGGGCCTTGGCTGCCGGGGTGCCCGATGGCTTGGTCGTCGCGGGTGGCTTGGTCATCGGGCTCCGGCGGGCCGGGACGGTGGCGCGTGGCTGGCGGGTCACCGTCGGCGTGAACGCCGTTTTGTCCCGGACGGCCTGCTTTGCCCGGTCGGCCTGGGTGAGGGCCGCTGCCACTTCGGCGAGGGCGTCGGCGGTGCTGCGGCGGGGTGGCTTGGGGGCGCCCGGGACCGGGATCAGGCCGGGCACGCCCGCGGCCGACTTCGAAGCGGGAACCGACCGCGAAGCAGAAGCCGACCCCGAAGCGCCGGCAGTTGACCGCGAAGCGGGGGCCAACCCCGAAGCGCCGGCGGTTGACCGCGAAGCATGAGCCGACCCCGAAGCGGCTGACCGCGAAGCGGGAGACGCCGCGGCGACCGGCCGGGCCGCGGGAGGCTGGGCCGAGGCGCGCACCGGGTGCGGCGCGGGAGCGAACCGCTGCGGCGCTGCCAGCGGGGCCTGGGTGGCAGCCTGAACCGCGACGGCCGCGGCCATCTCGGCGGCCTCGCGGGCCGCTCGGGACGCGGCCTGTGCCTCGGCGTCCAGCGTGGCGATCTGGCCGCCGAGCTCGACCAGGCAGATCGAGGCGACCACGATCAGCCCGTCGACCGACAGGGGGAGCAGATAAGGCGAGGCCCCGGTCTCGCCGTAGCGGGCCGCGACGCCGGCCATGTGCCAGTAGGAGACCCAGGCGGCGATGCCGGCGATGATCGCCGTCGCCAGCAGCCGGCAGAAGGCCAGCGACCGTCGGTGCACCGGGACCCGCGAGATCAGCTCGACCGTGAGCAGCAGCGCGAGCGGTGGCCAGGCCGCGATCGCCTGGCTGATCGGGTTGTCCAGGGCGTGCAGCACGTTCGCGACCACCGAGGCCGCGACGCCCAGGACAAGGGTGGCTCGCACGGCCCAGCGGACGCGGCGAAGTTGCGGGAGTAACACCGGACGCTCCTCTGCCTGTCGGGACGGTTGTCGCCGGATCCTAGATCAGACCCGGCGACCATCCTGACGGCTCGATGTTTCGGTCCGGCATCCGGCCCCGGACCGCGTCGCGTTTGTGTCGAAGGCGAGACGAACGTGTGACGCGGCCCGGCGGCGTGTCAGCTTGACTTCTCGATCTGGGCCCTGAGCTTGGGGAATTCGGACTTCACCTGGCTGGCCGACTTGAAATACCAGATGATCCAGCCGACGCTGCCCTCGTCGGCCCAGCCGCACATCGCCATCTTTACGCCCGAGGCGTTGGCGTTGCCGCACTTGGCCGCGCCGCTGAACGGGCTCGGGCTGACGGTCGTGATGCCGGTGACCTTGAGCCCGCCGATGCCGGCGCCGAGGAAGGTGCCGTCCAACTCCTTTTCGGGGTCCTCGATCGGCGCCTCGGCGCCTGCGATGACCACGATGTTCTGCTTTTCGACCGTGCCGTAGAGGGCACCGACCGTGTTGCCCGCGTCCGGCACCTCGGCCAGGCCCGTCTTGAGCTGGTCGGCGATGCCGGCGAACTGCGCGTCGGTCAGTTTCGGCCGGCCGCCCAGCGTCTTCGGTTCGACGATCTTGATGCCGCCGGACGACGACCCGGTCGGATCGGTCGTCGGGTCCTCGGCCGGGACGGTGGCCGTCGGGGTGGCCAGCGCCCTCTGCACGTCGTCGGTGATGTCGTCGGCCTTGTTCTGCGCCGCGAGGAAGATCGCCACGCTGCCGCCGACGCAGAGCACGAGCACGACCGCGATCGACACCAGCACGATCGGCAGCGCCTTGGACTTCTTCTTCGGCGGCGGGGCCGGATAGCCGGGCTGCTGGCCGTAACCGGGCTGGGTGTACTCCGGCTGGCCGTAGGCGACGGGCTGAGTGTAATCGGGCTGGCCGTAGCCGGGCTGCTGGCCGTAGGCCGGGGCCGGCGGTGACGGATATCCGGGCTGCGGCGGCACGGAGGTCGGCACGTCCGGGTTGGGTTGCCCCTGATACGGCTGACCCGAGTAAGGCTGGCCGGAGTAGGGCTGACCCGAGTAAGGCTGCTCGGGGTAGGGCGGGCCGGAGTAAGGCGGCTGCGACATCGGGGGCTCCATCGATCGGGCGACAGCCGGATCAGAGTACTTACCCCGGTCGAGCGATGGGGCCCCCTTTCCGGGAGCCCCAGCGCGCCGAGAGGACAAATATTTCGTCCGATAAATGTCTCAGGCCTTCTGCTCGATCTGGCCGCGGATCGAGACGAACTCCTTCTCGAGGGCGGCCTTCTTCTTGAACAGCATCATGACCATGCCGACACTGCCCTGGTCAGACCACACGCAGATGGCCGTCGCCACGCCACCGGTCTCGCTGTCGCCGCACTTGGCGATGCCGCCGAGCGGGCCCGGGGCGGTGTCGGTGAGCTTGTCGGCGGACAGCCCGCCCGTGTTCAGCCCTGTGGTGAATTCGTCAAAACGGCTCTGCGCGGTGCCGCTCAGCGTCGACGCCGCGGCGATCATCACCAGATCCTGCTTCTTGACGTCGCCGTAGATGGCGCCGACCGAACTGGTCGTCCCCTTGATGTTCTTCATCTCGGTGTCCAGCGCCTCAACGCTGGTCTGCAGCGTCGGGTCGGACACCTTTGCGCGGTTGCCCAGCTTCTCCGGCTCGACGACGCTGATCTTCGAAGCGGCGACGACGTTCTCGACCTTGTCCTTGCCCTTGATGAAGGCGAAGACGCCGCCGCCGATGCAGAGCAGCAGAACCACCCCGACGACGATCAGCACGACCTTGAGCGCGCCGCCCTTCTTCTTCGGCGGTGCCCCGTACGGCTGGCCGGGAACCCCCGGCTGGCCCGGGTAGCCACCGCCGGGCGGCGGGTAGCCGCCGCCCGGCGGGGGCGGCGCCTGGTAGCTCGGCTCGCTCGGGGGCGTCGGCGATTGGTAGGTGCCGCCGCCGTAGGTCCCACCTTGGTAGTTGCCACCCTGATAGGCGCCGCCCGAGGTGGGCTGGGACGGCGGGTACGACGGCGGCTGGTTGCCGCCCTGCGGTTCCGGTCCGGGCTGTCCGTAGGGCGGGTAGGGCGGCTGCGACATATGAGCACTCCAGGATTGGTTTCACATCGGCGGCCGGAGCCTATCGACCCTGGTCAAGCTGCGTCGACGCCCCCGCGCAGGCACACGCGGGGGCGTCGGATATCGGTCAGACCGGGGTCGGATTCAGGCAGACAGACTGGCCACCCCGGGCGGCAGGAAACGC
>Ga0307513_10008074_pt1 | contig 13510 bp, 20 predicted proteins | sample 15_EM_MG_FD_202174 | JGI IMG/M metagenome (GOLD analysis project Ga0307513, IMG submission 202174) | Populus trichocarpa ectomycorrhiza microbial communities from riparian zone in the Pacific Northwest, United States - 15_EM | ecosystem: Host-associated > Plants > Roots > Unclassified | place... | reverse complement strand
CATGATAGCACGGGTCCGCGTACGTCCCCAGCAGTGCGCAGCGCAGCATGGCTGCTCTCTCAGCTTCATGTGGCAGTATAGAGTACGACGGAGTTACAAATATATTGTTACACGTGCTGGCTATGCTGTAAAGTTCCTCCTTCCAACAGTTAGGCTACGGCTTGTACCCAGAGAGGGTTGGGAGTCCTTTAGACAGTATAGTGGCAGGTCTTTCCGAGGCTAGTATGACTTGCTGCGCTTGGAGTAGGAATAATAGCAAGCTGAAGTAGGATCGTAGTGGCTCTACTAAATAATGGGGTTTGTGGATTCATGGCATTTGCCAGCATAAACGCAAATCGGAGTGACGTCTCAATATTGGCAAGCCCAAAGTTACCTTGGACCTGATTAAATAGCGCATGGCATGCATCGGACCTTCCTAGTTATACTTTCCAGACCTCAAGCCTCTTTATATGGTGTGAAAATATCTATTTTATTTATTTTATTTTATGCTTTTGTTTTTGCTTGTAGTAATGAGGATGATTCTGGCCGGGATGGATGCTGCTTCAAAGGAAGGGCGACGAACGCAGTTTGTTGTTCTGAGATAAGGACTGTTCTGACAATCTGAATATATAACTGACTTTGTCATTGAGGTGGCCGTCAGCGGTACACACGCCAGAGGCTGGCACAATGAAATGACGCCCGAATCTGGGAGAGTTGATATATCAAAGTAGATGGATTAATGTCATGCACTCAGCAGCAGCAGCAGCAGCAGCAGCAGCATTCAACGCCGTGGCCATGTGGTGTCAGTGGTGTCAAAGCAAGAAAGCAAGTTGCTTAGCTTGGACCATGACCATTAGAAAATGAGCTCAGCTGGAAGACCCTCGTCGCCGCCGTCTGGACGTTCCACGTCGCCTGGACCATCCAAGCTGAATAAACTGTTGCGGGTCGACCGCCGCGATCGGTCCAAATCTTCTCCGGATGCAGTCCCTGCCCACGCTGGCGCCGTTGGAGGCCGTCCATCATCACCGCCAGCGTCCTCGCCGCCAGTTGTCGTGGGGGAGAGCAATAACAGCGGCAAGTCGAGACCAATAGCGAGGAAGACGAGCAGGCTCTTCCACCGCAAGCAGCGCAGCCCCGACAGCCCCCCATCACACCGCCCCTCGACCTCAGACACGCCAAGCTTGCCCCCAGATCCAGAGCTGGCTGATCCACCGGTCATTATAGAACCTCCTGCGAACGCTCGTCCGCGTCCACGCACAAAAACCCCAGCGGCAGTTGACATTTTGTCATCATCAAGCTCATCAACCAGGGGATTCTCAGAATTCCCCTCGAGACTCTCAGGATGGCTATCTCATACCTTCTCAGGCTCATCTACCGATCTATCTCTCCCAAACCTCCTCTCCCAGTCGACCCTCTCCGCCTCCCAGGTTCTTGCCGGCTCACCTAAGACGAAGCAGCCAAACGCGCTCCTCACGGCTGCAAGGCAAAGCAAGGGCCACCTCGACAAGGCAATGCGGTTTATCCTCGATAGCGACGCCCAGCCCGACAGGTGTGGCGAACCAATCTGGGTCATGGGCGTACAGCACCCAGGCCACGAACCTCCCCCGTCACCAACCACCCCCATATCCCAACCAACCTCTACTCCTACTTCCAAGCGAGACCGCAGGCGCGACTCGGAATATACCTCTTCCCCCTCCTCTTTTCGCCCTCTGGGCCAGAACCTTACCATACATTCCAATGCCTCAAATCAATCCATCAACTCGAACGCAGGCAGCTCAGTAGTTTCCGTTGCGAGCTCAAAGCTCGCCAACTCCTGGCCGCTCTCTTTCTACGCCGATTTCACATCCTGTATCTGGTGCACCTACCGAAACTCCTTTCCTCCCATCCGCGACACCTCGCTTCAAACACTCGAACCCATCACACCTATCGCAGGAGGCGGCCCGTCTATCGCGTCCATCTCAGAACTCATCGCCTCGCCCAGCAACAGCAAGACCAAATGGTGGTCGCTCCCCGAAAAGGGGTGGACGAGCGACTCGGGGTGGGGTTGTATGCTCCGCACTGGTCAATCGCTCTTGGCCAACGCGCTCGTGCACCTGCATCTGGGGCGTGACTGGCGCAAACCTGTCCACCCGACGTTTACCCCTGAGTACGCGACATACGTCCAAATCCTCACCTGGTTCCTCGACTCGCCCTCGCCGCTCTGCCCGTTCAGCGTCCACCGCATGGCGCTTGCTGGCAAGGAACTGGGCAAGGAGGTCGGCAGCTGGTTTGGGCCCTCCACCGCGGCGGGCGCGATCCGACGGCTGGCGCATGAGTTCCCAGAGGCGGGCATCGCTGTGAGCGTTGCGGCGGATAGTGTGATATATCAGAGTGAAGTCTATCTCGCCTCCAACCTCGGTTCCGTCCAGCTGCAGAACGGTGCACCAAAAGCACCACCCAACAGCAGCAAGAAGAGCAAGTGGGGCAACAAGACTGTTCTTGTACTTATTGGCATGCGACTGGGTATCGATAGTGTCCACCCTATCTATTACGAGACAGTCAAGGTACGAGAACGACTATTTTTTTGTGTTCTCCCAACTCTTCCAGTTTATTTACTCTCTGATTAGATGCTCTTCACTTTTCCTCAATCAGTGGGAATAGCAGGGGGTCGTCCCTCTTCGTCATACTATTTTGTCGGCTCGCAAGCCGAAAGCTTGTTCTACCTCGACCCCCACCACGCGCGGCCGACCATCCCATTCCGACCGCCCCCACCTGGGACTCCTAGCAACACCGGGGCGGACGACTACACGGACGACGGGCACAGCAGTGCGAGTCACAGCCGGTTCAGGCCGTCCGAGACAACACCGGAGAACTCAGATCGCGATTCACGGACTAGCCACGGCGGGGGACATAGACGGATGGCTACGTCACCTTCCTCAACAAGATCCGGCTCATCGGTTTCGCATTCCCAGCCATATTCGCACACACATGCCCCAAGCTCTTCGTCCCCGCTCCGTGCGTCCATAGTCGGCCAACCACCTTCAAGTTTCTCCAACGCGTTTACGTCGCCTATGGACCCTTTGCAGCAGCATTATGCCCAGGCATATTCCCCTCAGGAGCTCAAGACATTCCATTGCGAGCGTGTGCGGAAGATGCCGCTCTCCGGATTGGACCCCAGTATGCTTTTAGGCTTTTTGTGCAAGGATGAGAGCGATTGGAAGGACTTTAGGGCAAGGGTTGCAGACGTGAGTGTTTCGTCACGAAAGTGGGTTCGATCGAAAACATCTTGTGCTGATACCTTTTCCTAGATGGCCAAGACCCACAAACCTATCTTTTCAATCCAGGACGAACCACCTGTGTGGCCGGATGACTCGGACGACCTTGATATCGAATCCGTGTCCGAACCGGAACTCGAAGCCGAACAAGACCTCGATTCGAGCGTGGTGGAAGATTCAAGTGATACCTTTTTTGATTCACCTGATGCGCCGAAGAAGAAACATGAGGAGCTTGAAGAAGAAGAGGACGATGCGCTAGTTGGCGTCGAAAATGAAGATGACAATGCGCTAATTGGCGCCGAAAAGGAAGACGCGAATAAAACTCCCAGTGCAAAGAGCGACGATGAATTTGAAGCACCCGGTGGGTACGTCCGAAGAGATACGCTCCGACCTGGTGCGGCCGGTGGGACTGCTTCTGCGCCTATGCCCGCCGAGATTGGCACACACGATGATGTAGAAGTAGAGGATGAGGAGTGGACAGACCCCATGACCCCCGCCTCAATCCCGCCGAGCTTACCACCCAAGTCTGCCCCCAATGGTCGGGACGCGATCGGCCTAATTGTACCTTCTCAATCTCCCCTCACGCACTCCCATTACTCGCAGCCGATACGCGTTTCCTCTTCCGGAAAGCGACACGCGTTGAGCACTAGTCCCCCTGGGGGAGGATCACTCAGGACTAAACTCTCCCCCGTGCGGAATCGACAGATACCATCCAATGAGGTCCCTTTTCCCAGCGCTGCAACTCAGCAAGGAGCCGGGGGGTACCCCTTCCCTGACAGCCCAACGACAGACGACTCGAGCGGCGCCGAAGCGGGTAGCTCGGAGCGGCCAACGATGCCTTCCATTGTCCCTAAGCGAGAGAGGAAGACGACAGTAGGCCGATCAATGCGCGCCAAACACGGTGGGCGCACAGTGAGCGGAGGTGTCAAGGGCCTTTGGAAGGATAACGAGGGGGACGATTTTTGATGATCGTGTGGTTGGACGACGATGCCGTTATGACCTGATTATTCCCTCCAGGAGAGGCGGGAACTAGGATCAACTACGAACGATGATCATGCTCTAGAAATGGCCCAGTGGTAATGAGTACCCCGGGGGCTCTTTTTCGCTTCTCATGCACGCCGTCGCACGCAAGTTTCGCGCTGCTATGACGGTTCGACGTTCCGTACCTCTCGACTACCCGAATGTGCTATGTCTTTTTTCGCCTTAACTTCTGCCTCTAGCCTTTTTTGGTGTGTTACATCTCTCCGTTTCTGGCACTTGTACACGATAGTTTCTTTACTGTATGCATTGACACATGTTGGCTGGAGGACATTTAATCATACCCAGCTCACTCAATCCTATTCCCTGTCTTTAATGTGTCCTCTCAGCCAACCCCAAATCCTGCGCAGTGATAGAATTAGGTCACTTAGTTCTATTGGAAACCAGATCGAGCGCACCTTTTCGATCAACTTGCGGGCGATTGGATGGAAGCTTGTTTTATTCGCCTTGAACGTTTCCTGGGCAAGCTTGTTGTCCACCTTATTCACCAGCCTGAAGACGGGACGGCAGAACTTCATGCGCCCTTTGAGTGGGCTGATTATCCAATTGGCCGCCACTGGTGCAAAGTCCGAAGCAGCAGGGCTGGAGAGAGCCAATTCATACCAGCGCAGTCCGATTTCTGCGTTGTTTGTAGTCGTAAAGCCGTATATATCAGACATGTGGTGGATGTGGGTTGCAGGGAGAGGCGGGACTTCTGATAATTTCTCCAGGAAGACGACTTTATCATGACAACGATGAGCATGCCTGTTAGGAGAGAGGAAGTAGGAGACAAACTAATTTGGTTTGTATTGAAATCTTTGAGATCGCTGGCCTTGAATGTGAGGTCTTTGATGGGTGTACCGCGAGCTGCTTCCCATCCAGCGGCAAGCTGAAGGGGATCAATGACAATAACATGATATATATCTTATCAAACATACCTCAAAAGCCTGCTTTGCCAGTGTTGTGTCGTATTGCAGGTCAACTGGAAGCTTCAACCCTTCGCCATAAAGCCAGGCCTAGGATGACAAGGTCAGTTTGGCATACGTGTCAAGAGAATGGATTGGCTAACATTCCAGTCTACTTCGTCGAGAAGCTTGACTTTCTCCTCTCCACCATTCTTCTGGAAGTAGGCATACAAATGATCTTTCCAGTCTTGAGTCGAAATGCTCTTCCCAATAAAAGTCTGCACATAGTCTCGTGCATATGGTAAGAAGATATCAAGTCCACCCAACGTTCGTTCTATAGTCCATCAGGGGCATTTCGAGTCAATGGAAAAGACGCACCTAGGTAGAGCAAGAAGCTCGCTCCCTTCTCATAAGGAATCGATGAGTACGCATCTATAAATAATGAGAATGAGATGGATCAGACATCGGTCTCGCTGACCATCAGGGTCCTGGACAAGATCAGTATTTGAGATGAGGGCCAGTTGTTTACTTACTTCTCCGTAGTCAAAGTCGATAACAAGTCTTTGGTATTTTGGGCGATCTTCATACTGTTTGAGTGCATCGGCCAGTGCCTTCGCCCCAATGATGCAAGAGAAGTCACGAGCAGCAGAGCCACGAATAACGTGCTGGAGTACTCGTTCAAAGTATGTAGTCCATCCTTCGTTCAACCAAAAGCTGGATGCATCCTTGTGGCTAGAATTGCAATCAGCACAACTCAGGAATGAAAGCGGACGACAGACGTGACGCCATTCCCGAAATACGAATGGGTCAGTTCTACGGAGCCTTTGCTTAGCCGTTTTTCCGTGAGATGGCACACTTCGTTACTCACCATGTGCGATGACATCCACCAATGCACGATCGCCAGAGAGCAAGGCTAGACAACCACATGAGACTCATAAACAATAGAGACATGAAATTTACTTGGAGTCAGGAATGTGAGGCAAGCATTCTCCCTGCCCATAGTGGGGTTAACTGATGCAAGGGTAAAGCGAAGGTACGCACATTCCACCGTATGGGAAAGAGGGTGGTAATACCAAGATATCATATACCCCAAACTTGTATGGAATGAGGATCTTTTCGGCCTCAGAAATGAATCTTGTTTTCCAGGTAAGTGTCGGTGCTTGCCAAAAATCGGATATTTCACACCTTGGTGTGTCATGGCTGAACTCCCAGTAGCAAGCATCTATCACCTCAGGTTCTGTCCACACTCCAGTTGTCCATGAAGCCCCATCTGAAGGCTTGAACGCTTTGTAGGCGAGGTTACCAGAAGCGATTGCGAGGAGGTATGACGGAACTGGAACGGGCTATTGGGGCTCAGACCACACCTAGACGATTTCACTTGGCTCACCTGGTTGTAAGAATAGACTACTTCCTCTGCCCCGACCCTTTTTCCTCCATGGATCGGGCCATCAGGTGGAGGAGAGACACGAATGGCTGACATCACGACAGGAAGAACCGATTCGACAACCGAGTTGTACGTCTTCGACATTTTTGAATGTCAGACAGGTGATAACAGACGCTTTCCGCAGCCTGAAGTACGCACAACTTTAACAGAAGGAGTATCTGAAACCTAGATCAGTATCCCGAAGTAGTTGCATGGACTAGCGTTTACCTTGACATGGCATCATACTCCTAGCATAGATTGGCTGAGCTTGCGAGAATAGGAATTCGAATTTCTTGCCAGCAGTTTGACTGACAAGTGCTCGAGGTATAAGCAAACGCAAGGATTAAAGCTCTTACTCTTTATCAAGCCATTGGAGCGCTGTGCATTCATTGGTCGTTGCGTAATGGATAATGACCGTCAACGAATCGCCCCTCGAGAGATGATCCGACAGTGGAATGGTCAAAGGGCGACCCATGACCTCATGGTGGTTTCCTAGAGCAAACTATATCCAGTTGGATATAGTGTGAGTGGCGATTTTGAGGCACATTACCTCAACTGTGTGCCCCCCAATCTCAACGCTCTTGATATTTAAGAATGCAGTGTCAAGTCTAAGAGAGCACACCGGGTGGGTGAACCGTATTTCGGAGAGCAAGAGCAACCAACTTACACGACCCGATTGACCTGATCGGTGTGTGCTTCTAAATGGTGGGTAGCAGAGCCAGTGAGGCACTTTTCGTTCCAGTCAATAACCCAGTCGAGAGCTATATGAGTTGATGATATATCGAGGTAGTTGGATTGCGTCGTTGGATCAGGCATCGTGGATACAGGTGAAGTGAAAGTGTCCAAGGTTCGATCCGCACGCTTCAAAGCCATCAGGTGACAGTGTTAGGTGGAGGAGTACACGCCCCAGTGACCATGATTTACGCAACCAATTTCCGATCCGGATAGTCATAACATTTTCGTTTACATGAAGTGTTGGAGATCGGGATTTTCGATAATTCATCGTCTTCCATTCCTGCTGTGTACAAACCACATGGGCACCTGATCAAAACTATGTTCGCTTAATAGTGTCCGATTTTCGGAGGCGAAGTGGTACAACCTCCCGGGGTGATGATATTTTGATAGTTGCGAGCACGCACGTCACTATTGCTATGCCACGGACATTAGCTCCCCGTTTTTAGACGCAGTGCACTTAACCGTGTCCTCGAGTTACGAATAGAGCGAGAGGCTTCCACGCGATGTTGGACCCCGTAATATTTCTAGTATGAAACAAAGGCGCAAAATAATAACTACCAATAGTGTTACTTGTAGTATACGCAACTTTTCTGGCAACCATCGGCTCTGGTCCGAACATACCGGGAATTGGATTGGAGCCTTGAGTGCTCAGCGCTTACACAGCCGGATATAAGGACTCACATGTTCTATTATATATCGTTAATTGTTTGTAGCGGGCCCCAACAAACACTACATTTTGCTCGTACGTACTGTGGGACGCTGAAAGCAACGAAGGCGAAATTATACTGTAACAGAACGAGGCGTTTTACCATCAAGCGGCACTTTTCTTTGTGGCGTTAGCCGGGGTGCTTGATTCCTATCAACCTTAATTATGGTCATCCTTATAGAGCTGGTTTACCGTACTCAAGCCATACGCATACAGGTTACTCTCATGGCACTTCTTTTGCAAACTCGTTTTCGGACTGCTTCCTAACTTAGTGTTTTGATCGGTTTATGACTTCCTACATCAAGCGCGCTTTTCAGACTCTTTTGGATTCATTGTTATCAGGCATTATGAAATATGATGGTGAGCATAGAACAGCAATGCGTTCATCCATCAAGGGGAGTCACATGGTTAATACAAAGAATGATCAAGTCTTGCGGGTAATCTTGTTATTACCGGCACTGCGCCATTATCAAAGTCCTGTATACCTTTGACTGCGCCAACGTTAAAAAAGTGGTTCTTCCAGCTCGCATTGTCGATAAGCAACCACACCAACCCGCCAACTACTATCATACCTCCTGCCGCAACGCCAGCACAAAGTGCGAGTCTGTTTATCAGTATTTCAGCGGAACTTTCAATTGTACTGAGCCCCAAACATTATTAATACTTCGAATGTCAACAGACCAGCGACCACACCGAAATATCTCATCGCTGTCGACGTCATGGCGAATCCAGTACCCGCAACCGATCCTGTAAATCTCACCAGCCGATGTTTTAACGCGTTTTGACAATCGACCTATAACGACTACCGCCCAACTGCACCACCCGCCGTTCCTGACGGGGTGTTAGAACCGGATGCACTAGAGGCTGGAAGGAATCCCGAAAGTTTCGCTAACGGGGCCGGGTTGTCGACTTGGAACGGAGGACTTGAAAGGGAATGAAGGTGGTGAGACAGAATGAAGCAGAGTGCTGCTCAAGTCGATATTCTGACTAGAGACTAGCAATCACAAGTACATGAGTTATATACTACAAGTAATATGAAATAAAATTGTAGCGTGACCGGACTACTACCAAAGGCTGTCTGTAAGATGCAAATGAATGGACAACCGAAGGGAACGAATGTCAAATCAGTCTCAACAACAAGGTACATCACTAGGAACAGGAGAAATGAGTGGTTCATGGGATCGGGGATTGGATTGAGATTGGGCCAGATGACATCAGAATTAGATCGCATAAGTATCCCGTGGTCTGAGCGTCTCAAATTACCAGCAGACTGAGTGCGGGTGATCAATTGAGGTCAGGCCTGGCGGTTGGGTGGAATGGGATGTAACAGTATCCCCTCCTTATGACTGAGCCCATGAAGGAGTTGTAGGAGTAGCCGTTGGAGTGCACATTTCAGGAGCAGATGAAAAGAGAAAATGGGGGCAGAGAATTCTCCCTACACAACTGTGAATCATCTATCTTATGCCTGAAAGCAAAGGCCCACCAAAATTCATCAAGGCAACAGAGCCCATCAATGCAAATCCATCCTTGGATGATGCTGAGGAACTTGTGAAGTTCTGGCTTGTGAGCATCTTGGTGCAGCTAGAGTTGGCGTCATGCTTTCAGGGCAAAGCGGAACCACTGTTCAAGGTTGTCGGCCTGATAATTGACGGAAGGGCACTGCTGTGAGTGGCGAGGATCAGAGGAAAACCCATGATATTGATATATTCAATCAGAGGAAAACCCATGATATTGATATATTCAGCAGGTTCAATCAGCCTATTTCTGCAATACTGCTTGTCATCTCCTTCGGCCAAGTGGTCTGGATGCTGGAGAAGGCCAGTGTATTGCACTCGATTGTGCTCAAGCACATGCACTTGGTTTGATCTTGTATCAAGAACATAGCGTGTTGGTGGATAGTTGAACACCAAGAGCAGCACAATGATCCAGAAGGTAAAGGCTTTCCCAGAGACCATGTGATGGACTGAGAGTTGATGCCTACCACGCTGTGGATGGGGATGCAAGAATTTGGTGGAACTTGGCATGAAGTGATCAAGGACAATGGAGTTAATCCCAAGGGGCGCTTCCAATTCTTGTGCAACTACAAGAACAAGGTGATCCTTGATGTACTGACTTGCTGGGGTTCGCGTTCGTCATTGAGCCAGACTTGGAAACCCAATTGGTATCGAAGCAAGTTTGTTGAGTGGGCCCAGGATGTCTTGAGGTTGCCGAGTCTGCCAAACCTCGCCAGACATGATCCGGCTATGTGGGCAGAATGGTGTGGTGTACCAAATTGTCCCTATCCTTACATGACAGAATCCTATCCTCCTCCAGAGTTTCTCCACATGGGGAACATGATGTTTTGTCAGAGAGAGGAACTGACTCCACTTGTGATCAGGAGGCTGTTGTCATTCAAGGGTGACAAAAGTTCTTTGAAGAATGAGTTGAAGATGAAGAAGAAGAAGAGGAAGCAGGGTGAATAGAAATTTAAAGCTCTGTAAATACTAGTCACTTGCCAAATGTAGTGCAGCTATAGCACGCATTTCTCCCAGTCCTTGAACAAGACCTCAGGACCCAGTTTCTGGGGTTGTTGATCATGGTATGCTTCCATAAGTAGTCATCCCAGAGCATTGTTGAACACATCAGCCAGAATCCAGTCAGAGGGGTTGTTTGAAATAGGGTAACCAACCCACTTGACATGGTATAGGAGTTGACATTTTTGGCAAACATGATTGTATTTTGAATTGATGATGCATTCAATCAAGTACTCTGGTTGGCCATCAACGATTAGCAGAGGTGGCAGAGGTTGCTCACAATCAGCAAAGGTGTTGGGGTGCTCAGGTTCAAGCTGCAAGATGTGGAAGATGGGGTGGATGCATATGGTGCTTGGGAGGCACAGTGTGAAAGACATTGTGGAGGGTTGGGAAATGATGGGGAATGGGCTGATCTTCTTTTCAGCCAACTTTTGAGCTGTCCTATTGGTCCGGATGTTGTCAGTATGGATGTAAGCACAATCTCCTATGCGAAATGGCGGAGATTCCATGTGGTCTTGATTGGTGTTATGGAACAGGTTTTCTGACATGTTCTGGATTCATCCAATATTTAATGTATGACTCAACATATGCTCATGTCCTTGATATTATTTAACAGTGATGTATTATTTATGTGTATATTGCTGAAGGAATGATAAGCATACAAGGAAGAGTTACTAAAGTCCTGAACTCAAGCACAGTTGCATTATTACCCACCTGCCTGAGGATAAAGGAGCTTTTGACTCAATAAGCTATTCACAACCAATGTACATAGATACAAGTGTTTGAGGCCTCTTATTCATAGCTGCAGACTGCAGACTGTGCACTGTGCACTGCAGACTGTGCACTGCAGACTTTGCCCCCAGTTGTAATGAATAGAAGCATTTGAATAACTTGTTACTGCAGAGGAGAACTATCTGCCTATATAAGGAGTTCTCCCTCTGGCTGTTTGAAACAAGCTGCTTTACATCTAACACTTGCCTCATATCCTAAGATACCTTCCTGACACAAAGCTTCTACTTTACTTAGTAGTTGACTGCTATAAGTAAAAATAGAATATCTACTCTGACACAGTATATATTCACTTAAGCTCTACTCTTGATATGAGAGATCTTGCTAAAAAACCCCTCATATACTTCCTGACATGAGTATACTTCAACCTTCTCCAACCTTTACAATAACTTGCAGAGTTCTTATTCTGTTTTATTCTGGTTAATCTCCTGAAGCTTTGAGCTTAAAGAATATCCTTATAAGATCCTTCTATTGTATTGCAAACCCTTAGTAGCTTCTGGTAAGCTACATAGACTGAAATAAGAGTCTATCTGATCGACTACCCAGACCTATCTGCTCAAGTTACTAAATAGACGTTTCTGGAAACCTCTGCACTGTAACAATTGGTATATTGAGCCATGGAATCCTGGGTGTCTTGCATATGGCCATGCAGGAACTTGTGACCTTCATCAAAGTTGATAGCAAAGTGCTTGGTGCGTAAATCCATTACTTCAGTGTCTGGGTAAACAGCAATCAATGGGTCATATCTGCAGGTTGCAAAGAACAGGGAGACTCCCATGGAGGCATGAGGAGCATTATTATAAGCAAACTCAGCTAGTGGTAATAATTTTGACCAATTATCCTGCTTGTAGTTGCAATAAATCCACAAGAATTGCTTGAGTGTGCTGTTGAGCCATTCAACTTGTCCATTGGCAGAGGGATGATGACCTGACATGAAATGAAGACACATTCAGAGAAGAGTGCCAAAAGATTGGAGGAAGTGGGATGTGAATTCTAATCTGTGATCAGAGGATACATGTAAGGGAATTCCATGCTTTGTGAAGACATGTGTGATGAAGGTGTCTGCAACATCAATGGCAGTGACATTGTCAGTTGTAGGAATAAATACACTTTCCTTTGAAAGGCAATCAATGATCACCAAAATCACGGTGAACCCATTTGAGGTGGGGAGTTGCTTGATGAAATCCATGCTAATCGAGTGCCAGGGTCAATCAGGAATTGGAAGTGGTTGCAGAAGTCCATAGGGGTGATGGCACAAGGACTTATTTCAAGTGCAGAGTTCACATTGTGATACAAAGTTTTTGCAGTTGGTATGTATGCTGGGCCACACATAATCACATCGTAGAAGCTCTAAGGTCTTATTATAACCAAAATGACCTGCTGTAACATGGTCATGCTCTGACTGGAGGATGTGAGTATGCAAGTTTCCTTGTGCAGGCCAATAATCTGGGATGTAGATTTGGCGATCCATCAACAGCAAACCTGAGGAGGATATGGAGAAGTGTGGAGAAGGACTTCCCTTGCAGCAAAGGTCAATGTCCCATATTGCCAGGGGATCAACCAAAAGTCTGGCTTTGATATCCTCAACAAGTGCTGCAGTGTCCAGGAGAGGGACTGATAAGTCTACTAATGCTGCCACATCCAATGCTACAGGCTGAAGGTGCATAGTGCACAGCAACATTGCGAAATGTTCTTGTGTGAATATAGGGCATAAGTTCTGTGGGTTCACAAGGATGTAGTCTCTATCCCCCCCTTTAGTGTAGTAATCCATTCTTTGCATAAGGGAATCAGGTTTTACACTGAGTTTACTGGGGCAGAAGCAAATTACCATATTGAACAAGGAAAGGTATTCTGACCAGCAAGCTTGTCAGCAAGACAGTACTTTCATAGAGGAGAAATACTCAAGATTTCTATGATCAGTAACCATGTCAATTGTGTGGTGTGGTGACTCAAGATAGTGATGCCAGGTTTTGAAGGCATTGAAAATAGCAAGCAGTTCCTTGTGACAAAAGTCACTTTTACCTCTCTTTTTTCCTTACATATCAGTACCCATATTGATCTTTTCTTTGTCATCACTTGACTTGAGCCTGACCTGAGCCTGACATTGTCACTTCCTTTGTCATGGATTGTGACCATGAGCCTGACCTCACTACTCCTTTGTCACCACTTGTGACCATTCATGATGTCAA
>Ga0307513_10008073_pt1 | contig 13510 bp, 7 predicted proteins | sample 15_EM_MG_FD_202174 | JGI IMG/M metagenome (GOLD analysis project Ga0307513, IMG submission 202174) | Populus trichocarpa ectomycorrhiza microbial communities from riparian zone in the Pacific Northwest, United States - 15_EM | ecosystem: Host-associated > Plants > Roots > Unclassified | place... | reverse complement strand
CAACGGTGGCGGTAGACGAAGCGCGCTTGCGTGCTGTGCTCGAACAGCGCCTGCAGCAGCTCGCGGCTCTCGTCTTCGGGCAGGCCGACGATGCGGTTGGTGAAGTGTTCGCTGACGAAGAGCGCCGGGCGGCCGGTCTCCGGGTGCGTCCGCACGACCGGGTGGACGACCGGCGGCACCTGCGCCACTTGCGCGGCGCTGAGGTCGGGCCGCCACGGGCTGCGCCGCTGCAGCTCGGCGTATTTGCGCAGGTATGAATGCTCGGCGCGCGCGCCGGCAACCCGCTGCTTCAGGTCGGCGGGCAGCGTTTCCCAGGCCCGGTGCTGGTTGGCGAACAGCGTGTCGCCGCCATCGGCGGGCAACTGCTGCGCGTGCAGCATCGAGCCGAGGCTGGGCTTTTCCTTGTACGACAGGTCCGAATGCCAGAAGACGCCGGCGTCGCCGAGGCCGATCGGCTGGCCGTTCTCGAGGACGTTGGAGACGATCAGCACCTGCGGGTGGCCGGCCAGCGCGAACTGGTGCAGCACGTGGGTCTGCAGCGGCCCGAAGCGGCGGCTGAACGCGACCTGCTCGGCCGGCGTGATGCGCTGGTCGCGGAAGACCAGCACGTGGTGGTCGAGGTGGGCCCGGTGGATGCGATCGAAGTCTGCATCGGCGAGCGGCTGCGAGAGATCCAGCCCCAACACTTCGGCGCCGAGCGGCTCGTCGAAGGGGCGGATCGTGATCGGCGAATGGGTGGCGTCGGTGCTCATGGCCAGCGGGGAAAATGGTAACCGACGCGCGCGCGGCCCGCACGGCCTCGCGAGCGCTGCCGGCGACTGCCGGCGTATCACCATGGCCCCGACAGAGGTCGGCGCAGCTGCTAAGGTCAGGTGAACCCAGGAGTGCTGCATGCAACGCCAACCATCGTCAACGCGCCGGCAGCCAGAGGCCCGATCGGCATGATCCGGCTCGCCTTCTCGATCGATCTTCACTACGACATCAGCGACACCGGTTGCGATTTCATCTTCAACATCCACGCCGCGCACACCGCCCGCCAGCGGGTGGTGAGCGAATCGCTGTCGCTGAGCCAGGACATTCCGGCGCTGGTCGAGGAAGACCCGGCCACACGCAACCGCTACATGCGGATGAAAGGCGTGCCCGGGCCGCTGACGGTGGGCTACAGCGCGACGGTCGACGTGAACCACCATTTCGCGCGACCGGAAGTGATCGCCGAAGTGCCGGTGGCACGCCTGCCGGCGCAGGTGCTGAGCTACATCTACCCGAGCCGCTACTGTCAATCGGACCGCCTGCACCGGCTGGCGATGCGCGAATTCGGCGAGCGCTGGCAGGGCTACAGCCGCGTCCAGGCGATCCGCGACTGGGTGCTGCAGCGCACGACCTTCTCGTCGAACACGTCGAACTCGAACACCTCGGCGATCGACACCTTGCTCGAACACGTCGGCGTCTGCCGCGACTTCGCGCACCTGATGATCGCCTTGTGCCGGGCCATCAACATCCCGGCGCGCTTCGCGACCGGCATCGACTACGGTGCCGATCCGGCGCTCGGCCCGACCGACTTCCACGCCTACGTCGAGGTCTATCTGGGTGACCGCTGGTACATGTTCGACCCTTCCGGCAGCGCAATCCCGATGGGTTTCGTGCGCTTCGGAACCGGTCGCGACGCGGCCGATGTCGCGTTCGCGACGATCTTCGGCACGGTGGTCTGCGCCGCGCCGGTGATCTCGATCGCGGCGATTGCCGGCGCGGACGGACGCCTGGCCGTGCCTTACCTGTGCAGCGAGGCGATCTCGACCGACGGATAGGGCCGGCCCGGATCGGGCTGCTGCAGAAGTAAAGTTTGCAGCAAAGCGATGCAAGCGCAGCCATCAGCGTCAGGCACGGCAAGGCGGGCAGGACAATTGCCGCGGTTCCGCTGAACGCGGATGTTCCGTATGCGAAGTCAGGCGGAGGAGGCATGGGCGGAATTGGAATCCCCACCGAGCCGATCGGCAGCATTCCGCGCCCGTTGCGGCTGCTCGATGCACTGGGCTCCTACGACGGCAGCGACCCGGCGCTGGACCCCTTGTTCGACGATGCCGTGCGCGACACGATCCGCCGCTTCGAGGCCACCGGTTCGCCGGTGGTCACCGACGGCGAGCAGCGCAAGTTCCACAACTTCTGGACCTATTGCGTGCACGGCATGCCGAACACGCGGCCCGAAGGCTTTCGGATCCCGTTCGCGGCCGGCCACACGCGCCGCATGCCGCGCCTGACCGAAGGGCCGTTCCGCTATACGCGTTATGCCGACGCCTATCTCGACGTGGCGCTGCGCTACGCCAGCGTGCCGGTCAAGCAGGCGGTGATCTCGCCGTCGGCGCTGAGCCTGCTGTACCCCGAACACGAAATCCCCGGCTACCCGCGCGAGCAGTTCATCAACGACCTGCTGGCCGAACATGAAACCGAGGTCCGCAACTGCCTCGACAAGGGCGCGCACGCGGTCCAGGTCGACTTCACCGAAGGCCGCCTGGCGCTGAAGCTCGACCCGAGCGGCGGCCTGCTGCGCAGCTTCATCGAGCTGAACAACCTGGCGCTCGAGCGCTTCTCCGACGACGACCGCCGCCGCATCGGCGTGCACACCTGCCCGGGCGGCGACCGCGACTCGACCCACAGCGCCGATGTCGACTATGCCGAGCTGCTGCCGAGCCTGTTCCAGCTGAAGGCCGGCAACTTCTACGTCGCTCTGGCCGGCGAGAAGGAACCGCAGCGCGTGCTGAAGATCATCAGCCGCCACCTGAAGCCGAACCAGCGTGTCTTCGTCGGCGTCGTCGCGCCGATCGACCCGCGCATCGAGACCGCCGAAGAAGTGCGCGACCGGGTGCTGCTGGCCGCGCAGCACATCCCGCTGGAACAACTCGGCACCACCGACGACTGCGGCTTCGCGCCCTTCAGCGACGACACCTCGACCTCGCGCGACACCGCGTTCGCGAAGATCGGCGCCCGCGTCCAGGGCACCCGGCTCGCGTCGCGCGAGCTCGTGCTCGTCTGATGTCCGCCACCGATCCCGACCCCGAAGACGAAGCGCTGCGCTCGGTCGCGCTGCGCAACCTGAATGCGATCCTGCTCGCCCGCCAGCGCGCCGAAGACGAGCTGACGCGCGCCCGCGAAGCGCTCGAAGCCCGGACCACCGAGCTGAGCCATTCGCTGTCGATGATGCAGGCCACGCTGGAGTCGACCGCCGACGGCATCCTCGTCACCGGCGCTCAGCACCGGGTGGTCACCTTCAACGAGAACTTCCTGAAGATCTGGGGGCTCGAGCGCGACGCCGTCGAGGGCGCGGCGCACGAAGACCTCGTGCGTCTCGTCGGCCGGCGTTTTCTCCACCACGATCGCCTGGCCACCCGCATCGCCGAGATCTATGCCGACCCGTCGGTCGAAGCGCTCGACCTGCTCGAACTCGACGACGGCCGCGTGCTCGAGCGCTTCTCGCGCCCACAGACGCTGGCCTCGACGATCATCGGCCGCGTCTGGAGCTACCGCGACGTCTCGGCGCGCAAACGCGCCGAAGAGAGCGTTCGCGAAGAGGCCCGCGCGCTCGAGCGGCTGGTCGAGTCCGAGCGTGGCGCCCGCGCCGACATCGCCCGCGTCAGCGGCCTGAAGGACGAATTCCTGGCCACGCTGTCGCACGAATTGCGCACGCCGCTGAGCGCGATCCTCGGCTGGGCGCGGGTGCTGCTGCACAAGCGCGGCGACCCGGCCACGCTCGACCGCGGCCTCGAGGCGATCGAGCGCAACGCCGTCGCGCAGGCGCGGCTGGTCGACGACCTGCTCGACATGAGCGGCATCATCTCCGGCAAGATCCGGCTCGAGGTGCAGCCGACCGACCTGAGCACGGTCATCGAGGCGGCGATCGAAGCCGTGCGGCCGTCGGCCGAAGCCAAACAGATCCGCCTGCAGCAGAACGTCGACCCGCTGGCGGGGCCGATCTCGGGCGACCCGAACCGGCTCCAGCAGGTGGTCTGGAACCTGCTCAGCAACGCGATCAAGTTCACCCCGCGCGGCGGCAGCGCCGAGGTGGCGCTGCAGCGTGTCGACTCGCACCTCGAACTCGGCGTCAGCGACTCCGGCGCCGGCATCGCGGCCGACTTCCTGCCGCACGTGTTCGACCGCTTCCGCCAGGCGGATGCGTCGACCACGCGCCGCGCGGGCGGCCTCGGGCTCGGCCTGTCCATCGTCAAGCAGCTCGTCGAACTGCATGGTGGCAGCGTGCGGGCCAGCAGCGCCGGCCTCGGCCAGGGGGCCAGCTTCGTCGTCAGCCTGCCGCTGGCGGCCGTGCGCGTGCGTGCCGATCAGGAACGTCCGGCGCTGTTTGCCCCCGTCAGCCTGCAGGGGCTGAAGATCGTCGTCGTCGACGACGAGCCCGACGCGCGCGAACTGATCAGCCGGCTGCTCCACGAGTGCCAGGCCGAGGTTCACACCGCCGCGTCGGCGAGCGAGGCCTTGCAGGTCGTCGAGCGGGTTCATCCGGACCTCTTGATCAGCGACATCGGCCTGCCCGAACGCGACGGCTACCAGCTCATCCGCGACATCCGCCGGCTGGCGCCCGAACGAGGCGGCCGCCTGCCGGCGATCGCGCTGACCGCCTTTGCGCGCTCCGAAGACCGCATCCGGGCGATGCTGGCCGGCTACCAGGTCCACATGGCCAAACCGATCGAGCCGCATGAACTGGTGGCGACCGTGGCCAGCCTGTCCGGGCGCATGGAGACAGGCGCGGGTTGATCTGTCCGACTCGCGGCGTGGGCGTTGTCCGACGCTCGACGCAGCGCGGCGCCGACAACGCCGCCGAGGCCGCGACCCTAGCATTCACTGCATTCGCCAGCGGCGAATCAGGAGTAGTGCAATGACCACCATGCTCGGCACCGGCCCCGCCTCTTCGCCACACTCTTCGCCACGTTCCCGGCGGTTCTTGTGCGTGTTGCTCGCGTCGATGCCGGGAGCGGTGTTCGCGCAGGCCGCGACGGACACGGAAGCGGCGCCGGTCGACGCCGTCGCGTCGTCGGATGCCGAGATGGCCGCCGCCAATCGCAGCAGCAGTCGCAGTGGCTTCTCGGTTTCGCAGACGCCATCGCAAGCGCTGGCGTTGCCGCAGTCGACGCTGGCAACCCCGGGTCTCGGGCCGCCGAGCGGTTTCCAGGCGACGACGCAGACGATGGTCTGGTCGCACGCCGACCGGCTGGCGGTTGGCGTCGGCGTCGAGCAGCGCTGGCAGGGCCAGGACGCGCTGCAGCTGCAGCGCCTGCAAGGCACGCCGCCGGTTCGCGACGCGAGCATGCTGGTGGGCGTGTCGCTGCCCACCGGCGAGCGCTCGCGGCTGACCTGGCAGGCCCCGCTGGTTCGCAGCGATGCGCTACCGGGGACGGTGGTGCCCGAGCGGCAGATGAGCGTGGGCCTGGACTTTCACGTCCGCGACCCCTACAGCGACCTGCGCCGCGGCTCCCTGATGAAGGTCGAGTTGAGCGGCCCGATGGTGCTGTCGCTGAAGCCGCGCAACGGGCGGCTGGCGGTGATGCTCAGCAGCAAGTGGTAGGTCGGGTCGGCCGATGAAAGCTGCGGCCCCCGGGGTTTCGTATCCCGGGGGTGCAGTCAAGCAGTTGCCGAACGCCACCCGTCGTGCCCGAAGGGCGCGACGAATGCCGGCGCTTGCAGCCCGCGGTTCTGGGTATGGGCCGAGATCGCGGCGAGCAGACCTTCGTCCGCTGCGTCCAGCGTCTGCAATGCGTCTTCGGCGTCGATGCGCCACAGTTCGCTCGCCACCATGGCCAGCACCAACGCCAGCAGCGTCAGCACGACCGCAACGTTCTCGAACATGGCCACCTCACGGGTCTGAAAAGCGTGCGCCAGTGTTGGGGCGGGCCTTCACGCGTCACAGCGGAAATCACCGCGTTGAGTCGTAGGCCGGGGCCTACAACCGGCTGGCGTCGCCTCGCTCAGCGTCGATAATCCGAGCCGTGCCGCCTGGCGGCTCGCCCCCTTCCGGGAGAAGCATGATGCTGACCACAGTCGAGGCCGTTCTGAATGCCGACGGTGTGCTCCATTTTCTGGAGCCCGTGCATCGCGAAATGCCACAGCATGTGCTGGTGACGTTTACCGAGCCGTCGGATGAGTTGCCGAGCGGCGCCGCTCTGAGCGAAAGTGCCTTGGCCGTCGATTGGCTTCGCGATACCGAAGACGAGGCCTGGGCACATCTCCAAGCACCGGCCCAGGCCCCGACGGCGGGCTGATGAACCCGGCAGTGCTGTCCCGGCGGCAGGTGGTCTTGCTGCCGTTCCCGTTCTCCGATCTGTCGTCCAGCAAGCTGCGGCCGGCACGCCGGTCGCAACGATTGGCTGCTGTGCCAGATCACCAGCCAGCCCTACGCCGACCCACTGGCCGCGATGCTCATTGATGCCGACTTCGTCGAAGGCGGCTTGCGGCTGACAAGCTATGCGCGGCCGGCCAAGTTGTTCACGGCGAACGCTTCCCTGGTGCGATCCGTAGCCGGCAGGCTGGCGGATGCTGCGCACGGGCGCGTGTGCGACGCGCTTGTCCGGCTGCTAAGGGGCGATACGGGCGCCTGAGGATCAGCCCGCTGCGCGCTCTCAAATATCGCCGGCTTCGCGCAGCACAGCGACAGGCGGGTCGCGCGCGGCGACCGCTTCGGCCATGGCGCCGGGCGCTGCCGCCGCCGGCCCCGCAGCGCCGGCGGCGATGACATGCACGCTGCCGTCCGCCAGCGCCGCCAGCTCGATCGCCTCGCCGACCCGCGCGCGCCGGGCGCGCGGCTCGCGCGTGCAGACGGCGCGCGCGCCGGCTTCGTCGGCGCAGACCGTGAAGCGGTGCCAGCGTTCGCCATTGCGCACGTTGACGCTGGCCTGCGGCCAGTGCGGCGGCAGGCACGGCGTCACCGTGACCTGGCCGCGCGCGAGGACCACGCCGCACAGCGATTCGACCGCGGCACGCAGCAGCCAGCCGGCCGCGCCGGTGTACCAGCTCCAGCCGCCGCGGCCGACGAATGGCGGCTGGCTGTAGATGTCGCCGGCCATCACGTAGGGCTCGATCGCGTAGGTCGCGCCCAGGCCGGGGTCGGCCCAGCGGTGGGCCGGGCTCAAAGCGGTGAACATCTGCCAGGCGGTTTGCGCATCGCCCTGCTTGGCGGCTGCCATCAGTGCCCAGACCGCGCCGTGGTTGTACTGGCCGCCGTTCTCGCGCACGCCCGGCGGGTAGGCCTGGATGTAGCCGGCGCTCGGCAGCGCGTGCTGCAACGGCGGGTCGAGCAGGCGCACGAGCCTGGCGCCGTCGTCGACCAGCGCGGCGCCCACGCTGGCCATCGCCTGTCTGGCCCGTGCCGGGTCGCCGGCGCCCGACAGTACGGCCCAGGCCTGCGCGATCAGGTCGATCTTGCACTCGGCGTTGGCTGCCGAGCCGAGCGGCGAGCCGTCGTCGAAGAAGCCGCGCCGGTACCAGGCGCCGTCCCAGCCCGCTTCGTCCAGCGCCGCGGCCCAGCCGCGGCGTGCGCTGCGCCAGGCCGCCACGCGCACCGTGTCGCCGCGCGCGGCGGCGATCGGCCCGAAGTCGTCGACCACCTGGCACAGGAACCACGCCAGCCAGACCGATTCGCCCTGGCCGTGGTGGCCGACCCGGTTCATGCCGTCGTTCCAGTCGCCGGTGCCGAACAGCGGCAGGCCGTGCGCGCCGACCCGCAGGCTGCGGTCGATGGCCCGCGCGGCGTGTTCGTACAGCGTGGCCCTCAGCTCGGTGACGGCCGGTGTTTCGGAGAGGTCTTCGGCGCCGTCGGGAATGCTGGCGCCGGCCAGGAACGGCAGCGCTTCGTCGAGCAGGCTTTCGTCGCCGGTGCGCTGCACGTACAGCGCCAGCGCCAGCGGCAGCCACAACAGGTCGTCGGAGAAATGGGTTCGCACGCCGGCGCCGCTGGGCGCGTGCCACCAGTGCTGGACGTCGCCTTCGACGAACTGGCGCGCCGCGTTGGCGCGCAACTGCTGGGCCAGCAGCTGCGGCGCACGGTTGACGAGCGACATCGCATCCTGGAGCTGGTCGCGGAAGCCGAACGCACCGCCGGCCTGGTAGAAGCCGGCGCGGGCCCAGATCCGGCACGCGACGGCCTGGTACGGCAGCCAGTGGTTGACCAAGGCGTCGAAGCGCGCGTCGGGCGTCTGCACCTGCACGCCGCCGACCAACGCCGGCCATTGCGCGCGCTGTGCCGAAAGGCGCTGCGCGGGGTCGACCCGCCAGGCGTCGGCGAGCAGAACGCTGGCCGCCGGCGGGCTGGCCGCATGGCCGAGCAGCAAGGTCAGCGTGAGCGGGCGCTGCGGGGTCGGCGTCAACGTGCAGGCCAGCGCCGCGCAGGCGTCGAGGCCGGCGCCGCTTTGCCGGCCCAGGCGCGCCGGCAGCACCATCCGGCCGGCGCTGTCGAAGAACTCGCGGCGGTCGCAGGTCCAGTCGTCGGCCGGGCCGGGCGTGCCTTCGTTGTCGGTCTCGTCGCCGGGCTGGGCCGGCCGCCAGGCGAGGAAGGCGGTCGCGTTGCCGAAGCCGCCCAGGTGGTCGATCTGCGTCGCCTGCAGGGTCAGCGCGGTGGCCGGCGCCGGCAGCCCGGCGCCTTCGGGGCCGACCACCACGCGGTCGGCGCGGGTCACGAGCGACAGCCGCTCGTGGCGCGCGCTGCCGAGCATCCATTCGGCCATCGCCACCAGCCGCAGCCGGCGCGGGCGCACGCTGTCGCAGCGCAGCGACAGCTGAACCTGCTTCAGCGCAGCGTCGGTGTCGACACACCAGGTGAGCGTGACCTCGATGCCGTCGAAGGTCTGCTGCATCCGCGTGAAGCCCGGGCCGTGGATCACCTGGCGCGGCGCAGCTTCGAACAGGCTGCGGCCGAGCGCCCAGACGCGGCCGCGGTCCATGTCGTGCAGCAGCAGCCATTCGCCGGCGGGGTCGCCGAGCGCATCGTTCGACCAGCCGGTCACCTGGTGCATGCGGCTGTTGCCGGCCCAGGTGTAGCCGCCGGCGACTTCCGACACCTGGCTGCCGAAGACCGGGTTCGCCAGCACGTTGACCCACGGCCGCGACGGGTGCTGCAGCGGGCCGACATCGAACGCAAAGTCGCCGTCGGCGGCAAAGCGCCCTGCCGGCGGCGCGGCAACGGCCGGGCCGGCGCCGCGCAAGGCCGGCACCGGCCGCGCCGGCATCGTCGTCCGCGCGCGGTGGTCGCGCCGGTAGTCGTCGAGCAGGCGTTCGAGCTGCTGCGCCAGCGGCCGGCCGTCGGCATGCAGGCGCAGCCGGGCCAGGGTCTGCAAGGTGTAGCGTTCGTCGGCGCCGAGATCGGGGTCGCGCAGCAGGTGCAGCTTCGGGCGGCGGTGCGCCGGCACCTGCTCGTTCGGCTGCGAACTCGAACGCTCGCGCAAGTGGACCAGCTGGGCTTGCACCGGCGACAGGTACGACGCCGGCTCGGCGTTGCACAGCACGAGGTCGACGCCGAGGTCGGCGGCGGCCCACAGACGCAGCGCCTTCTTCAGCGAATGCGCCAGCCCGATGCCTTCTTCGCCGCTGATCGTCACCAGCACCAGCGGCCGGTCGCCCGAGATGCCGTGCCGCCACAGCAGGCGGCGGTCGCAGCGCAGTGCGACCGCGGGTGTCGCCCGGTGGCCCGGCGGCAGCTCGCGCGTGACCAGGCTGGTCAGCAGCGTGTTGACGTGCAGCATCGCGGTCCAGGTGTCGGCGTCGAACTGCAGCTCGCGCAAGCGGATCGCCGCCATCGTGTGCGACATGCTCGATGCGCGCGCCACATGGGTCGGCTGGCGGTACTTGTCGACCAGGGCGCCGAGCAGTTCGGCGTCGCGCGCGGCGGCGGTGCAGAAGGTCAGCCGGGTGATCGCGCCCGGCGCCAGGTGCAGCCGCACGCTGATCACCGCGACCGGGTCGAGGCCGGTGTCCATCGCGGCGCCGGCGCTCGCGTGGGGTCCGCCATCGGCCGCCACTTCGGCCGGTAGTGGCGTCGCGCCGCCGTCGCCGAGCGGTGCCGCCGGGCTGCCGTAGCGGCCGAGCCAGCGGCTGCGGTCGGTGCAGGGCTGGACCGAATCGATCGGCCCGTCGGCCAGCGCGAGGAAATGCACCGCCTGCACCGCCTGCTCGTCGGCCAGGCGCGGCTGGCGGCGCAGGTACAGCGCGCGCTCGCCGGCATCCCAGCGCGACTGGATGAAGAGGTTCGAGAACGCCGGGTGCGCCTCGTCGGCGGATTGCGGCGCGAGGGTGACTTCGAAGGCCGCGGTCAGCGTCAGCACCAGCGGTTCATTGCCGACGTTCGTCAGTTCGAGCTGGCGCAGTTCGCAGTCGTCTTCGGGGCTGACCCAGACCGTGCAGCGTGCCTGCAGGTCGGACCATGACGCGTCGAAGACGACGCGGTCGGTCTGCATCCGGCAGCTGTATTCGGCATCCGGGTCGGGCGCCGGGCGCGCGGTCAGCGAGTGGCGCGCCGGGTCGCCCTCGCGCTGGACGTAGAAGAAGCTGCCGCAGGCGTCGCGCAGCAGGTCGTCGCGCCAGCGGGTGAGGCCGATGCCGTCCCAGTGGCTGCTGCCGCCGCCGTGGCTGCGCAGCTGCACCGCATAGCGGCCGTTGGTCAGCAGCTGGGTCGGCGGCAAGGCCTCGGCGAGCGGCTCGCAGTCGAGCACCGCGTGGGCGATGCGCGCGCGGCGCGGGGTCGGCAGCGCCGGCGGGTCGCGCAGCACCGGCACCTCGCGCGGCGCGCGTTCGTGCAGCAGCGCCGACACCGCGCGCAGGCAGGGGTCGGCCGCGGCCCAGCGGCGCGCCGCGCCGTCGGCGATGACGTTGGTAATCGCAACCAGGCTCATCGCCTGGTGGTGGGCCATGAAGGTCTGCACCGGTACGAAGCTGCCGCCGGCAGCCTGCCGCTGCGGCGAGTAGTCCAGCGCTTCGATGAAGCCGAGCGAACCGCGCGCGCCGATTTCCTGCAGCGCGTGCAGGTTGGCGAGCGCGCGCGCCGGCGCGGCCAGCAGCGCCAGCGCGGTGGCATACGGCGCGACCACGCGCTCGTCGCGCGGCGTGCGCCGCAGCGCCAGCCGCGGCACGCCTTGCGGGCCGTATTGGTAGGCCAGCGTGTGGTCCTGGCCGGCGATCGCCGATTCGGAGATGCCCCAGGGCGTGCCGCGCTCGCGCCCTTCGCGCTGCTGCTCGAAGACCGCGCTGCGCGTGACCTGGTGCAGCACGCTGCCGACCGGTTCGTCGAGCACCAGCGACGGCATCAGGTACTCGAACATCGAGCCCGACCACGACTTCAGCCCGACCTCGACGCCGTCGGCGAAAAACGGCCGGCCGAGCGCCGACCAGTGCTGGACCGGAACGTCGCCCTTGCCGATCGCGACCAGGCTCGTCAGCCGGGCTTCGCTGGCCAGCAGGTCGTAGTGGTTCTCGTCGAGCTGGCCGCTGTCGGCGCGGAAGCCGATCGTCAGCAGCCGGCGCTCGCGGTCGTAGAGCATCGCGAAGTCGGGTTCGAGGGCGAGCTTGCGCAGGCGTTCAGCCAATGCGAGCAGGCGCCGGCTCAAGCCGGGGTCGGCCAACTGGTCGGCGAGCACCGATTCGAGGGTCGCCAGGTGGTCGTGCAGCAGCCACATCGAACCGTCGTCATCGCCTTCGCTGCGGCCGACCTTCAGCGCGTCGAGTTCGGCGTGGCCGCGCCGCGCGCGTTCCTGCAAGGCACGCGCTTCGTCGGCGCTGGCCGGCCACTGCCACTGGCCTTCGGCCAGCTCGGCCAGCGTGCGCAGGGTCGGCACGTTGGCCAGCACCGGCTGCAGCGCGCGCAGCCGCGCCTTGGCGCGCTGCAGGGCGTGCTTCATCGCCCGCGTGTTGTCGGGCGCGGCGGCTGCGGCCTCGCAGGCCACCGCCACCGCCAGCAGGTGGGCCGAACAGTTGCCGCTGTCGACCGTCGAGACATACGCCGGCGGCAGCACCGCCAGCGTCTGCGAGTCGTACCAGTTGTAGAAGTGGCCGTGGCAGCGGCTCAGCTTGTCGAGCGTGGCCAAGGTCGCGCTCAGCCGGTCGGCGAGCTCGACGCTGCCGATGAAGCCGAGTTCGCGCGCGCACGCCGCGGCCAGCAGGTACATGCCGATGTTGGTCGGCGACGTGCGGTGTGCGACCAGCGTGTGCGGCACCATCTGCACGTTGTCCGGCGGCAGGTTCTGCTCGCTTGCGGTGACGTAGCGCTCGTAGTAGCGCCAGGTGTCGCGCGCCACGCCTTGCAGGTAGTCGCGGCCCGCCTCGTCGAGCTGTTCGCGGCGCGCGCGCGGCCGGCTTGCGGCCCAGGTCGACAGCGGCGCTGCGGCCCACAGCAGCAACAGGCCGACCGCCTCCGGCCAGAGCACCGGCGCGCCGAGGAAGGTCGCCGCGCCGAGACCGGCGAGCAGCAGCGCCGCCGCCAGCGGCACGCGGTCGTGGGCGGCGAGCAGCGCGCGCAAGGAGGTCAGCGCGGCGGCCTGGGCGGCGGCCGCGGTCGTCCACTGCAGCAGGTCGCGGCGCGAGACGAGCTGCCGGTACAGGGCGCGGCCGATCGCATCGCCATACAGCAGCGACAGCTGGAGCAGCTGCACCAGCTGCCAGACCGACAGCAGCAGCGCGCGCAACAGGTCGGCGCCGGCCAGGCGATAGAAGCGCCGCAGCGCGATGTCGTCGCGGCTCGGCGCCAGCCCGGCGATCGCGCCGAGCACCGGCCCGGCGCTGAAGGCCGCCGCCACCGCGCCCAGCGCCCAGGCCAGCGGCAGCACGCCGCTGGCCAGTACCAGCAGCAGCAGCGCCAGCGACATCGGCACCACCAGCGAACGGCGCAGGTTGTCGAGCATCTTCCAGCGGCTGATCGCCGGCATCGGATAGCGCCGCGTCTGCCACAGGAACGGCAGCAGTTGCCAGTCGCCGCGCGTCCAGCGGTGCAGCCGCGAGGCGGCGACATCGGCGTGCACCGGGGCGTCTTCGACGACGGTGACGTCGCTGATCCCGGCGCAGCGCGCGATCGCGCCTTCGAGCAGGTCGTGGCTCAGGACCTGGCCTTCGGGCAGGCGGCCGACCAGGGTCTGGTGCAGCGCCTGCACGTGGAACAGGCCCTTGCCGGTGAAGCTGCCCTCGCCGAACACGTCCTGGTAGATCTCCGAGCTGGCCACGCTGTAGGGGTCGATGCCGCACTGGCCGCTGAAGAGCTGGTGGTAGGGCGTCACGGTGCCCGGCGCCGGCAGCGGCGTCACCACCCGCGGCTGCAGGATCCCGTAGCCGGCGACCACCCGCCGCGTCGCCGGGTCGACCTGGGGCGCGTTCAGCGGATGGGCGGCGATGCCGACCAGGTCGCGCAGGCGGCCCGGCGGCATGTCGGTGTCGCTGTCGAGCGTGACGATGTAGCGGGTGCCGGCGGCCGGCGTCGACAGCGCGCCGAAGTCGACGAAGGGCCGAAAGCCCGGCTCGACCAGCGTTCGCAACAGCTGTT
>Ga0307513_10008072_pt1 | contig 13510 bp, 11 predicted proteins | sample 15_EM_MG_FD_202174 | JGI IMG/M metagenome (GOLD analysis project Ga0307513, IMG submission 202174) | Populus trichocarpa ectomycorrhiza microbial communities from riparian zone in the Pacific Northwest, United States - 15_EM | ecosystem: Host-associated > Plants > Roots > Unclassified | place... | reverse complement strand
AGCTTCCCCTTCCGACCAGCGGTGGACTGTTGCGAAGCCGGCAGGGCTGTCCACGCCGATCTCAACGATCAGTCCGCAGCGGCCAGCGTCAGTGGTCCAACTAATCGTCGCGGTGTCGCCAGCCACACCATGGAGCCGGTAGAGCCGGTATGGTCGCCTAGCGCTGGACACCGAGCAGCCGCTAGTTAGACGCAGCCGGGGATAGGCCAGACGCAGCCGGGGATTAACCTCCATGCCGGGGACGTTGACTTGCCGGCTCCAGCCATCCAGTTGAGCGATCAGTGCGCTGGAGTCGCCCACCTCCCCCAGTGGCACCGCTTGGCCAATTTTGATGTCGGTGACGAGCGGCTCCGCGGCCGGGAGCCCGATCCCGCGATCGCTCGCACCTCGAGTGTGCCGTTATTTGCGATAGTCTTCGTTATCATCGCGTTGATGCCCACGCCGCCGTCATCGTCGGATGCGATCACCTCATCACTTTGGCGCAGCTCGAGCTTGGCGTCGAAATCCTCCGAGTCGAGCTTCAGCCGGACGCGCTCGCCGGCCTTGACGTCGATGCGATAGGCCGCATAGGGCTGCCCTTCGACACCCTGTACTGGCGACGCGTCGCTGAGCAATCCAGTTACCGCCTTACCGGGGTCGAGTGTAACGAACGACGGCGCGGGCGGTGCATCGCGCATCAGCACGGAGATATCGTAGACGCCTTGCTCGGGCGTCAGCGTTCGAGCGACTACATAATAGGTTCCAGCCCGAGGATCGCGGTCTCGAAACGTTTGAAAGAACAACTTTGCGTTTTTGTTCTGACCGCCGTCGTCATTCTCTCCGACTAGCTCGTCGTTGCCGTTGTAGAGCTGCAATATCATGTCAAGATCGTCAGACGTCGCGTTGATCTCCACGCGCTGAAATGCCGCGACTTTAAGCGGATAGACGTCGACACGCTCGGCCCGGAGATGATCTGTTTGGGGGACGCCTGGTATCAGCGGCTTTTCCTTGGCGAGCGCTTGAGACGGCCTGAACGCCGTGTTCTGGTCAACAGTCGCCGAATCACCGGCTATTGGTGGCGCGTCTGCAGTCTGCGCAGCGCCTGACGCGCATCCGGGCAGCAGGGCCAAGGCGGCCGCCGCGCGGCGCATTCGCGCCCAGTTGGAGGTCAAATTCATTTCCTCCCTCCTCACATCGCCTGATAGGCGCGCACGAGCGACATAAATGGCGAGACAACCGTAAGTCCCCGTCCGTTCAGGTTCTGCCGGATCTCGAAATGGAGGTGGACCGTCGTCGGCTTCCGCTTGCCGAACTTGTCGCGGCCGAACTCATCTGAAACGAGTCCGATTCTATGGCCGCGCATCACGCGCTGACCGCGCTCGACCACCAATTTCTCTCGATTGAGGTGCAGATAGGTATACTGCGTGCCGCTATCGCCGACTAGCACGACGCTATAGGTGCCGATCTTGTGGATGCGGCCCGCCTCCGCGGCGACGGCCCAGTAGACAGATTTACGGCCGTCGCCGGCGCGAATGTCGACTCCCTGATGGCCGAAACCGGACGGGCACGCCGGCGTCTTGTAATCACGCTTTTCACAGAAGGTATCCTGCCATGGATAGCGAAAATTAGCGGAGAACGGGCGCGCCGCAGTGGGCCGCGGGCCGAAGTAGCCGCCGATGCCCCAAACCTGCGAGTTGAGATAGGCCGGCGCCTTCTCGATCGGGAAACGAATGCCCGGCGCGTAGACGATCTCAGACTTCACGCCCGTGCCTGCACCTGCCGCAAGTTGACCGGCGGGCCGAAAATCGAAGCCCGCGACACTGGCGCCCGCCATCGGCGGTTCGGCGACCGGGGTTGGGGGCAGCGGCGGGGGGGCGCCTCGCGATCCGCCAACCAGCACCGCCGATTCGAGCAACCCACGCGCATAGGCGTCGTCGGCGCAACGCGGGTTCGCGGCATCGTTGCACTCCACCGTCAGCGTATAGGCCACGCCGTATAGGACCATAGTCGCCTCGGCCTGACTCTCGCCGGATGACGACAGCATCGTCGGCTCGCCCGTGCTATGCGTATCGCCGAGATCGGCCGCGATCCGCGTCCCGGTGATCGACGCGATTTCGCTTTCAGCCCAGACATACGCGGTGTAGCTCAACGGTTCGGCGGTAAACGCTGGCAGTTTGTCGGTGAGGAACGTCGGCGGTAATAGTACAGGCATCAGCGGGACGTTGAGGTCGGAGATGGTTTTCTCCGCCGACGCGGAGGTGATCGGCGGCTCGTTCGGCCAAGTGACATCGACAACGCGCATGACCGGCCCGATTGTCTGCGAGACCGCCAGAGACGGGACAGCCGACAGAAAGCACGCTATCAAAGCTTTCGATCTATTCATGCTTCCGCCCCCGGAATTTCTGTGAACTTCGACTCGGCAGTCTACGTCCTTACGATATTTCACAGGATTCTGGCTTTGTCTAGGACAGGCGGACGTTTTTGTCGTTTATGTTTTCGATGGCTTAGGCGTGAATTTGTTCGACAGCAGAAGTCGCCGCCATTTTGTCGTTCGCGGAGAAAGTTTCGAAAGTGGTGCATACTTCGGCATCGTCTCAATTCAGCGCATGCAGAATTCATTCGATCGCAGACGGTTACCGCGACGAGGTGGATCGAAAATGGACGTTTCCGATACATGTTGCCAGACTGTATCGAAATATAGCTTGACGGCATTTGCGTTACACGCATAGTATCGATGCAGGTTACCGATACAGGAGAAATGCATTGGCCCGCACATTTGCATATTGCCGAGTGAGCACGGCAGACCAAACCACGGAGAACCAAGCACGTGAGATCGAAGCTGCCGGTTTCCACCTCGATCCCAAGCGGGTGGTGACCGAGACGGTCTCAGGCTCAACTGCTGCAATGGAGCGCAAGGGTTTTGCCAAGCTGGTCGATAGGCTGGAATCGGAGGACGTGCTGATCGTCACCAAGCTGGACAGGCTCGGGCGTAATGCAATGGACGTGCGCGCAACGGTCGAGCTGCTGGCGAAGCTGGGGGTTCGTGTTCACTGCCTCGCCCTCGGCGGCGTGGATTTAACCAGCGCGGCCGGCAAAATGACGATGAGCGTGATCGCGGCTGTGGCCGAGTTTGAACGTGACCTTCTGGTCGAGAGGACCCAGTCCGGCCTCGCCCGCGCCAAGGCCGAAGGTAAGACCCTCGGCAGGCCGACGGCGCTGACAGATGAACAGCAGCAGGCCATCCTGCAGGCCCGCCAAGCCGGTCAGTCACTTGGTGTCTTGGCGAAACATTATAAGGTGTCTCGCGCGGCGATTCAACGGGTCGAGAAGCGAGTTATACGCACGTCCGATATTGCCTGAGGCGCACCGTCGCTCACATTCGCATCTTAACTGTGGGCGACGGCTTTGCGCCCAACACGTCTGTTCGGGGGCGAGATCTGAATTTCCGGAGAGCGGTCGACTGTTAACAACAACGCGGGTCCGCCAAGCTGCTGGAGCGACCCTCGTTTCCGCCATTCGCCGTAGGCTCCGATGATCGCATAGGCGATTGGGGCGTTGGACGCCTTCTGGACGGTTCTCTGCAATTGAAGAATGATTCAAAAAACGCGGCAATGGTGCCCACAGATACTTCTAACGCTGTATCGATCGCGCTAGATATCGGCCCATGCCCAAATGCCGCATCCTTGCAAAAATTTGTCCTCGTCTTGACGGCGGGGCGGACTGACATGGCGTCGCAGTTCAGCCGGTCGCGGCTTGCGGATCTGCTCATCGATCCGCGCGAGGATTTGGGGGTCGAGATCAAGAACTGGCTCGATCTTTCGCATGACAATGATGCCAAGGCGACCTTCGCCAAAGCGGCGCTGGCGCTCGCGAATCATGGCGGCGGCTTAGTCCTGCTAGGGCTCGAGGAGGCCGGCGGCTCAGCGGTCGAGGCGCCCGGGAGGCCCGCGACCCTCGATCGCTACGCTCAGGACGGGATCAACGGCATCATCCAGAACTATGCCGATCCGCCCTTTCATTGCGCGGTGCATATCGTGCCGAACCCCGCCGGCGCCTTGTTCCCAATCATCGTCGTGCCGGGCGCACACCGTGTGCCGATCCGCGCGCGCCGCTCAGGACCTAACGGCCAGACCGTGGTCCAGAACAGCATCTATGTCCGCAAGCCCGGCCCGCGGAGCGAGGTGCCGGGAAGTGCGCAGGATTGGGACGACCTCATGGCCCGGTGCCTCGCCAACCGCCGCGACGAGCTGTTCGACCAGATACGCGGCCTCATCACCGGCGCGCTGCCGCGGGCAGCGGCCCCCTCGGAGCCGGCGCGGCTCGATGCCTGGATAGAGCGGTCGCTCGCGCGCTGGGGAAGCCTGCGTGACGGTCTTCCCGCCGACGATCAGGCGCGCTGTCCGCACGGCTATCATTGGTTCGCCTATGAGTTGGGCGGCGATCTGCGCAACCTCCAGGGCGCGGCGTTCGCGCAGACGCTCCAGCGGACGGTGGTGCGACATTCGGGCTGGCCGCCTTTCTGGTACCCGATGCGCCAGGGCATAGCGCCCTATGCTTCTGACGGGCTCATCGAATGCTGGCTCGGCGGCGACACGGTTCAGGGTCCGGGCAGCCATGACGCGGCGCATTCGGATTTCTGGCGCATCTCGCCCGAAGGCTTCGCCTTCCTGCTGCGTGGCTATCAGGAGGATGGGATGGAGGCGCGGGGCGGCCGTGCGCCCCCGCCGCCAGGCACGTTGTTCGACATCGCCTTGCCGATCTGGCGCACCGGCGAGGTGCTGCTGCATGCGCTCAGCCTCGCCGCGGCGCTCGTCGAGGGGCCGGCGACAATCAATTTCAAGGCCCATTACGCCGGGCTCGCCGGGCGGAAGCTCACAACCGTCAGCGGCCGCCAGCTGCTGTTCGACGGGCATATCACGCGGCAGGACGCGATCACGTTAAGCTCCGTCATCGAGGCGGCCAGCATAGAGGCCAATCTCCCGGAAATCTTGCAGCCGCTGCTCGAACCGCTCTATGCGCTGTTCGATTTCTTCCAGCTGCCCGCGGCACTGGTCGCCAGTCAGGCCGCCGAGATGCGCGGCCAGCGGTTCTAGTCGGCAAAAGAATGGCCGATAGCGACGCCATTGCCCTGCTCGAAGCAGCTGCGGCCGAGTATGCCGACCTTCATCGGGCTAAGCATTATATGCTCTGGCGCGACGAGCGCCGGCGCAGCCTCGGCGACGCGTTGATGCGGGTCGCGCCCTTCAACGCTTATGCGAAGACCTGGATCTGGATCGGTGACGGCGCTGGCGCTGGCGCACAGGGGCGGTTCGGCGATTGGGCGATCGATCGGCTGGTCGAGAGACTCGCTCCCCCACAGATTCTCGACGCCTTCGCAGCCGAAGTCAGCAACAATAGCGCAGGCTATGACGAGGTCTCGCCCGTGCTCGGGGTGCAGGTCGATGCGACCTTTGATCTCGACGAGCGCATCAGCCTAGTGGCGGAGCCGACCGACAAAATCGAAGCTCTCTTTCTCTATTCGCCGCTCCAGCCCTTCCATTTCGCCCCCGGCACCAGTCTTTTGAAGCAACGCTACACCGTTAGCCCGGCGTTCGTGCAGGGCGGCCTCGAAGCGGCCGGCGACAGCCACACCTCGCCCGACATGACGGCGCGCGAGGCCGCGCGCGACCATGTACGCCTCGCCTGCCTGCTCGCCACCACCGGCGCAGTCGAGCTGCCGCTGTCGGCGCTAGCGCCTGATCCGCAAGGTCTCTTTGTCTCCGGGCAAGGCAATCAGTCGGGGCGACCGCATGGGATCGTGCCGCTCGTTGTCTTCCCAGTCGACGGCGCAAAGGTGAAGTGGGCCTATGATCTGCTCAAGGCCTTCAAGGGCGGCGAAAGCATGGCCCGGGCGATCGATCGACTCGGGCGGGCGCGCCTCGCGACCAGCCCGGTCGACCGCGCGCTTGATCTCGGCATGGCGGCCGAGATCGTGCTGATGCACGACCATAGCCCGGCCAATACCGAGATTGCGCACAAGATCGGCAGCCGCGCCGCCTGGCTGCTCGGGAGCGAGCCAGAATCACGCGCTGCGATCTTTGCCGAGATGAAGGGGCTCTATCAGGCGCGTAGCCAAGCGGTGCATTCAGGCGTGCTCTCGAGCAAATCGAAGGTGGATCTCGACGCGGCCGACCGGCTCGTAACGGCCGCGTTCAACGCGATACTTGAGCGCGGCCGCTTTCCGGATTGGTCGAGCTTGGTGATGGGCGGCGACGCGCTTCAACAGGAGCCGGAAGCGGAGTGAGGCATGCTACGCTTAGCGTACGGAAAGGGACGGCGAGAGGCTTCGCGTCTCAGAAAATCTCGCTCTGCTCTGGCAGTTTCTCACGGACGGTGCGGGCTGGTTCAAGGCGAATGAGGACGATCTGCAGCATCGCTCAAGGTTACCGAGCATGTCGAACCAGCGATCGCCTGGTTCATCGACCAGATCTCCGCCGATCGCGACCTGATTGCCGACCTGACGGCGTTGAATCGCTGGTCAGAACGTGGGCGATTAAGGCCGGATGCCTCTCTGGACAGCTGGATAGTCAGCGCAAGGCAGATCAATCTACCGGCGCGCTTCCCAGGCCTGCTGCGGGATCATCTGTTGTGAATCGGGTTTCGGCGAGCGCGGCACCCATGGGATAGGGCGTACAGCGCGTCGCCGAACGCTCGGGCTGTTGGGCCGGAACGCCTCCGACCCCACAGGCGCGCCCGGCGCTGCCCCATTGCGCGCCCTCCGATCCGGTCCAAGCAAGCGTCCCTCCGGTTGAAGATTGTGCCGTCACCGATAGGGGTTCAGGTAGAGCGCGTGATTCCGTGACTTCGTTGACGGTTTCAGGTCGATTAGCAGCTTCTTCTCGATCTGCGGCAGCGGGGCCCCTTGATTGGCCATCTCGTCGGCCCACCGCGCGATCAACGCGTTGTGATCCGCGCACCCGCTCAGGTTGTAGGCAACGGCATGGGTCGCTTCGTCGTGTGGTCCCAATAGTCCTCGTCGGCCGGCATCGGCAGCCCGGCGATGGTGGTGCTGAGCGCGGCCAGGTCCTTCAACCAGTCGTGTCGCGTCCCCGCCATCCGATGCTTCCATGCGTTTCCGTGCGCCGTCTTGCACGAGCACCCATCGCCCCACGTCGGCAATCCGTATCGGTGATGCAATGCTCGCTGCCGCACCTGCCCACCGCGCGCTGCGCATGGGCTTGATAAACATCGGTCCCGTAACGATCTTGTCCCGATGGCGCGGATCGGCCGAAACATGCCTTGCCCGTGCGGCAGCGGCACCAAGTTCAAACGCTGTTGCGGAGATCCGCGCAACGCGGCGCCTGTCCGTGGCACGCTCCCGGACTTTCGGGGCATCGAGCTCGGCCGCCGCCGGGCCGAAGCGGTGCGGACGCGGCGGTTGCAGCAGCAGGGCCTCGGGCGCCCGATCCTGTCGGTCGAGGCCCACGGTTCCCGAGTCGTGGTGGTCGGCAACCGCCGCTATAATTCCTCGAAGTGGGTGACATTCCACGACTTCCTGCGCGACTATTTCCTTGGCAGCCTGGGCGCAGACTGGTCGAACGCGGAGCAGGCGAAGCCGCTCGAGGAGCGCCACCAGATACTGCGGTGGTATGCTCAGGCGGCGGCCGATGCGAGGGCGCTGGTGAACCCGGATGGCGTAACCAGCGGGCCGATGACTGGCGCGATCCAGGCCTTCCTCAACCTCGCCTACAACATCTACCTGATCGCGCATCACGGCGACGGTCAGGCCATGGCCGACATCTACCTCAGGCGGCTGCGCAGCACGCGCCACGACGATTTCATCGGCGCGCTGTTCGAGACTTATGCGGCCGCCGCCTTCCTGAAGGCGGGGTTCTCGCTGAATTATGAGGAAACGAAGGCCCGAGCGACATCATCCGTCGAGTTCGTAGCAACCTGGCCGGCGACGGCCGATAAGTTCTCGGTCGAGGTGAAGTCGCGCGTGCACACCGCAGAGGCGGGCGGCGCGGCCGAACTGGTCGACGAGGTTCGGCGGCTGCGCGTCGGCGCCAAGCTCGCCAAGGCGCTCGGCAAGGCGGCAGCCCACACCCGCGTCGTGATGATCGAGATTAACGTACCCGACCAGCTCAAAGCCGCCGGGACGCTCGATGGCTGGCCCGCGGCCGCGCTGAAGCAGGTGCGCGACAACGAGGATGCGAAGGGTGCGGACGGCGAACCGCTGCCGCCCGCTTACGTGTTTGTGACCAATCACGCCTTCCACAACGATCTTACCGGCGTGGGCGGCAACATCCAGGCGCTGGCGGTCGGCTTCCGCATGCCGGACTTCGGCCCCGACGTCCGGTATAAGGGCTATGCCGGGGTGATGGCGGCACGCGATAGTCACGCGCCGATGACGGCGCTCATCGACTCGATGAAGACCCACTATGAGATCCCGGCGACCTTCGACGGGGAACTGCCGAGTACATTTTCGAAGGGCTCGGATGCCGTCCGGTTGAAGTTCGGCGAGCGCTATCTGATCCCCGATGCCGACGGCGCCACGAATGTCGGCCGGTTCTACGACGCGACGGTGAATCCGACCACGGGCGAGGTTCTCGGGGCATACGAGTTCGAGGACGGGCGCCATGTCATCGCCCGCAACACGCTCGGTGCCGAGGAACTGGCGGAATACAGGCGCTATCCCGACACCTTCTTCGGCGAGGTGCTGAAGCCGGGCGGCAAGTGCGACACGCTCGTTGAGTTCTGCGACTTCCTATTCGAGACCTACAAGCATACACCGCGCGACAAGCTGCTGGAGTTCATGGCCAACGCCAGCGACTTCGAACACCTGCGCACGCTTGGACAGCGCGATCTTGCGATCGCCTATGCCGATCGGATGGGCAATGCCTTCCAGGCTAAGGCGGACGTTGATGCTACGGGCCAAGAACTGCCCGCAGCGACAGACGGAGCGCCCGCCAGTTCATTCACAGAAGGCAGCGGGTAGCGACGCGCACTGCATCGTTCCGCGGTCCCAACAGGTGACGGTGCGGTCCTGTAGGCTGCGCAGCCTGCCTATCGTGGTCCGCAGTTCAGGTTCGCCAGTCAATCGGCAACGTGGTGGTCAGGCTTATTGCGAGGATGCGACGTCTGACTGCGATCGTTGTGCTCGGATCTTCCCATGATCCGCGACCACCGCCCCGACCCGGCTTTGCGCGTGGGGGACGTTCCGTCCTGGGACCACGACGCCTCGATGATGGTCATGCCGCTCTTCGTCAATGTCGACGAGCGGCTGATCGCGGTCGCCTCAGCATTCTCCATCGGCAGCGGCCTGGGTTTCGTAATGTCTGCCGCGCACAACATAATGGAGGCGGTGTCCCGCGAACCCCGCTTCGACCTGGCGCGGTGCGCGGGTCCGCTGTCCGGCGCGATCAACCTGTCGAGCGTCGGCCTGTCGGTGAGCCCCCTGACGAGCGTGCCCGAGCTGAACGGTTCGCGATCTCGCTCATCGTCTCCGGTCGCGCTCATCGGGAGAACGAACTCGGCTTCGGAAATCCGCCCTGTATCAGCAAGGTGACGATGTGGACGATCCCGGCTCCCGTGTCGTGTTGCTGGTTGAAGAGACACGAGCCGAGCGGGATCGGGGAGGAGCTCTTGGGACTGCAGTCGAGGACCGCAAGCAGCGCGACGCGCTTCCCGGTGCCGACCGAGTAGGTGGCGGCCTGCTCTACGAACCGCGCGCAGTCTTCAGGAAGCAGCCTCTTCGACTGCTCGCTCTTCAATTCGAGACGGACGCCCCGGAACGACAGGTCAGTTCGTCCTCCGGCGGCTTGGGCCTGCTGCTCGAGATCCGCGCCAACGGCTGGAACAGCGCGCAGTCGGTCACGCACGTCCGTTTCGAACACGCTCTCGCTGATCGGCTTCGGATACAGCGCGTCCTGGACGGAGGCGCCGGCGAGATTCGCCAGCGTCGGCAGAAGCGTCATGACGCTTCGGATGTCCTGATCGGGAACCATAGCGTCTGCGCGGAGCGATCCCCGCACGCCGAGGATCGCAGCATCCAGCTCGTCGTAGCCCGAGATTGCCCGTCCCTCCGGGCCGAGTCCATCCAGTCGCAGGGTCCGCTGTCCCGCGACGACGATCCTTTCGTTATTGACGGCCGGCTCGAACTGGGCGGCGTAGAGGAACTCGAGCGGTCGGGCGTCGAAGCCCTGCGCTGCATGAATAACCATCCGGCCGCGGGAATGAGAAGCGAGGCAAATCCCATGCCGACTTCGGCTCAGCCGAGATCGGCGAGATGACCAGCGCTTCGGCGCCCACGGGCCAGCGTGAGACGCGGATCACGAGACCGAGGTCGTGAATCTCCTTCGGGCGCAGCGCATAGAGGTTCGCGGCGGGATTTCCATTGATCGTGAACTCCAGAAAAGCGACCGCGAGATCGTCGCGTTTTGCGGCCGGCTCCTCTTCGAAGCCCCGTCTCGGCTCCGGCTTCGGGTCAGCAAGAATGGAGACCGACATCGGAATGGCGCTGAGACGCATGCGCAGCGCCGCGACCTCGTCGGACTCCATGTCGGACGCGATGGGCGCGAGGCATTCTGCCACAGCGACGTGATAGTCGCTGGGCTCGTTCTCTGCGGCAAGCTTCTTCAGCCGCAGCCTGGCGGCACGCAGATGCCGATCGGCATCGGGTTCCGCGCCTTCGACCGCCACAGACCACTCCGCAAGAAACGCGACTGTCTCCAGGGCTAGTCTCAGGGCATTCCAGTCCCTCGCTCCCGGCACCCGTCCGAAGCGTTCGGCCAGTACGCCGACGCCGGCGCTGCACTGGCGTAGCTCGTCGCTCGAAGCGTGAGGGCGCCGCAGCGCCTCAACCGCCGCGATACGAGAAGGGAAGGCCTCTTCGATTATCGCGCTCACGCTGTTCATCACGATGCGTCTTCTGCTCCGTTGCTATGTCGACCCACCGGGCGGCGATGGCGGTCAATGCTGACTGATCCTGCTCCGCGACCGCGGCCTCGAACTTGAAGGCGAGCTCGATGTGCTCGCCGAATAACCGCTGTGACCGATTTCGCGGCACGTCCTCCAGAGCGTCGATGCGAGCCCTTGCAACCCGCATTGCCGCAGGCGCGTGCCCCGAGCGGGCTAACGCGTCGATCACCACCAGAGTCAGCCAATGATCGATGCGGGCGAGATCCTTGCCGACCGCCTCGATTTCCTTGGCGTACTTCGTGATGACCTCGGAACTGAGCCTGCGCACTAGATCCTCGGCCATGTCGTTGCGATTGTAGCGATCGACCAGCCTGGGAAGCATGCGAATGACGAGAAGGGCAAACTCGGGCTCCATTCCCAGCGTGTGGCGAAGGCTTCTGAGCTCGGAGCGGACGAAGATCGGATCAACATCCATGCAGACGCCGATCAGGTAACGCCGCAGATTGCCGCTGTCCTGCCCGAAGGCATCGGCCGAGCCAGCAAGGGTGTTAACGCAGTGGACGAGGAACGAGTCATGCCCGTTCTCCATCCGATAGTACCGCACAAGCCGCAGGAGCGAATAAAGCGCCTGCTGTCGCAGCGGCTCTGGCAGGAGCGAGGAGTTCAACGCCCGCGCCGCTGCCTTGTGGACCGCGACGTAGCTGTCGAGCAGGAGCGGGACGAAGGATTCGAACACGAGCAGCGGGACGTTCTGCAGCGCCTGTTGCCGAAGCTCCCCTATCGCCGTCGCGGCGCCAGACCGCTCGAGCGCCGAGGGACCCACCATCGCCCGATACAGATGAGGCAGGTAGAGCGTGAGCCCGTCCAGGTCGTCGGCCAGCTCCACGAGGTGCTCGACGGCGGCGCTGCGAAGTAGCTCCCGTTCGTCCGGGATGGCGTCCAGGAATTCGCCGATCTTCGCGAGCAGCGACCGGTCCTTGAGGGCGGCGCTGGCGGCAAGGCCGATGAACGTGCTCATCAGAGTCTGATAGTGGCTCAGTTCGTTGCCGCGCTGGATGCTCGCGAGTGGATGCGTTGGGTCCAGCGGAGCCTTCTCGAGTTCCCGTCGCCCATCGGCGAGCAGGAAGGGTGCGGCCAGCAGCGCGTCGATCTCGACAATTGCGATCAGGACCAGATCCTTGTTATGACCGCGGAAGGCCTCGACGGCTGTCTGCATCACGCCTTCGTCGAATTTTCCCGTGGTCGCCCAAAGCAGTCTCTTGAACGCGATCTTGGCGCGTTCGGAGTCCGCGGGAAGCTGCTCGCCAAAGTCCGTCCTCAGTGCCCTAGCGTAGAGCTCGTGCACGCGCTTGCGGTAGGGCGAACCAGTGGCGCCGACGTATTCCTGCAGAAGCGTGTCGACTTCTGCCGGACGGGAGTCGAAAGCGCCGACGATGGCGTCGCGGACGGCGTATAGGTCGCTCGTGAGTTCGCTGAAGTCCTTCAGCAGTATCTCTGCCCGCACGTAGGTCGCAATGAGGAGGCGCGCGTGCGGATCGGCAGCGTCCGGGAATTCCTTCAGAAGAACCAATAGTCCGCGACCGGCGGTCTCGGCCGACCAGGTGCTGTCACCCGCCAGCAGCGTGTCTATCGCTGAGCGCACCGATCCGGGGTGGTGCGCGTAAAGACCCTGCAGCAGCGCCGCGTTCGACCGGCGCTCGTCGTCGCCGGAAAGATGGCGGCGAACCGGGAGTGCGAGATTGATCGCCGCCGGGGTAGACCTCCGGGCGTCCTCCTCGCTCAGGTGGGCGATCAGCGGCAGCAGGAGCCGGGCGGCTAGGTCACGATCCAGTCCCGCCACTAGGACCTTCGCCGCGACGATCGCGAGGCGTTCGGGTTCGGTCCCGAGCGTGTCTAGCATTTCCAGTCCGGGAGCGTCCAGCCAGCGCTCGCTCTCGCATATGGCGAAGATGTATTCCTGCAGCTCCGGTGTGAAGTGTTCCGGCGCCATGCGGGCGCTGCCCATCAGACGCTGCATGTTCTCATCGGACCGATCCCGGTCGTAGGCCCCGATGTCGTCGAGCAGCGTCTGCCCCATCGGATCGAGGCGGCTCCTTAGGTTAAGCCTGGCTTCGTCGCGCATCGCCAAGGCCTCGGCGGCTGCGGCGGCCTCTTTGGCTGCTTCAGATTCGCGTCGGGCGACCTCGCGATCTCGTTCTCCCAGGTATTCGCTGATGTTGGGAAGCCGTACAGGCTTGCGGTGGGTGCAGGTCGCGCAGTTGCGGTCGTGGAAGTCGACCGCCGCCATCGCGACCTCGTAGTATGAGCCGACTGTGTCGTCGCTCGCGATGTCGCACTGGATGGAGTGATGGCCGACAGGGAGCCCGGTCATTTCCGCGAGCATGCCTCGGCCCTCGCTGCGGACACGCGCGTTGGAGCACCAGTTGCTCACGCGCTGGATCGCCTCTCGATTGCGGTGGCCGTTTGCGATGGCCTCCTCGAATTCCCGCTCGTTCCGCATTTGGCCTAGATGGGAGAATGAGGCAACTCCTGCAATGACGATTGCGCTTGTTAGCCTACTTCGTCCATCCGGCATCAATCGAGGTTACTCCGAAGCCTGCGCGCTGGAGCACGCCCAACGTCTAGCCAAACC
>Ga0307513_10008071_pt1 | contig 13510 bp, 9 predicted proteins | sample 15_EM_MG_FD_202174 | JGI IMG/M metagenome (GOLD analysis project Ga0307513, IMG submission 202174) | Populus trichocarpa ectomycorrhiza microbial communities from riparian zone in the Pacific Northwest, United States - 15_EM | ecosystem: Host-associated > Plants > Roots > Unclassified | place... | reverse complement strand
CATCCTGTCGCCGTGGCTGCGCCAGCTGCCGCTCGCCGAGCACGGCCTGCGCTGGCTGCAGCCGCCGGCGTCGGTCGCGCACCCGCTCGATGACCGCCCCGCCGTGCTGCTGCGCCGCGCGCTCGCCGAGACGACCGATCAGCTCGGCGGCGACGCGCGGGCTTATCGCCGGCTCGTCGAGCCGTTCCTCGCCGATCCGCACGGCCTGCTGAGCGACGCGCTCGGGCCGCTCGGCGTGCCGCGTCACCCGCTGCGCATGCTGCAGTTCGGCTGGCGCGGCCTGCGCTCGGCGACCGGCCTGGCGCGCCGGTTCGAGACCACCGAGGCGCGCGCGCTGCTCGCCGGCTGCGCCGCGCACGCGATCCTGCCGCTCGAGCGCGCGGTCACCGCCGCGGTCGGGCTGATGTTCCTGATCACCGCGCACGTCGAGGCGTGGCCGGTGGCCGCCGGCGGCTCGCAGGCGATCGCCGCCGCGCTCGCGAGCCTGCTCGCCGCGTCGGGCGGCCGGATCGAGACCGGCGCGCACGTGCGGTCGCTCGCCGACCTGCCGCCGGCGAAGGTCTACCTGTTCGACACGAGCCCGGCGCAGCTCGCGACGATCGCCGAGCCGGTGCTGCCCGCGCGCTACGTCCGCCGGCTGCGGCGGTACCGCTACGGCCCGGGCGTGTTCAAGCTCGACTGGGCGCTCGCCGGGCCGATCCCGTGGCGCGATCCGCGCTGCCTCGAGGCGTCGACCGTGCATCTCGGCGGCAGCCTCGAGGAGATCGCCGCCGGCGAGGCCGCGGTGTGGCGCGACGAGCACCCCGAGCGGCCGTTCGTGCTGCTGTGTCAGCAGAGCCAGATCGATCCGTCGCGCGCGCCGCCGGGCCAGCACACCGGCTATGCCTACTGCCACGTTCCGGCCGGCTCGACCGTCGATCTGACCGCGCAGGTCGAGGCGCAGATCGAGCGCTTCGCGCCCGGCTTTCGCGATCTCGTGCTCGCGCGCCACGTGACGATGACTGCCGATCTCGCGCGCGACAATCCCAATTATCTCGGCGGCGCGATCACCGGGGGCGTCGCCGACCTGTGGCAGCTGTTCACCCGGCCGGTCGCGCGGTGGAACCCGTACACGACGCCGAACCCGCGCGTGTTCCTGTGCTCGTCGTCGACGCCGCCCGGCGGCGGCGTCCACGGCATGTGCGGCTATCACGCCGCGCGCGCCGCCGGCCGCCGGCTCGATCGCCTCGCCATCGCGCCGCTGCGCTGAATGACACCCCCTCTCGGTAAGCTGCACGCGTGCAGTTGATCGTCGCCGAGAAGCCGTCCGTCGCGCGCGATCTCGCGCGCGTCCTGGGCGTGGCTCCGCGCGGCCAGCACGCGTTCGAGGGCGACGGCGTCGTCATCACGTGGTGCGTCGGCCACCTGGTCGAGCTCGACGAGCCCGCGGCGTACGACCCGCGCTGGAAGGCGTGGCGGCTCGATACGCTGCCGATGCTGCCGGCCGCGTTCCGCTTGCGCCCGGCGCGTCACGCGATCCCCCAGCTGCGCGCGGTCGCGGCGCTGCTGTCCGATCGGCGCTGCACGTCGGTCGTCAACGCGTGCGACGCCGGCCGCGAAGGCGAGCTGATCTTCCGCTACGTCTATCAGTTCGCCGGCGGCGGGCCGCCGGTCCGGCGGCTGTGGATCTCGGCGCTCACCGACGAGGCGATCCGGCGCGGCTTCGCGGCGCTGCGACCGGGCGCGCAGCTCGACGCGCTGGCCGACGCGGCGCGCTCGCGGTCGGAGGCCGACTGGCTGGTCGGCATGAACGCGACCCGCGCGATCACCGCGCGCGGCCGCGCCGCCGGCCACACCGCGCTGTACTCGATCGGCCGCGTCCAGACGCCGACGCTCGCGATGCTGGTCAGCCGCGAGCACGCGATCCAGGCCTTCGTGCCGCGGCCGTACTGGGAGGTGCGCGGCGAGCTCACCACCGCCGACGGCCAGCGCTTCGCCGCGGGCTGGCGGCTCGGCAACGTCGCCCGGCTCGCGAGCGCCGCGAGCGCCGACGCGATCGTCGCGCGCGACGCTGCCGCCGCGCCGCCGCACGGCCCCTGCGTCGAGCGCCTCCGCGCCCGCGTCGCGCGCGAGCCCGCGCCGCTGCTGTTCGACTTGACCTCGCTGCAGCGCACCGCGAACCGGCGCTTCGGGTTCAGCGCCGCGCGCACCCTCGAGATCGCCCAGGCGCTGTACGAGCGCCACAAGATCCTGACCTACCCGCGAACCGACGCGCGCCACCTCACGACCGACATCGTCGCCGAGCTGCCCGCGCTGTTCGCCGCGCTCGCCAGCGTGCCCGACTACGCCGCGTTCGCCGCGCCGCTGATCGCGACGCCGCCGCGCCCAGGCCGCCGTATCGTCGATGACGCCAGGGTCCACGATCACCACGCGATCATCCCGACCACGACGCGCGCGCGGCTCGACGCGCTCGATCGCGACGAGCGCCGGCTGTTCGATCTGGTCGCGCGGCGGTTCCTCGCCGCGTTCTACCCCGACGCCGAGCACGCGATCACCGAGGTCTGGATCCGCGTCGGCGCGGGCGGCACCGACGCGCCACCGCCTGCCTTCCCCGAGCCGACGCCGAGCGCGCCCACCGACGAGCCGCCGATCCTCGATCGCCTGCCGCCGCCGCCGGATCGCTACTTCGCGCGCGGCCGCGTCCGCCTGGTGGCCGGCTGGCAAGCGGTCGCCGGCATCGACGGTGACCGGCGATCGCGCAACGGCGAGCCCGAGCACGACGCCGAGCCCACGCCGGTGCTGCCCGTGCTGGTCGAGGGCCAGCGGCTCACCGGCACGTTCGCCGCGGTCGCCAAGCACACCACGCCGCCGCCGCGCTATTCCGAAGCCAGCCTGCTCGGCGCGATGGAGTCGGCCGGCAAGGCGATCGACGACGAGGCGCTGCGCCTCGCGATGAAGGACTGCGGCCTCGGCACGCCCGCGACCCGCGCCGCCGTGATCGAGACCTTGCTCAAGCGCGCGTACATCGTCCGCAACAAGCAGCAGCTCGCGCCGACCGCGCTCGGCAGCTCGCTGATCGACAGCCTCCCGGTCGCGACCCTCGCCTCGCCCGAGCTCACCGGCGCCTGGGAAGCCCGCCTCGCGCGCATCGCCCGCGGCGAGGACTCGCGCGCCGCCTTCATGGCCGACATCGCGCGCTACGTCACCGACATGGTCGACGCCATCCGCCGCGCGTCGCTGCCCGCCGCGCCCGCCAGCTCCGCGCCCCCGGCGAGCGCCCCGGCTCCGACGCGCTCCGCCGGATTCCACGCCTCCGTCCCGTCCCGCGCGCCCGCGAGCTCGAGCGCATCCGCATCGCGAAGCGCACCTGCCCGATCCGACGCATCGACCAGATCCAACGCTCCCACTGCGCGCAACGCACCTGCCAGATCCAGCGCACCCGCCAGATCAGGCGCGCCTGCCAGATCCGGCGCGCCTGCCAGATCCGGCGCACCCGCCAGATCCAGCGCGCCCGCCAGATCCAGCGCACCCGCCAGATCCGGCGCGCCTGCCAGATCAGGCCCGCCGTCGGCACGTCCTGCCCCGCGCCAGCCCGCCCGGCCGCCGGACCGCGCTTCACGCAAGCGCGCGCCAGGCGCCGCGTCGTCGACGACCGCGATCGGCGAGCTTGCCTGTCCCCGCTGCTCCCACGGCGGCCTGATCGCCGGGTCGCGCGGCTGGGGCTGCTCGCGCTGGCGCGACGGCTGTCGCTTCGTCATCTGGTTCGAGACCGCCGGCCGCCGCCTCAGCCCCAGCCAGCTCCGCGACCTCGTCACGCGCGGCAAGACCCGCAAGGCGCGCTTCCGATCCGAGCGCGGCGTCGAGCTCGACGGCCGCCTCGTCCTCGATCCCACCGCCGACGGCGGCAGCGCCCGCCTCGAGCCAGCCTGATCGCTGCGTGGCGAACGCCCCCGCGCGCCTTGCCCCGCGCCGCGCGGTGTGTAGAGATCGCGGCGATGTGGCGGCTTGGACCCCAGTGGCTCGACGAGGCGCGGCTCGCGAAGGCGTGGCGCGAGGCGACGCCGTTCCCGCACCTCGTGTTCGATGACTTCGTGGCCGACGACGCGATGGCGGGGCTGTTCGAGAGCCTCGAGGAGGAGCCGGTCGAGCGCTACGAGGGCGACATCCTGGCGTTCGAGGCCTCGGCGCCGGAGCCGGCGACGCGCGAGATGGCGGCGCTGCGCGATGACTTTGCTCAGCTGCTGGCGGCGCCGCTGACGCGGATCACGGGCAAGGCTGTCCGGCGGGCGGACATGCGAGCCTACGCGTATCGCGTGGGGCACTACCTGTTGCCGCATGCCGATCATCAGGACGGCCTGGGGCGCGCGCTGGCGTTCGCCTACTACCTGCCGTCGCCCGAGCCGCCCGAGGGCGGCGAGCTCGAGCTGTTTCGCTGCGCGATCGTCGACGGCGCGCTGACCTCCACCGTGCCGGACCGCCGGATCGCCGCGCGCGGCAATCGACTGGTGATCTTCGATGTCAGCGACGTCTCGCTGCACCAGGTGTGTGAGGTCCTGCGCGGGCTGCGGATCTCGCTGGCCGGCTGGTTCTACCCGTGACGACGCTGGACGAGCTGTTCGCCGGCCGCGCCGCGACGATCGTCCCCGACGCGGTCGGGCCGACGCTGGCGGCCGAGGTGCGCGCGCGGCTGGCCGGGCGCTACACGCGCTACGCGCTCCGCGACCGCGGCAGCTACGACGTCGTCGCGCAGGTTGACGAGCCGGCGCTGTTCGCCGCGCTGACCGGGATCGCGGCGCAGGTCACCGGGCGCGCGCTCGCGGTGGTCGACGCACGCGCGCTCCGGCTCGGCGCAGGCGACTACCTCCTGGCGCACCACGATCGGATCGACGAAGGCGTGCCGGTGGAGCTGGCACTGGACATCTCGGCGGCGAGCGTGCCGGGCGCCGAGGTGCACTATCGCCAGCGCGGCAAAGTCTACTTCCGCGCCGCGTCGCAGCCGGGCGCGCTCGCGGTCGTCGCGCGCGGTCCGACGGTGACGTGCAACCACACCTACGTGAGCAAGCGCCACGGCGACGCGGCGGTGGTGCGCCTGATGGTGCTGCTGCGCGACGTGTGACCGGCGCGCGAGCCGCGGGAGCGGCGCGATCCGGACGCGCCTGTCGGACGGATCACGCCATTGCGCGCACGAATGCAGGTGATCGCGCGGGCGCGCGGGCTTAGCATGGCTGCGTGAGGATGCGGGTCGCGATGTCGAGCGTGGTGATCGCGCTGTGCGCCGGTGGCGCCGCGCACGCGGGCAACACGCGGGCCACCCCGCCGGTCAACGTCGTCGCGCCGGCGCCGTCGAGCGCGCTGTACCCCGACGACCTGCCCGGCCCGCAGGCCGAGGTCGTGCGAGATCCGGCGAAGCTCGCGCTGCCGGCGGTGCCCGCGTTCGAGCTGCCGGCGACGACGCCGGGGCTCCATGGTCCGCGCGAGCTGCGCGTGCGGGGCCGCGCCCTGTACGGCCGCGAGCTCGCGGTCCGCGGCTACGTCACCTGGATCTACGACTGCGCCGCCGAGCTCGCGCGCAGCAACCGCGAGGCGACCGCGGCCGAGATCGCCGACCTCGTCGACAGCACGCCGGGGCTGTGCGAAACGCCGATGTTCAGCCTCGGCGACACGCGGCAGACGCCGCGCGACGGATCGATCTGGGTGGTCGACGTGCCTCGGCCGCCCGAACGCAGCGCGCGCGCGCCGGCGGCGCCCAGGCTCGCGGTCGGCGACTATGTCACCGTGACCGGCCGGTGGGCGATCGAGTCGCCGGGCGGCGAGCGCAACAGCAATGGCCTGCTGGTGTATCGCACGCTCGATCGGCCAACCCCGAGCGCGACGCCCGCGGCGCTGATCCCGGCGCCCAGCGGGCTCCCCGAGATCGCGGTCGTCACTGACGTCCCGCTGCGCACGATCGTCGACACCGGCGTGCGCAACGCCTCGGTCGGCCAGCTCAACGCGTGCAACCGCGCGCTGGCGGCCAAGCAGTACGACGCCGCCCTCGGAGCGTGCCGCGCCGCGACCGACGCCTGGCCCGACAACCACCTCGCGTGGTACGCGGAGGCGAGCGCGCACCTCGCGACGGGCAAGTGGCGCGAGGCCGGCGACGCGATCGCGCACGCGGTCGCGCTGCGGCCCGATCAGGGCATGTACCAGCTCTACGACGGCATGGCGCGCTACGAGGCCGCCCGCGTGGCGGCGCGCGCCGACGACGCCGCGGCCCTGACCAGCGCGCCGCTCGAGGCCGCGCGCGATGCGCTGCTGCGTGCCAGCAAGCTCGCGCCCGCGCTGTGGCGCGCGCACTATTACCTGGGCCGCGTGTATCGCGATCTCGACGACGGCCGGCGCGCCGCCGAGCAGCTCACGCAGGCGATCGCGCTGCACCCGGGGCATCGCGCCGCCTACCTCGCGCTGTGCGAGCTGTACCGGCGCTGGGGCTACCTCGATCAGGCGATCGCCGTCGCGACGCTCGGCACCGCGAACGTCACGGGCGACCCCGGCGACCTGTGGTTCGAGCTCGCGCTGGCGCTCGACGGCAAGCACGCCGACGCCGCGGCGCTCGCCGCGTTCGACAAGCTGCTCGGCGGCCGGCCCGATGACGCAGGCGCGTTGCTCCTGCGCGGTCAGCTCCACCTGCGCAAGGGCGACACGACGAGCGCCAAGCGCGACCTCGAGCGCGTCGCGGCCGATCCGCGCAGCGCCGTCGCGGCCCGGCTCGCGACGCAGTTGCTCGCGCGCATCGCGAGCCGCGCACGCGCCCGACCGACGAGCTCGCGCGGCGCACACGGCTACAAGAAGTTCTTCCTGCCGTCGGAACAGCTCTACGAGCCGTGGACCGCGGAGGACGCCAAGTATCGCTTCTAGTATCGCTCCTGGCCAAGCGGGATTGCGCGCCGACGTGGCATAACCGATCACGTGATCAAGCGCGCTGTCATCCTCAGTCTCGCCGCCCTGGTCGTGCGCTCGACGCTCGGCCTCGCGGCGCCGCCCGCCGCCAAGCTGGTGCCCGACGACCTGCCGGGGCCGCAGCTCGAGGTGCCGAGCCACCCGGCGAAGGTCGACCTCCCGGCGGTGCCCGCGTTCGAGCTGCCGGCGACCGAGCCCGGCTTCCACAGCCCGCGCGAGCTGCGCGTCCATGGCCAGCCGGTGCTCGGCAGCGAGATCAAGGTCAAGGGCTACGTGACGTGGAGCTACGACTGCGCCGCGGCGCTCGCGGCCGGCAATCCCAAGGCGACGCGCGCGCAGATCCTGGTCTCGATCGACACCAACCCTGCGCTCTGCGAGGCGCCGAAATTCTATCTCGGCGACGCCAAGGACACGGCGCGCGACAGCTCGATCTGGGTCGTCGACGTCCCGCGCGCGCCCAACAAGCTCGAGCGCCAGCGCCTGCCGAAGGATCAGATCAACGCGTGGCCCGCGGTGCCCAAGATCACCGTCGGCGACCACGTGGTGGCGACCGGCACGTGGGCGCTGCAGTCGCCGCGCGGCGAGCACCACAGCAACGGCCTCCTGATCTACAAGGCCGTGGAGCGCACGCCGCCCACACCGCCGTCGACCACGGCCACCGCGCCGGCCGCCGCGGTCGAGCCGGCGATCGCGGTCGTCACCAAGATCCCGCTGCGCAAGCCGGTGAGCGATCCGGTGCGCAACGCGTCGGTCGCCAAGCTCAACGAGTGCAACAAGGCGATCGCCGCGCGCCAGTACGACGCCGGCATCGCGGCGTGCGACGCCGCGACCAAGGCCTGGGATGGCAATCACCTCGCGTGGTACGCATGGGCCAGCGCGCACATGGCCAAGGGCGAGTGGCCGCAGGCGACCGCGGCCGTCGAGCACGCCGTGACGCTGCGCCCCGACCTCGGGATGTATCAGCTCTATCACGGCATCGCGCTGTACGAGGCCGAGCGCCAGCGCGTGCGCGAGGCGCAGGCCGCCCAGGAGCACAAGAAGCCCGACGAGGTGACGATCAACCCGTCGGCGCTCAAGCTCGACGCCGCGCGCGACGCGCTGCTCCGCGCGACCAAGCTCGCACCCGAGCTGTGGCGCGCGCACTACTATCTTGGTCGCGTGTATCGCGATCTCGACGACGCCCGCCACGCCGCCGAGCAGTTCAGCCTGACGGTCACCACGCACCCGACCTACCGCTTCGGCTACATCGCCTTGCTCGAGCTGTACCGGCGCTGGGACTACGTCGATCAGGCGCTCGCGATCGGCCTGGTCGGCGCCGCCAACGTGGCGCCGGCCGAGGCGGGCGATCTGTGGTTCGAGGTCGGCATGGCGTACGACGCGAAGCGCGCCGACGACCAGGCGATCGACGCGTTCACCAAGGCGCTCGCGAGCAAGCCCGACGACGCGAGCGCCAAGTTCCAGCGCGGCCAGATCTACGTTCGCAAGGGCGACAGCGCGAACGCGCGGCGCGATCTCGAGGACGTCGTGAAGTCGAGCGATCCGCGGCTGGCACCGGCCAAGCAGCTCGCGACCCAGCTGCTGTCCCGACTGCCCGCGACCAAGCGCTGAGCGCGCCCTCCACGTGCGGCAGCCGCGGCGTGGGAGTGTGGAAACCGCACATCGCGTCCCGGGAGCGGCGCCGTCGCAGATGTCGCCGCGACGGGGCATTTCGCCGCGGCAGGCGCGTTAGGATGCGCCGTGACCACATCCGCAGCGCCACCCCAGTCCGCGATCCGCACGGCTCTCGCCGGCCTCATCGGCAATGTCCTCGAGTGGTTCGACTTCGCGGTATTCGGGTACATGACGACGTCGATCGGCAAGAACTTCTTCCCGGCGTCGAGCCCGACCGCGCAGCTGCTCGCGACCTACGCCGTGTTCGCGATCGGCTTCTTCTTCCGGCCGATCGGCAGCGTCATCCTCGGCCCCGTCGGCGATCGTATCGGCCGGCGCGCTTTGCTCACGCTGTCGATCGCGCTGATGGGCGGCGCGACGCTCGCGATCGGCGTGCTGCCGACCTACGAGAAGATCGGCATTGCCGCGCCGATCCTCTTGATCGCGATGCGCATGATCCAGGGCTTCTCGCTCGGTGGTGAGTTCACCGGATCGATGGTGTACACGACCGAGCTCGCCTCGCCGCGCATGCGCGGGCTGATCAGCAGCTCGACCGCGGCCGGCACGACGCTGGGCTTCATCCTCGGCGTGCTGACCGTGCAGCTGATCAAGGCCTCGCTCGAGCCCGCCGAAGTCGACGCCTGGGGCTGGCGCCTGCCGTTCATCGGCAGCGTGGTGTTCTGCATCGGCGGCTGGCTGCTGCGCAGCGGCATCCACGAGTCGGACGTCGTCGTGAAGGCGGCCAAGGTCCGCAGCAACGTGCTCGCGTCGCTGGTGCGCGACTGGCGGCCGATCGCGCAGACCTTCGGCATCGTCGCGATGACCAACGCGGCGTACTACCTGACCTTCACGTTCGTCGTCGAGCGCCGCGCGGCGCTGAAGCTGCCCGGGCTCGCGCCGCTGGTCGCGACGGCGATCAGCCTGTCGATGGTGCTGCTGTCCAAGCCGTTCGGCGGCTGGCTGTCGGATCGCGTCGGCCGCCGGCGCTTGATGCTGTTCCTCACCGTGCTCGGCATGGCGGTCAGCTACTCCGCGCTCGACCTCATGCTGCACGGCACCCCCAACGAGTTCCTGATCGGCCAGTTCATGCTCGGCATTCCGGTCGGCATGTCGCTCGGCCTGCAGGGCGCGATGGTCGTCGAGATCTTCCCGCTGCGCTCGCGCGTCACCTCGATGAGCGTCGCCTACAGCATCACGCTGGCGCTCAGCGGTGGCATCGCGCCCTTCGTCTCGACCTGGCTGATCGACGTGCTCGGCCACCCGTCGGCGCCGGCCTACTACATCATGGCGTATGGCGTGGTCGGGCTCCTCGTGATGTGGCCGATGAAGGAGACCAACGCCCGCCGGCTCGACGATCTCGACGGCACGCCCGACATGGTCGAGCGCGCCGCGGGATAGCGACAGCGGCGCTCGCCGGGGCGATGAATCGGTAAGCGGCAATCCGCGAGGCCGACATGGCGTTGCGTGTGAGCAGCTCGCCAGATCGGGAGTCGCGTCCGGTCATCACCAGACCTCCGCGAATCGAGGCACACTCCGCGTCACGCCGTGGTCGCGCGTTGCGACCGCGCCGTCGCGATCCACGTGAGATGGAGGAGGACTTCGATGGCTCGATCCCGAGACACTGCTTCGATCTGCGCCGTGCTGCTCGCTGGATGGCTGGCCGGCTGCGCCAGCCTCGACGGCGCGGACACCGAGACCGCGGCGAGCGAGCTCGACGGGAGCGCCGCGTTCGCGCTCACCAGCGAGGGCCTGGTTCGCGGCGCGACGACGCCCGCGATGCGCGCGTTCCGCGGCATTCCGTACGCGGCGCCGCCGGTCGGCGCGCAGCGCTGGAAGCCGCCGCAGCGCCACGCACCGTGGTTCGGCATCCGCGACGCCACGCAGCTCGGCGCCCACTGCGCGCAGATCGCGGGGCCGTTCGGCCAGGCCAGCAGCGATGAAGATTGCCTGTTCCTGAATGTCTATACACCGACCGATCATCGCTTCGGCCTGCGCCCGGTCATGGTCTGGATCCATGGCGGTGCGCTGGTCACCGGCGAGAGCGACGACTACGATCCGACCCGCCTGGTCGACCAGGGCGACGTCATCGTCGTGACGATCAACTACCGGCTCGGCGCGCTCGGCTTCACCGCGCACCCGGCGCTCACCGCCGAGTCCGCGACGCACGGCTCGGGCAACTACGGCCTGCTCGATCAGCAGGAGGCGCTGCGCTGGGTGCGCCGCAACATCCTGTGGTTCGGCGGCGATCCGAGCCGCGTGACGATCTTCGGCGAGTCCGCGGGCGGGCTCAGCGTCCACGCCCAGCTCGCCTCGCCGACCTCGCACGGCCTGTTCCAGCGCGCGATCGTCCAGAGCGGCGCCTACCAGCTCGCGCAGCCGAGCCTGGCCGCGGGCGAGGCCGCCGGCGTCGCGTTCGCCACCAGCGCGGGGTGCCCCGACCAGTCCGCCGCCTGCCTGCGCGGCCTCTCGGTGGCGCAGCTCCTCGCGCACCAGGCCGGCGGCGTCGGCGGGGCGTCGCCCGTCCTCGACGGGACCTTCCTCACGCAGTCGGTGATCGACGCGTTCACCAGCGGCGAGTTCAACCGCGTCCCGGTGATCGAAGGCTCGAACCACGACGAGTGGCGGCTGTTCGTCGGGCTGACCACGCTGGTCACCGGGCCGACCCCGCCGGCGGCCTACCCCGCCGCGATCCAGGCCACGCTCGGCGTGCCCACCGCCGCGGTCCCGCTGTTCGTCGCGCAGTATCCGCTCGCGAGCTACGCCAGCCCTGATCTCGCGCTGTCGGCGCTCGGCACCGACGGCATCTTCGATTGCAACGCGCGGTTCGCGGCGCGCCAGCTCGCGCGCCACGTGCCGACCTTCGTCTACGAGTTCGCCGACCCCGCCGCGCCGCAGCGCTTCCTGCCGCCCGCGGCGTTCCCGTACGCCGCCGCGCACGCCTCCGAGATCCAGTATCTGCTCGACCTGCCGGTCACCGTCCCCGCGCCCGCGTTCGACGCCGCGCAGCGCGCCCTGTCCGACGCGATGGTCGCGTACTGGACGACGTTCGCGCGCACCGGCCAGCCGAGCTCGTTCGCGACGCCGCTGTGGCAGCGCTACCGCGCCGAGCGCGACGCCGTGCAGTCGCTCGTCCCGCCGCGGCCGCGCCCCGACGCTGCGTTCGCGGCGGATCATCACTGCGACTTCTGGGACGCGCTGCGCTGAACGCGGCGCGCATCGCGCGAGCTCACGGCAGGGCGATCGGTCGATCGACCAGCGCGATCGCCGTGACGATCAACAGCACGCCCATCGCGCGATCGACCCACGCCGAGACCCGCGGTCGGGCGAGCCAGCGCGCCAGCGCGGCGCCCGCCGTCGCCCATACGAGCAGGCACAGCGTGGGGATCACCGTGAACACGAACGCGAGGGGCCCGGCGGGCGCGCCGGCCGGCAGCGCGCCGAGCGCGGTCATCACCATGACCCACGACTTGGGGTTCAGGAACTGGAAGGCGACCAGGCCGAGCAGCGACGCGGCCGGCAGGCGCGACGCGTCCCCGGCGCGGCCGGCGTGGCGGACCAGGCCGAGGCCCAGCCAGGCGAGATAGAGGCAGCCGGCCACGCTCGCGGCGAGCCGCAGGTGGGGCGCGGCGGCGAACGCGGCGCCGCTCGCGACGCTCGCGATGGCGAGCACGGCCAGGCCGCCGAGCACCACGCCGGCGATCGCAGGCAGCGCGCCGCGCACGCCGCCGCGCGACGCCGCGCGGAGGACGACGAGGTTGTTCGGGCCGGGCGTGATCGCGGCGATCGCGACCAGGCCTGCCACGGCGAGGATGGCGCTCACGAGCGACCATCTCCCGCGCGGTGCGCCGCCGCCGAGCGGGCGCGCCGCGCGGTGTCGGGGCCCGCCGGGCTCACTCCGGTGGTGTGTAGAATCGACCAAGGCTTCGACATGTCATCAGCATGATCATCGGTGGTGGTCGATGGCCGGCGAGGTATGGTCTCATCTGGTGACCATGCAGGAGCTGCCGCTCAACGCCCTGCGCGCCTACGCGACGATCTACGCGCACGGCGGCGTCCGGGCGGCGGCGCGCGCCTCGGCGATCTCGCACTCGTCGATCAGCCGGCACCTGGCCGAGCTGGAGCGCTGGCTCGGCGTCGCGCTGGTCGAGCCCACCGCCGGGCGGCGCGGGACGATCTTCACCCCCGAGGGCGACGCGCTCGGCAAGGCCGCGGTCGCCAGCCTCGGCGAGCTGGCGCGCGTGGCCGGCGCGCTGCGCGAGGCGACGTCGGACCGCACGGTCACGATCGCGGCGTCGCCGTCGCTGGCGGTGCGCTGGCTGCTGCCACGGCTGCCGGCGCTCGAGGCCGCGCACCGCACGATCGACGTCTCGGTGGTCGTCGATCAGCGCGTGCAGGATCTCGACGCGAGCGGCGCCGATCTGGCGATCCGCAGCGGCGGCGGGCGCTGGCCCGAGGTCCACAGCCAGCCGCTGATGAGCGACGCGCTGTATCCGGTGATGAGCCCGGCGCTGTATGCCCGCGCCGGCCGCCCCGCGCGCCCGACGGCGCTCGCCAAGCAGCGGCTGCTGCACGATCGCGATCCGGACGCGAGCTGGGACGCGTGGCGCCGGGCGCATGGCCCGAGCCAGCTCGACGTCCGGCGCGGGCCGCGGTTCACGTCGTCGGATCTCGTGCTGCGCGCCGCGCTGCAGGGTCAAGGCGTCGCGCTGGCGCGCCACCGGATGGCGCAGGACGACGTCGCCGCCGGCCTGCTCGTCCGTCCGTTCGGCGCGCTGCAGGTCGAGCTCGGCACCGCGTACTGGATCGTGACGCCGGTCAGCCGCCAACCGCGCCCGGCCGCGACCACCGTGATGCGCTGGCTGCTCGCGCACGCCGATCCTTGGCGCGGTGACGTGCGGTAGGGTTCGCCGGTGCGCAGGGTCCTGCTTCACGGTTTCGCCGG
>Ga0307513_10008070_pt1 | contig 13510 bp, 8 predicted proteins | sample 15_EM_MG_FD_202174 | JGI IMG/M metagenome (GOLD analysis project Ga0307513, IMG submission 202174) | Populus trichocarpa ectomycorrhiza microbial communities from riparian zone in the Pacific Northwest, United States - 15_EM | ecosystem: Host-associated > Plants > Roots > Unclassified | place... | reverse complement strand
TTTGAGAACTCATTGCTTTTTTTTTTTTTTTCCTTTTGCTGTTCACTATTTAAAAACACAAAATTACCACCCTACCACTATGATCTCATAATCATAGCCACCACCATCCTTCGTAATATCACCATGCATATTATCATACCATTGTTTTTATGGTAATTTTTTTGCTACCAACTCCTATTTAATATTTTCAACATTATTATTGGAAGTGTATTTAAAAATATGATAGCAGTTGTTTTTCGCTCAGAAACGCATTCAAATAATATTTTTTATATTTAAAAATTTATTTTTTGATATTAGGACATTAAAACAACCTGAAACCATAAAAAATATATATTTTAAAAAAAATTAAATTTTAGCTAACTTTTATTTAAACCACAATCTCAAACACAACAGAAGCTAACTCATTGAAACTAAAACAACCATTAGCTATGTAAAATTTATAAACATATTTAAAACTTTTATCATCACAATTATATTCTTCATTATTAATATCATACAAGCCATTAGTACACCACCACAATGCTATTAGTTCACTATTGTAATTAATTAAATGTGTCATATTATTAGTTTTATATTTTAATCAATAATATATTTTTATATTTCTTAAATTAAATAAATGCTGCGTAAAAGTTTTTTTCACATGCCTTTGTTAAAAAATAAATATCTTTTATAAAAAAACTATAAATAAAAAATATTTTTTTTTGGTTTTATATAAAAAAAAAAAACAAAAACGTTACTAAGTATCCCCTCAATTAGATAACTAGTTTATTTATTGTGCTATTCCAGCAACTTGGATCAAAATCTTTTGAAATAAAAAAATAATAATATCTAGACCATATAATTTTTTTTTTGATGTTATCATTAAACTGGCACAACAATTCAAACTTGAAAACTCTAGACTTAACTCTTTACTTATCCCGAGTTTTAAACTAAATTATATGTAAGAGCTGTCTATACATGATCTTGTTTACTGGGTAAATCTAAAAAAAGAAACAAGTCAGGTTAATTCTAGTTAAACCATTAAACCCATGACCCAGATTATATATGGACTCCATTAGATCGAATTATTTTTTTTCTTATTATATGATAAAAATACAAAAAAATGATTTACCATTAACTTAATATTGAAGAATAAAATTAAATAAAAATCTCGCACTAAAAGATGGAATTGAAAAAAAAACAAAAGATAAAAAGGCAAAAAAAACCCCAAATAGCCAATAAAAAACCTAAAGGGCCTGTTTCAACAAAGCTTAGGAGTGTGGGTGTGAGGCCTAGGCCAATATTTTTTGTCATCCATTTTTTTTTAGAAAGATAGACGACAAGTCGTCTGTCGCTTGAAAAAAAATAATATTGCCAGTAGGAATTGAATCTATAACCTTTAGTCACTAACACATGCGCCTCAACTAACCAAGTTACGACACAAATTTTTATTAAACAATTTAAAAAATATATTAACTTAGTTTACTATTCGTATAAACATTTAAACCGACCTCGATCCTTTTAGTTGTTTTGATAATTCTATTAAAAAAAACATATTTGAAATAAAAACAAAAAACTTATTTGCCTTTTATTTTATTTCTATTTTTTTAAAAAAAATATCAACTCAACAATTGGTTATCAAGTTTTTTTTTATAAACAAGCAAAGTTGTTTTTAAAAATTGTGATAATGGTTGTTGTTTTTCTTTTCTTTTTTTTTCAATTAAAAAACTCAAAACAATATGATAATCAACAATTAATCATAAGATTTTATCATAATTAGTTTTACTTAAAATATAAATATATATTTTTACTTTTACTTTTATCCTCTTTTATAAATACTTTTTATGTAGATTTAAAACTGCAAAAAGACAGGACAAATCCTAAAATTAGGTTCCTATGTTTTTGGATTTGTAATTGGTGTCAAATTCCTATTCTTGTTGCAATCCATCGCTTTTCAGAATTTCACAGTACAAATATCTTTGTAAATCTTGTTAAGTTAATTTAAAGAGTTAAAGATGGAAGAAGAAAAAGAAAGAACCAGAACCAATATCTTTTAAAGTAATATATATATATATATATATATATATATATATATATATATATATAGAGAGAGAGAGAGAGAGAGAGAGACGAAGCGATTACTTCTTTTAGTAACTCCTTTAAACATTTGGACTAGGCTCATCTCTCATGGGCGGACCAGACCTTACCCAATAACCAATATTTTCCACTCACCCATGAAGGATTGGATCTATCGAATACATTATATTTCAAACTTGCACAAGAATTTCATACTAGGCAAACAGACTGTGCGACCTGAAACACACAGTAAAAAGAACTCCAATATAAAAACCTAATACAAGTCATATAGAGATATCAACCTTATAATTAGTTACTCCTTAAAGTGTACTATTATACCTCAAGCATTTTTAGTTACACATGACTGAATATAATTTAATCCCTTAAGAATTTCATACTCAATTCATCCTTACAATTACAAGTATTCTAAATCATATCAAATTTATTCGAGTGATATGATCCCAGTCGGTGAATACAAGTAATATGTGTAGAACTAAAATTACTCTTTCTTTCACTCTTATATCAATCAGATTTGAATTGACTCGCTTTTTTAGGAGTATTCCTTTAAGTCGAATAATTCTATGACCATATGATATACTCCTAAAGTAGCGATCATTTACACATCACCTCATGATACAGTCAAAAGTCACAAAGGGTAAGATATTGAAATCTTATACATCTTTAGGACTTACATAATGAAGAAGCAGTCATCCATTCTTTATTCCTATAATGGTCGTCAACACATGTAGTATGAAATACATGCTATAGTAGAGCTTACTCTTTTCTTATATGATGATAAAGAGTGTATATATCATTGCTCTCTTTGTTAGAGGAAATACACAATACGATTCTTAGTCTTATCGCAAAAAAAAAACATAGACTTCAAATAAGAAATTCTCACTTGCTCACTATCATTAGTGGCAGATGAATAATTTCATACTTGACTTCAATCATAATAAACACATGAATGGTGAGAATTCATTCATGCTGATTTTTTTTTAAGAACCTCATCTTAGTCCCAATCAAGGTGACTATTTAATAATTACTTTGAGTTAAAATTGCTCCCACTACGCCCAAGTTTCTTATTGAACATTAAAACTTAAATAATCTCATCTCTACTCACCTTACAAGCGCTAGAGGTGATTGGTCATGTGAGTAAGCCAATCTAAGTTTATCGACATACTTCAACAAATTATACTATATGATACTCACAATATATTCCATAAAACAAATAATGAATAACATGATATCACTATTATTTGTAGTGCTAGAACTTTGAACAATATAAATAGAAGCATCATCCTTAATAGACACATTAACGGTGTCTAACACCATAAAACCATTTAATACAAAACTAGAACCATAAAAAATATTATCCATATATATTTTCACACAACAACCAACAAACATAATATAAAAGCCCAATTATAGTAAAACAAGAACAAACATAAGATTTCCTCAAACTTCTGGAGTGTAGAGTACATTATGAAGATAAAGTGTGTGACCGCCCCATAAATCCAGTTTGCATGTACCGATCCCAAACACAATAGCGGAATCATTATTCTCCATGTATATGTATCTACTTCCCTTTGAAATTCAATGAAATTCCACAAAGGTTGTTTGATCCCTAACTATGTGGTCGGTTGCTCTTGAGTTTATAGTCCAAAAAGAAACAGATTAAGCAAGCATTAAACAATTGCTAACGTATATGTTAGAGGGGTGATTGTGGTTAAACATTACCTTTGGCTCAGTGCAATCACGAGCAAAGTGACTAGGTTTACCATAATTGAAACAATTCATATTCTTGTCTTTCTTAACGTCACGTTTCCCACACTTGCGCTTATATCCACTACCACTTGTTTCTATTCCTCTCGTCATATTTGGGACCCTTACCCTTGCTTTTTTTTTTTTTTTTTAATGTTTAGAGTCATATGTTCCTCATATATTAGTCTCAGATATAAAAGTCTCGTTACAGGTTTCTCAGCGAGGAGTCAATCTTTTTCAAGCTCAACATGACGAGCAACATCATCAAATGTCTTGATGTTATCATTATGGGTAAGGTTAACACGCATGTATTCCTAATTGCTTGGCAAAGAGTGGATCACAGTTTGTACTTGTTGTTCATCAGTCATCTCATGCCCAACACCCTTTAATTCACTGATTATGTTAGACATGACTGTAAGATGCTACCTCATTGTCTGATTTTGGCGTTTCTTGTAACAATCAAATTTGAGAGTTAACTGACGAAGTCTAGTAGTGGAGGTTCCCCTATACTAAATCTTCATTGCGTCCCAAACTGCTTGGGCTGAATGATGCCTTTCAAAACACAACATTATATCATTTCTCATGCTGCTCAACATCAGAATGCGAACTGTACGATCCTTGTGCTTATAGGTTTGATATGCTTCCATATTAAGCCTGTGGTGAGCAATGTTTCCTTGCTCAAGTTCGGCCGTCGATTGTGTGATTGTTTCCATCATTTCTTGCTCTTCCAGGAGATACTCAATCTTACGATGCCAAACATCATAATTCTTTTTATTTAGTTTGTCTCTATGGTTCAAATCAATGATAATAGTCTTAGATGTAGCCATATCAAGCGCTATTGACACCAGTTACAAATATTAGTATCTAGTACAATTTAAATGACATTTATTGTCACTCCATTCTAAATTAAACAAATAATAATCTAACACATACAATAAAAATAAAAATAATGTTAAACACTTAATCAATTTCTATTTATATGGTCTAATTATTATTGGAAATTGAAATAAGTGCAAAAATTATAGTTATTAGTTTCAACTAACAATTTTCACTGATCAAATTGTAAATATTTTCATATACATGCATATAATATAATTAAAACTTAAATTACAAAATATACAGTTCAATAAAAAAATAATACTGAAATAATAAAAATAATAAATTTCAGAATTATTTTATATTACAGGTACATAATTAGGGCCTCTAATTACATTATCTACTTCATCTAAGTAATCTCTTCGAAGTTCATTATGCTCAAACCATGGAATGAATTTTGTAGCAGCATCCAAACGACTTGCGTTTCTTTTAGTGCAACGTATACCCTTTTCGGTGTACTAACATTCTCTCTCAAGCAACATTTCATCAGCGACATTGTTGAAATCTAAGGATTCAAGCCTATATTCCAATGATAGTCACACTGACATCCATTCCTCAAGCAGAGAATTGAGAACGATTAAACATTTGATGTTCCATGTAGAACTCGTAAATACCACTCATAGTTAGTCTACTCATCTAATGATACATATAATTAATGTGCTCTTGAATTTTATGAATAAGATTAATGGTATAACCCAATAAATAATTATTTTTTTTTACTGTTTATCCACTATATATATATAGATTCCAAAAGCACATAAATATAATAATCAATATTTAATTAACGCATATATCATTTTTTTTGTTAAAAGCTAAACCGGCACCACAATTAATCAATATAATATATTTGCAAATGTATATATTAACCGACACCCATTCAATAGCACAATACGGTATTGAAGCATGCTACTTCAGCAACTGGAGGTAAAAGATATTATACAAGTGAAGGTATTGGTGGTTACATGACAAGTATGTATCTATATAATTATGTGTTAGGCTATGTTGGTCATTAATAAAGGTTGATACTAATTGTTGAAGTCTATCATTAATTCTATGTGTGAACTATACTTGCCATGTGTACATGCACGTATATTAATATGTTGTTTTGTTTTATTATGCCTTCTACAAAGTCCTCTGCACGCACACACGCACGCACCCACACTCTAAGGCCACTTCTTGTAATAACTCATATGTTAAGTAAGTTTATTTATAAAATACAATTATGTGCACATAAATTGTTCTTGTGTGATAAATATTTGTGAAGTTAATCCTGCTATTGTGATAACAATATCATTAAGACCACCAAGCAAATATTTATCAGTAAATTTGACATGAAAAATATGGGTATAAGTAGGCCTATTCACGGTTTGGTTTGGATTGCAAAAACCAACCAAACCGAGTAACTCAAATTTTGGAAAATTCAAACCAAACTGGATCGAAATCTAGTTCAAACAGAACCAGTTCGATTGGGTGAAATTTAGTTTTTTTGCCATAAAACCGAAAAACCTAATCCTATCATTAATGGGCTTGTTTGGATTTTTTTTAAATGGGCTTACATTAAATTGGGCATTCAAATTTTCTTGTTGGGTTATAGGCTTTTCAATCAAAACTCTTTAAAATGTTCTTATTTGATTTAGTTTGATATAAGGCTTTTTAATCATATTAGTAGATTGATATTTTTTTTAATTTAATTTTCCTTATTAACCTTACATATATATCAGTAACAATGAATTTGAAATGCTTCACATCTTTCTATCTTTGATATACAAAGAAATTTTTGTTAGATGAAGGCTATGAAAATCCAAATCAATGCAATATGCAAAATGCATGATCAAATTTGAGCACCTCAAATTAAAAGAGGTGTTCACACTAGACAAGTTAACATTAGCAAATAGATACATTAGCAACCAACAATAAATTATCATAAACATCCGGCATAGTTTGAAGAAAAAAATCCAGCAACAACAACATCCAAAACTTCCAACAACAGCATAAGCTAAAAGATCCAGCAAGGATAATGCTATAAAGAAACACTAGCAAATTAACAACATATTAGAGTTCGACTATTAAAAGAATTAACAATGCAGACTTTTAAAGGGAATTAACAAGGTAAAGTAAATCAATTACCTAAAACAGTTACATTCCAGGATTGCACCAGCATCATCAATACTCCTTACAATCAATTGAGATTTTCAAACTTTCACCAAATTCTACAAAATCATAAATTAAAATGTTAGATTAAAAAAAAATAAAAATAAATGATATTATAAAATAACTACATTTAAAGATGTAAAAGAAATCACCTGGCTCAATCATCTTGGAATTTTCAATATAATCCATGAAGGTTCTAATGTTGATTGGAATTGGTGCTAAATATAACCAATTTTGACAACAAACAAGTGCTTGCACTATCGATGGAGATAAAGAGCTTCGAAATGGATCTAATATAGGACCGCCAATACTGAAGGCTACTTTAGAAACAACCGTTGATACCGGGATAGCTAACACGTGTTGTGCCACCTTATAAAGAATCTTGTATTTTTTAGCATTACGCCTGTACGAACTGAAAATATCTAATTTAAAGTCATTAGGATCCTCATAATTATCACCTAAATACCTCTCAACTTCATTTTTTCTTTCTACACCACCTTCTTCCTTTAAATGTTTTTTAAATTGAGAAGCTAAGTCATCTAGTATATAATCGACCACCATTAAATCAATATTAACATCTTCATTTATACTAGTTCCAACACTATGAACAACCTCAACATCCTTATCAACATTCATATAATTCTCAAAAAACCTTAGCAAAGTATCTTTAACCTTTATTGTAAAATTTTTAGCCTCTTCAACATTATACAATCTCCCAAAACAAAATCTCATATACTTCAATTTGAAACGTGGATCTAACATAATAACCACATACAAGAGAAAGTTTTGTGTATCTTGGCCCCCCTAATATTTTTTATACTTTGTCATCATATTCTTGACCATTTTACTTACATAAACATCTTTACTTCTACAAAGTTGAGATATGCTTGTATGCATGGAAATCAATTCATGGAAGAAAGAATTAGATGTCACATACAAGGAGCCAGAAAATTTCAATGTAACCATGTAAAATAGTTTCAAGAATTTCATAAAAAATCTAGCTTTTTCCCAATCTTCTAAAACAGGAGGACATAAGTTTTTTTATTTCCCTTTTGAATCAACCTCAAAGTAACTCAAATACCTAGGATCGGTTTCTTCTAACCTTATAAAATCCACATCAAATTTAGCAGTAGCATCTAGCATCATCATATATGTAGAGTTTCATCTAGTTACAACATCCAAGCAAACAAATTTTTTACTCTCAATTTTCAACTTCTCTGCACATTGGTTAAAAACAAGTTGTCTCGAAGGAGAGGATCTAACAAACCTTAATGTATTCCTAATCTTAACCACTGAATCATCAATATCTTTTAATCCCGCACATACAATTAGATTAACAATATGTGCACAACATCTAACATACATGAAGTCATTTGACAATATATTAGTTGATCAACCACTTGTTACTCTCTTCAGATATTTTATTGTCACATTATTTGAACTTGCATTGTCTACTATAACTGTTCAAATGTTATCAATTCCCCATTCCAACAAACAACTCTTAATCACTTGGCCAATTGTTTCACCTTTACGATTAAAAACTTGACAAAAATTTAGAATTCTTTTATTCAAGTTCCAACCTTCATCAATCCAATGGGCAGTCAAACACATATGATTAATTTTTTGGATTGATGTCCAAGTATCGGTAGTTAAATATAAACGTTGACCCTTAAGAGTTTTTTTTAAGTTGTCCTTCTCGTCTACATAAATTTTCAAACAATCTCTCCAAATCACCAAACAAGAAGGAACATCAAATCTTGGTTGCATTACTTGACAAAGTGATTTAAATCCTTGGTTTTCTATAAAGTTAAAAGGTAACTCATCAAGTATAATCATTTTTCCTAGGGCTTTCCTACACTATTCATAATTATAACCCACTACCCTAATAGTCACTTGATTTTCCTCTCTATTATCACCCCCTTTATTATAGGCTTACGTTCTAAAACTAAAGTTTTTTATTTTCGGTCAATCACAAAAGGAAATTTTTTGTATATACCAAAATGACTCCACATGTTACTAGTCCCATTAAATATAGTATGTCATGCATAGTCTTTTTCACAATACATACATGCAGCCCTAGGAGTTTTAGGATTACCATCTAGTTTTTTAAAGTGATCCCAAATTTAGGATGTTTTTCTTTTATTACATCTAGAAGGTGGATTACCTTCAATGTTGCTATTTGTACTAGAGGTAGTAATTGGAACTGGAACTGGAATAGGCGAAGGATTAGGTTTCAAATTTGAAGGATTTGATTCATTTGGTGTAGGATCTTCCCGATTATCCATTTGAAATTTTAAAAAACAAAAATAACATAAATCTTTTCTTTAGATTATCCATCTGAAATTAAAAAAAAAACAACAACATGAAATTTAAATTCTTGAAGAAAAAAAACAACAACATTATTTGAAAGAAACTGCAAAAATATCGTTAAACCTCACCAATAAACACCTCAACTTGACACTAACAGAGCTCTCAATAAAGCCAAAACAAAGCTCAGATGGAGGTACTATTTAATACCCACTGCCTAGTACACCATGCCTATCCCAAAAGGACAACAAAAATAAATCAAGAGCTAAAATTAACTCAGATGATAGTGTGATCAATCTAACAAGGGATAACTACACTAATATTTTAATATTTTTATCATAACTCAATTCTGGGTTATTCCCCAAAAATTTATTTATTTATTTCAAAATAAAAATCAAAAAATAAAATAATGGCTGACAACGTGGAGAAAGCAGGCCGGAAAATCAGGCTGTAATTTTTGAAGGAAATTCAAGGCCTGATTGTACCCCATTATGCCCAAAAATGGAGAAAAAAAAATGCAAATTCAAGGTCAAATTAAATGATTATTTGACGAATTTGCATAAAAATTAAGTCCAATGACATAATTAAATTTTTAATAGGCCAATTTGATTTAATCATGGGCCAAATTGAATTTTAATTATGTTTAAGAATTAATTTGGGTCCAATTGAAGGATTTAATTAAGTGCAAGGACTTCATTATACTTTAAATGGGTCAAATTAATTTTATTTGGGGCTTAATTGGTGAAAAATTAAGTTTGGGGGCCTAATTTGGGCTTAATTGAGAAGATTGGAATTTTAAGAGACCAAATTTAATTTTTACCAAGTTATTTGATTGAAATTAGGGGCCAAATTGCAAGAAAATTGAAGTTTTGGGGTCGATTAGGGGTTAAATTGAAAAAATCCGAGACCAGGGACCAATTTGCAAAGGCGTCGGACTATAGGGGCGTAATTGACAAAAACCAGGGACTAAATTGAAGAAATTGAAGTTTTGGGGTCAATTAGGGGTTAAATTGCAAAAATCCGAGACCAGGGACTAATGTGCAAAAGGCGTGTAAATCCAGGGTTCCAATTGAAATTCGGCAAGGGTGTAATTGCATTAAATCAAAAGTTTAGGTCAATTAGGGGTACAATTGCATAAAAGTGAAAGTTGGAGGACTGTTGTGAACTTCAGAGAGATCCCTATTTAAAACCTAAAACGACGTCGTTTTGAGTTAAAAAAAAAGGGACCAGACGACGCGTTGTCTGGTCACTATTCATTATCTTTCTTATTTTTCGGGAAAATCTGGTCTAGTCACCTCCTTTGCAGGTGCATTTAATGCACTTAACGTCCACCAAATTTGCCAAACCGTGCACGAAACTGATCACCAGACATCCCTCTACGTCTTGGTATGGTCGTCACCGGCTCACTGGCACATAAACAGACGTGGACCACTCCAAAGAGGCCACCTCAGGCAGCCTTCAGCTGCAGATTGACAGTGCACCATGCCTACTTTGAGCCAACGGTTGGGATCCTTCCCAATCGAATCAAGGGCTGGAATTTGTTCCCCTGTGAAGACAAGATTACCCTCTTCCACCCCTATAAATAGGAGCAGATTTGACGTTCGGGGGTAGAAGAAAATCGAACTCAAAGTTGGCCGAAAACCAGCCTTCCCTGCTCATTTTTCCTGCAACTAATCCTTTCTCTGCCTTCTCTCTCCACCGTGGCTTTCAGCCACCACCATCTTCATCACCCGTCTTCTCTTCATCATCCCCACCTCCAGTAGCCATCAAACCATCTCACGTGGTGGTTGCACCACTTCTCTCTCTCCCCTCTGTAAAAATCCCCCTTCTCTGCCACTATGACCTCGGCAGCATCGGCAACAGCAGAAGCAGCGGCCACCACCTTGCCCAGAAGCTCTTTCCTTTCCCAAAGGCAGCCAGGGTAGTAGCTTTCTCCTCAGCCACTCCAACAGCTCCAACCGCGAGCTTCCCTTCTCCTTTGCAGGCCTCTGTTTCTTCTTCTTCTTCCAGGGGCGACCAGAGCCAGCCACCAGCCTCACCACCCCAGCCACACCATGCGCCACCAGTCAGGCCACCAGCTCCCTCAACGCCAGGTAAGCCTCCCTCCTCTCTTCTTATTCTTCTCCCTCTCTGCCACTGCCGCATGAGAACAGTGCAACGTGAATTATAATTCACGTTGCACTATCTCATGCAACTTAGTCACTGGGCTGCTAGTGACTAAGTTGCTTTGGGCTTGACCTGTCCTAGCCCAGCCCAGTTGGCTGGGCCGGGTCCAGTCCGTCCCTAAATTTTTTAAAAAAATATGTTGGGCCGAGTTCGGCCCAACCCTTTTGGGCCAATGCCAGTCCGTCTATTTTTGGGCATGTGCTTGGCCCAGCCCACATGTTTAAATAATAATTAATTAATTAATTATATGTATATATAATGTTATCTATAATATAAAAAAAATTTCAAAAATCCTTTCAAAAAAGAAAAAAAAATTGTGATTTTCTCAAATATTTTTCTACCAATTTTGCATAATATCGGGTTGTATATTTACACTGTAAAATACAAATCCGGTATTAAAATACCAGGTTTTCTCCAAAAAAAAATTTCAAAGCATTTTCAAAAAATAAAAAAAAATATTTTGTTGCATACGGCCAAATCCTAAAATTTTTCCAAGCATATTTTTCATAAAAAAAAAATGCATCTTTTTCATGTTTAAAAAAAAATAATTCAAAAATAGATATTGTAACCAGTTTATGATTATCCTTTAGGATTTGGCCAACATGTCAAAAATCTTTTTCCAACCTTTTTTTTTAGGGGTCTAAGTGTAGACTTTAATATTTATGGGGTTTAAAATTACACGATAAAGTACACCCTCAGGTATTAAAGATACAAGGTATAAATAAATGTAATGCTAAAATTCAGACTTTAGAACGGTTAGAATTTAACCCGATAAGGTAGAGACTCCCTCATGAAGGGAGATCTGCCTTGAACCTTATAAAAGACCAACAAATAGAAACTCGACCTAGAAAAACAATCAAACAACAATGTAGCTTGCTTTAGGTAGGGTGCACTGGGGGTGATACGTCTTCCCCTTGCACAACCAGTCCCTTACCCAGACTCTCGCAGACCATAGGTTCCTAGTGACCATAATACTAGGTGGCAACTCTAACGAATCAATCAAGCAACGAGATGAAAAATCGTCGAATCGTCGCGCGAGTGACGTGCGACAGAATGGCTGCTCCACTGGGGAGCCTTCTTGTCTGGTCAGACTATGCTTTGCTTGTTTGATTGCTTTCCTTTCTGTTGGTCTTTAATTTTAGCTTGCATTTTACTATTTTAGCATGCATTTTAATTTTGCGAATAAACCCAATTCTAGGTTAGGTGGGGAGTAGCGGTTTGCCTCATGACTTTCAGTCGGGGTTCAGATTCGTGAAACATCCAACTATGCGCTGAGTGTTTACTCGGTAATGGCGGTCACACAGTGCCCCAACCATCCCGTGTAAACCCCCATACTGCCTTCACTAAAGGTAGTCACTGGGCAGTTCATAGACCTCTTGAGACTAGTTAGAAAACATATCCCTCATATAATAACCTAGAACTTGTTTAAACTCTGCAGGATTCTTAAGCTAAGACCATGACTTCCATTACCTTTTTGGAATACGGGGAAAGATCTAAGATGATGCAATTAGTCGAAGGGGATTGCTCAAGAACCAAGGTTGAAGAATTACCACACATAACCAAAGTGCACTGCTTTATAGATAGCATAAATAAGTTGGCCCCAATTCTGGGATATATAGATGAGAATCTGTTTGAGAAAAAGTATGGAAGAATCGCTCATCTAGTAAGATTTCTTGTCCAGATTTCAACAGTCAAAGCCTTGATGCATTTTTGGGATCCTAGCTACAGATGTTTCACCTTCGGGGATGTTGATATGACCCCTACTCTTGAAGAGTATGCCCAAATCTTGAGTTTCCCGAATGACCCTTACAAAGTGTACTTCAGGCAAAGAATTGAGAGTACAGCTGCAGTAGTTGCAAAACTTCTACATTTGGAACAAGTTGATCGATACATGACATCCAATGGAGGGTTCAAATGGAAAATGATCGAGAGCAAATTGAAGACGGATAAAGAAAAAGGGAAGTTAGGTGAAGAAAGATATCAAATAATTGTTTTCGCCATCTTTAGGCTGGTTCTGTTTCCTTCGGAAGCCGCTGGAATTATTAGCATTGAAGCTGCTAACGCTTTCCTTGAATTTGAAAAGACAAAGAATAACCCTACTTCAACCATCTTAGCTGAAACCTTCCTATCTCTAAATCATTGCAGACTGCATGGGAAAGGGGCGATGCGATGCGGTATTCTTCTCTTATTC
>Ga0307513_10008069_pt1 | contig 13511 bp, 5 predicted proteins | sample 15_EM_MG_FD_202174 | JGI IMG/M metagenome (GOLD analysis project Ga0307513, IMG submission 202174) | Populus trichocarpa ectomycorrhiza microbial communities from riparian zone in the Pacific Northwest, United States - 15_EM | ecosystem: Host-associated > Plants > Roots > Unclassified | place... | reverse complement strand
TTCCAGAATCTGAGGCGAGGAAAGATGGAGGTAGATAGCGAGAGATGTAGAGGGATTGAGTATCCGGCTCGGAAAAGTTGCCTGTAGTGTGTATGATATCGAACATTGAGCTAGGCTTGGCGACACCTGACGGTTTCACAAGCGTCCTGAGGAGTTCGAGAGAAAATCCTGTGCCGGATATAATGACTTTGATACCGTCTCTCATCATATGTCGAATGATCGGATGGAGTATTGGCCATTTCTCGTTGCCTGCTGGATCTCTGAAGGCTCCCATATATCGCTCGCCCGCAACCTGAGCTTCATCTATCACATAAAAGAAGGAATCGGTGGTGAAGTTGAAGGAAGAACCGAAGACGGCCACGGGATCGAGCTGGGAACGCAAGCATTGTAGCAGATCGAATTGCACGCCACTGAGTGCCAGCGAAATAAGGGCCGAAAATGGGTCCCTGTCGTTGATGCGGACGAAGGGGAGAATTTGGAAAAGGAGCCAATCACGTTGAATATTATCTTGGAGCACACCTCCTGCGAGTTCTTTGGCAACTTGAATGAACGTCTTGAACACGACCCAGCGGGCCAGAATGACTTTGATGATACTGCAGAAGGCGGTGGATCGGTTGCTGTCGTTTCCCCAGTCAGAGGAACGCGGCATGCCCTCTATCGCGGCCTCCAAATCGGGGGCACCAATGCCGTCGGAACCTTGTGCTATGACAAAGTAGAATCTCCATCGTCGGCTAAGCCCTTCCAGAAGAAGCCGCGTCTTTCCAGTACCTGAGGTGTTGCAGAAGATTCTGAAGCAGAAGGGTCGTTAACAACACCAAGAACTGAGAGGGACAATATCCTACCGATCTCTCCGACCCTGGAAGAGATTGTCCACGTGTGAGTTGGGAGTAACGCCGAGATCGTGCAAAAGGAGGCTTGGTTTCCTGTTGACAAGTGGGACTCCTAGATCATTATAAAACCGTCGGGTCTCGTCATCAACCGATTCTGGCGGAAGCCAGATGGGAAAACGGGGCTTCGTAAGAAAGTCTCGGATTTTGGGTCGAAGGGTGTCGGTGAAATCGTCGATCCGAGCCTGGACCATGGCTACACTATCGTATACGGTATTTACAGGCATTTGACAACAGCAGGGCGGGTGTGGTGTACGGGCCAAGTTGAGAGCACTTTGCTAACTCGAAATTTCGGCTTGCGGCTTGCTCGCTAAGTCAGACGTGGGCTCTTTATACCCCAGAACACGACCATGTAATACTGGGACACTGATTCTGACACCACCTGCCAGTCGTTACCCCTTTGCGGACTCAGATAGAGTCGATGGTTACATCTTCTCCCTAACAAAGTGGGAGAGTGGGCAACAACTGTACATATGAGGTAAATGCGACTCCCCAGTGTTGCCACCGCCGTGCATCGACCAGCCCATCTCCATACCCCAGAACATACTGGATAAGCTGAATGGCGTGTCATTTCCAGCGTGCCTGACGCATATGCATATGGCTGTGTGTCATCAGTAAAGACTTTCTGTATTAATTGATACTAGAACCACCCCCGGCTGAGCGATTTTGGTTCTTGCCACCCCACCGCCACCGCCGCCACCGCTGTTTCCTCGATTTTTTTCTGCTTCGGCGACTTGGACCCACGCTCTTCGACGGCCCAGCTTCGACGGCCGGTCAGACACTTCAGAGCATTTGTGGCTTCACTTTAGATGCTCCAAGCTGTGCAAAAACAGCTGTTGGAGCATGCTTCTACAGCCTCTAAAAATCCTTCCGGGCAGGTTCGGACAGTCAGCTCACATATCGCGTCCAATGCATCGATAGGTACACGCAAATATGCCTATTTGGCTTCAATTCTCTGTATTATGGCGCTAACTGTCGATCCTCGATAGCCAGCTCGAACTCATCCCGACCAGTTCACCATTCCGGGAAACGAAAGCGCAGTCTTACACGCCATGGGCGCCTATTACCATGCAATGTTCTGACTGAGCATGCCTCTCGTTTCCCAAATACTCCCTGTCGCTTTTCGTCCTCGCTTGCGCAAGTAGAGCTAGCTCAGCGCAAGCGCCTTGCCCTGAAGCTGGTTTCCACGCGTCACCAAGTACCAAATGCTCCACAGCCAGTATATAAGGGCAAGCCAATAGACGAGTCTAAAGGTAGGCCGCACGACCGCCCAATCTTAATTCGGCTTGCTGACTCTTGTCTCAGTCGTTCGCAACGCGGCTGGGGTACAACTTTTATCAAGAGGTCTCTATTCTCAGCTCTTTCGAAACGTCAAGGTTCCCCCACCGGACAAATCCGCACTTACCCTTTCCTTGCAACATCTCAAACAGCACGGTCTCGATCCAAAGAAAGGCCAAACACTCGACAACTTTACATTTACTCTCCCACCGTTTGAAGCGCCTACACTCGACTCCCATTTCTACGCGATCGGCTCCAAAATTGCCAAAACCTCCCTCTCTCAGGCGGAACTTTTCGCCTCGAATACGCTTCCGCCTAAGCCCGAGATGTGGAACACCACGCCCGGTTGGACGCGATACAGCGTCGATGGAACTTCCAATTCTGTTCCGTGCCCAGATGAACATCTATTGTGTTTCGACGTTGAAACAATGCCCCCATACCACGACTACGCGATCTTGGCTTGTGCGGCATCCCCCAGTGCATGGTACTGCTGGATCTCTCCCTGGTTGTTGGATCAATCTTGCGACCCTGCTCAGCTTATTCCGCTTGGGCCCCGAGAGACGCCACGGATCGTGGTAGGGCACAACGTCGCATACGACCGCGCGAGGGTAAAGGAAGAATACGATGTACGGAGGACAGAAACGAAGTGGATAGATACCATGGCGCTGCACGTTGCTGTCAAGGGCATTTCGTCGAATCAGCGCCCTGCATGGAACAAACGCGCTAAAGTGAAAAAGCAGGCACAGATGGAGAACAAGGGGATGGTATACGATCTGCTCAGTTACCTTGAGGATGAGCTAGAAGCGGAGACGGACCCGGTGAGGACAGCAGAGCTGGAGAGCCAGCTACGAGATGTGGAAGACTGCCTCCCAGACCTCCTCCTTCTACCAACACCAACCATATTCGAAGACGATGGTGAGGCAGACGTCAAACGCTGGGAAGATATTACCTCTGTCAACTCGCTCGCGGACGTCGCACGTCTGTACTGCAAGGTCGAGCTTGAGAAGGAGGTACGCAACGCTTTTATGAGCGAGCCACCGGAAAATATCCGCGGTGAAATTAAGAAGTATATCGATTACTGCGCCAAAGACGTCGAGGTCACTCATGCGGTCTTCCGTGCGGTGTTTCCTCTCTTCCGGGAGGTGTGCCCTCATCCTGTATCCTGGGCGGGTGTAATGGCGATGGGGAATTCGTTGCTCCCCGTCAATCAGGAGTGGGAACAATACCTCGATAGTGCGGAGAGGAAGTACCACGAGCTTGAAGATAAAGTTAAGAGCAAGCTCATTGAGATGGCGGAAGAGGCCAAGGGTATGTTTGAGGGCGGAGATTGGAAGAAGGATGTTTGGCTTTCGCAGATGGACTGGACATCCAAGGTTGCTGGCAAGAGCCGGGGGTTTCATGTGCCTACGAAGAAGGAACTCGCAGCGCAGAATGGGGTGGAGCCCACGAACACGAGAAAGAAGAAGGCTCCTCAGCCCCAGCTTCTCAAGGTCGAGAATTGTTCTACGCCTCGGTGGCTCAAGGAGATCGAAGACCTGACAAATCTCGACAAGCGTGCGTTGTCATTGACTCTACCCTTGCTGCTCAACTTGAAGTACAAAGGTCACCAGATGTTCTGGTCCCATTCGCACGCCTGCTGGCTTTCCCGCAAACAATCGCACTGTGTGCCAGAAGCCGCGGAGATTGTTGACGTCCCCGAACTTGAGAAGTTTGCAACACCTGGCAGCGTGTTTTACAAGATTCCGTGGCCAGAGTATGCGCTAGATAAACCGCTGTTGTCGAAGACCGTGACGCAAAAATTGATCGCGGAGGGCATTCTGAAAACTGAGTACCTGGAGCTTGCAATGGAGCTCGGGAGTGGTGTCAAAAAGCGCATGGCGGCGGGAGGTGTGCGGAATCAGTTGATGGACATTGTGGAGGATGTCATGAGGAGGCACCCCACGGCAAGGTTGAAGTCAATGAAGCAGCTTGATTGGGAATATCCAGTCGAGGCTGTTGAAGAACTCAACTCAAATTTGGAGAATAATGTCCGACCGGACGCTTCTCCGGTCGAACCCCCGCCCACAAAATCCATTACTCTCTCTCCCATCTGGCCGAAATGGTATTGGGATCTTGCAAAACCTCGCGCAGGCGCACCTCGAGGAAGCATCGATATTACTGTCCGCAACCGCTTCGCCCCTCTCCTGCTCCGTCTAGGCTGGCTTGGCCACCCACTCTTCTACTCGCGCCAACACGGCTGGCTCTTCCGCGTCCCTCCAGATTCGAAGTTCACTACCCGCCAGCAGGCGCTCGAGTTCGCCCATAAGGACGACCATCGGCTCGTGGATCAGTCAGTCAATCATGGGTATAAGTTTTACAAACTCCCGCACAAGGACGGGGAGGAGGCTAATGTCGGCAATCCGCTTGCGAAGACGTTTATCAAATTTGCGCAAGACGGGACGCTTAGTGGTCCTGGTGAGGTTACGAAGGAGGCGTTGGATATGAACGCCCAGTGTAGCTATTGGATCAGCGCGAGGGACCGGATTATGAAGCAGATGGTCGTGTGGGAGAAGCAACCTGGAGAGCTGGGTCTAGGTCTTCCGCCTGCATCGGATGAGGAGCAAAAGCCGAAAGAGAAATGGGGTATAATCCTCCCACATGTCATCACGATGGGGACAGTTACTCGTCGCGCCATCGAGAAAACTTGGCTGACTGCCTCCAACGCCAAAAAGAACCGTGTTGGGTCGGAGTTGAAGGCTATGGTTCGCGCCCCTCCGGGTTATGTCATCGTCGGTGCTGATGTCGACTCGGAAGAGCTCTGGATATCGTCCGTCATGGGCGACGCACAGTTCGGAATGCACGGTGCTACCGCTATTGGGTGGATGACACTCGAAGGGACAAAGAAGGATGGGACCGACTTACATTCTAAAACCGCGTCCATCCTCGGTATTTCGCGAGACCAAGCGAAAGTGTTCAATTATTCGCGTATCTATGGTGCGGGAATGCGACACGCGGTGTTACTCCTCCAACAAGGAAATGCGAAGATGACTGCGGCGGAGGCGCAGAAGAAGGCAGAAGGGCTATACGCGTCCACCAAAGGCAAGAACACGCACAAAGCGGATTACTTTGAGCGCAAGTTCTGGTATGGTGGATCTGAGAGCTTTGTGTTTAATAAGCTCGAGGAAATTGCCCATTCAGACGCACCTCGAACACCGGCTCTCGGGTGTGGGGTCACTTCTGCGCTGTCAAAGAAGTATCTCCCGCAAGAGTTTGGTTCAGATTTCCTCCCATCGAGGATCAACTGGGTCGTTCAGTCCTCTGGCGTTGACTATCTCCACCTCCTCATTGTCTCTATGGAGTACCTCATCGCCAAATACAACATCCAGGCTCGGTACCTCATCTCCGTCCATGACGAAGTTCGCTATCTCGCCAAGGACGAAGATAAGTACCGCGTGACGTTGGCCCTTCAGATTGCGAATCTATGGACAAGGTGTCTATTCGCCTATCGCTTAGGGTTAGATGACCTACCGATGAGTGTTGGCTTCTTCTCAGGTGTGGATGTCGACTTTGTGCTTCGTAAAGAGGTGGACATGGAGTGCGTTACCCCTTCGCAGACGGTGCCGTTGATGAGGGGAGAATGCCTCACCATCAAGGACAGCATTGTCAAAACAAACGGAGGCTCACTCTACCGAGACGGCCGCGAAATGGAGAGGTGGGTGGACCGGTTATCCGAACCTGACCCGCCAGCGGGATACACCGAGCCAGACGTGAGCAAACACCGCGCTGATGGGCCACTCTTCCTCGCGGCACAGTCCACCCGTAGCCTCAGTTTTATTAGAATGCAGGCAGGGAAATGGAAGGGCTCTCGCACTCCTGCCGAACGCACGACGATCGCTTATAAAAGGTCATCCACGACAGCCACCAGGCCAAGGGGCAATACTATTATATTCAGGCGGTAACCAATGGGTAGCGCTCGTGAGTCCTGGGTCATTATATCTTGCACAATCTCGTACTTTCTGATCCCTCGTGCGGTCTCTTGCTGTCCCGTATCTCGTCCGACGCTTGTATCTAGTGTATCTTGCCATGTACCTTGCCGCTTCTCGTAGCTTTCTTTCATGTACTGGTTCAATGACGGCAAACCCATTAGCGTGATGCCCTTCTCCCTCACTTGAACCTCTCGACCGCGAACGCGGCAGGCTGCGGTACGAACAGTTGCAGGTAATTGATGTCCATATTAATATGCTGCGCAGCAACGCCCCGGGCGTTGCTCACACGGCGTCTGTGAGTTGTTCGGCGCCTAACGACTGCACTTCTTGATTTCATCCCGCGGTTCTGCGACCATACCCAAACGACCTAACCTGTCGACCCTCCGTTCACAGTTCATAGCTCTGGCACATGACCACCCCGACCCCAACCCTGCCAGTGGAGATCTGGTATCAAATATTCGACGAAGTCCTTGACGACCCTGCGATGCAATCCTCTTGCAGCATCAACGACTTCCCCCGATTCATTTACGCTGCTGGAAGCGAAAGCGAGGTCGAGACCCGGCGTCTCAATCTCGCTGCGGTGTGCCAGAGCTGGCGCGCCATTGCGGAGAGCTACACCTATCGCAGTCTCACCATTCTTGAACATGTTCTACTGGCGCCTGGGGTTCCTCTTTACTCCGTGCGTCGCCTCTGTTTCAGACGGCGCAGCACGGTCCACCGTCAAATGGAAGCCCTTTCCGTAGAGACTCGAGGGTTATGGAGCAACTGGATCAAGGCAGCCCGAGGTCTCGTTGTACTTGAGATCGACATGGTGGATGATATTGATCCTGCATGCCAATTGGAGTTAATCCTTACATGTGCCAAAGACGTCAAGAGCTTGCGCTCACTCCGGCTCCGATGGGACTCATCGAGATATTCTGTGGCTTTATCACTTACAAATCTCTCGACATCATACTTCAGAATAACCACTCTTGAGCTAGGACGACTTCCTCCATCCGTGGAGCCCCTTTGTCTCCCAGCCCTTCAGGTCCTAATAATCGAGATCTCGGATCCCTCAAGCCCGAGCTGGGACTTCTCCAAATGGAGACTACCATGCCTTCAGTACCTTAGTGTGCTACTAGGCAACAGCTGGGAGGATACGCCTTTCGAGCTCGGAGTTTTCCAGCCACTCGCTTCACACATTGTGGCATTACATCTGACTGCTGCCCTATGGAGACTTAGCCCCACAGAAGGGTACCAGTCACCTGTACTCCCATTTGATCTCAATTATTTCCCTCTTCTTCAAGACCTGACGCTATGCAATATTCCGCTCTTGATAAGTACTCCACTGCACGCCCATCATCCGTTGCGTACTATTCGTGTGAAGAGCTGGAACCAAAATACTTTCTTAAGACTCACCAGCTTTCCCCCAAATGCCTTCCGCACCAGTCAAACAGTCACGATTTGCATTGAGTGTCACTTCTGGGGGTACCCGGGGGGCTGGCAGCAGGATCCCTCTCCATTCAACTCCGCTTGTGACTCCCTCGATCGAGTGGTTTCGGAGGAGAACATCATCCTTCTAGATGGGAACGGGTTAACCCTGATGGAATGGAGAAAGCAAGTCGGATGGGATGAGTGGTTCTCACCGATGCAGAAATACTACTCAGATGAAATGATGGACAATATCCTTTGGACTCTCCCTCGTTCCTAATATGCCCAGTCTCGCAGCGTTGGCAATATACGACTTACTATCCATCTCACTTATGTGGCTGTATGGGTGACCTTAACTTTGTCTACTATGTTAAGTTTACTGCCTGTAGTTATGGTGGCAAGTGCAATGATCTCAAATAGCGTAATGAAATCAGCGTTCTACGGACTTCATCGGAGCTATGCATTGAAAACCTTGTCAAAGTTTGGAATTTCTTGTATTTAGTATGTTGCTGCATGTCGTGTGGCTAGCTCTTTAGAGATAATTCGAGTTGGGCCCGACCACATTGGCTTGTACAAGGTCCGATTCGGCCGCGGCTCTTGGTTATGGAAACGTCGGGGAATGTCGCCTAGTCTGCTTTACTGGCAGCTTAGCTGAAGGCCGCGAGAATGACATTCATTTTCGCTGCGATTAGCGCAAGGGCTTTGCCAGAGCTCACGTGCACGGACTCACCACATCTGTGCATGATGGAAGCTCTATAACCGAGATTACGACTGTAATTCAGGGACGCCTTCCTCGTCGACGCTTGTGAGGTCCTTGGGTCACAAGCTCTGAAGCTGCTCTCCATTATCCCGTGACAAAAAAGCGCGGTTTCCTGGAAAGTTTCATCTTCATCATATTAGGCGTAGAGCCCCCGTGCCCACTCGAACACTTTTGAGTCGCCACATATCACCAGATTCAGTATCCTGGCTACCCAGGATGTTGGTGCTTAATATATTGAAGGCTTCAAGACTGAAAGTAGCTGGTATTTGCGTGCAAATCTAGTCAGGCGACGATTCTGGATAATTTAAGATTGTACCTCGTAAGTAAAGGACGTCCAAATTAGGTACATAATTACCAAGATCTCGACTCGAGTCCAAAGGAGCACTCTGTGGCACATGGCCAGCCTAAATAAATATATAGACTGGGACGAAGCTCCTCTTGTCCTTTCAACTAGCCACCAGATTCTTCATGTTTGAATCAAGCGCTCCAGGGGCTTTGCCGGCCTCTCGTAGTCGACTGTCCTTCCAGTTGCCCGCGTCTGTGTCGCCCGTCTCTTGCGGGACTGCGTGCTCATCTCGTCTTCGGAGCCACCTTCCTTGGTTGATACGTTAGAGTCCTCATCAATACCAGCGCCATCGCCTCCCTATGAGAATTTCGGCTTGGCCGTTAACTCGGACGAAAATGATCGTGTTTGTTGGGGCCCGCGACAAACACGTAAGGATACAACAACGAGGATATGGTATATACCCCAGAACATGACCATGTGTGATACCGGCTGCACAACCCGAACAATCAGCGCACTGACCGCTCGAATATCAAATTCCAAATTCCGACAAATCCATCCAATCGAACACCTCTTCCATTTCCGAGGAAAATTCAGACCTGGACCCGGACTCAGTGGGTCCAAAGAAAGTAGTTTCGAACACGCACGTAGGAAACCTGGTATCGTATTTTCTAAAGTCGACAGCATCAGACGTATGAAGTCTCCAGTTGCGCCCACTCTTCTCCTCCCTCTCCATCGCATGGTCCGGGGGACGCTGCGTACGCGAAGGTCGATACGGCCTCCTCACCCCCTCTACCATAACGTTGAGCCCATGTTGCCCCAAGAGTCCCCTTAATATACACACCGAACCATCCAAGGTAAAAGCACCTTGGCCACCGTTGGGTTGGAAGTGATGCAAATGGACGGTCCGAACATGAGAACTGGGTATCGAGAGCATCTTAACGATACGTATCACGTCTATTCGAGAGGTAATGTGGATATGAAGAACTGGGTGTTCAGATGGGATGGCCCCGAATGAAGTTGGGTCAGGATGGGATATCTCAATAATCCTGGATAGGCTTTGCGCCCAAACGGGATCTGGTAGGAAGTCCAAGTGTGAAGAGTAGAGCATGGTCTCTATGGGGTGGTGAAGGCTGAAGAACTGGATATTGCGCGCGAAGCGAGACTGAACAATCTTGGCGGAGAAGGGGCTCATCGATTCTATCTCTAAAAATCTCAGTGATGGGAGGTCCCATTGTTCGATAGGACATTGATCGATGACCTCTCCCATTCGCAGCGTGTCGAGTTTTGCGAGCTTCAGGGTGAGCGCGTAGTTGGAGATACTGAAGAGATCGAGCCACGTGAGATTGGGGAGTTCTAGCGTACAGTGGTGAGTATAACTATGTCGCATAAGTCTTGACAATTCCGGGACGAAAGATATGCAAAGTCGTCGAAGAGTAATCATGGATGGCGCGAACTGGGTAAGAACGTCGAGTGGTGTAGAAGAGAGCTCGTTATATTTGATTGGGTTCCCAACGAGCGTAAGGGACTGTAATTGACACGCGTGCTGCAGACAGGACGCGAAGAGGTCTGTCGCCGACGCGGCCTTCCACTCCGGGGTATACCACCGCAATTTCTTGACGTGGTTCATATGAAATGGTGATACATTTCGTGGTCGGCCATAGACCATTTGTAGTGGTTCGGTTTTACTCGCAGAGGCGCTGATATCACTCTCCTCGATGTCAACAAGAATCGAGCGTTCGACAAACGCACGCCAGCTCGAGCATACGAGTCGTAGGTTGCCCTCTATTCGCCTCAGTTTGCGTGGTCGTCTTAGCGTATAAGCTCGCCAATCCTCCTCGATTCCCTGCCCTCCGTCGAAATGCAAGACCCCAGGGGGCAGGAGGCGGACTTTGTAGCTCTCGTCGATGTCTGGAGCCGGAAGGAGATACGAGAGACTTTCTTGCCAGACCTCAGGCGGCGTGCGTGCTAGGGCGCTATGTGTCATCGATGTGGTTGAAGAACAAGTCCAAACCTGAACTGCGGTTATCTAGGAGACCTTCAAGCAAATCCTGATCCACGGAACAGTGATTCAAACAAGTGAGATTACTAGTTTATATCATAATAATAGTTCTGATCAGCAACGCTGCTCCTGCCGGGAGACCATTACCAGGTTCGGATGCCCACTGTCAGCCTCGGATGCCAAACTCCTTCGCCTCCTTTGCAGACCAAGTGAACATAGGCAATGGGTGTGCCTCAGTATTGAAGACGAAGCGATCGAGTGGCACAGGGTCTTTGTCCAGGCAGAGCAGATAGGAGTATTTGAGGGTTTCTGCGAGGAAGAAGCTTGGAACCAAAGTCAGGACAGGAGTTCAGCATACCGAGGGACAGGAGAACGTACCTCGCCATGCCTGTGTCGGTTTTCCTCGAGTTCTCTGTGGCCAACACGGAAACAAGCCTAGCATAACCGGAATCGGTCCTTGTCCACTTTTCCACAGCCTCGAACATATCCCATCCACGTCGACGCCATATGTCGTCTCCCGTTGTCCGCCAGAGTATGTACATCGCTTCGATAGCCTATCCGTCTGATCAGCGTCTGCATACCGGAAAACCATCAAGGGAATGCTTACCTCCGGCCGCAGAAGATAACCTCCGCCACCCCGAATGCGATAATCCTGCTCTCGCTCACCGTTCATCCCGTTCCCCATACCTCTAAGAACCACTTTCTCCTCGACCTCGGGGCCCCATCGGTCAGTCCCAACTAGCGGACCATGCCTTCCACCATCTTCCCACTCAATCAGGCGTTCCCTCCAACGAGCCTTGGTAAAGTTTTTGATGTGCGAATGTGGAGCCTGATCATCGTTACTTGGTGCATCGAAGAAAACCTCGTTTGGGCCAACACCCGTGGGTGTATCCGCATAAAGGACGTAGCAAGTTGTGGCCAGCCCGCGAGCGACGCGCATATGGAGGTCGAGTGTCTTCTTCAAGTTGCCGCCCCATTGAGCAACTTTAGGGATAGGCGCGCGTTTGGCGTTGGAGGGTGTGGATCGATGTGGTGGTGCTGGCCACGGATAGTCCGGGTCGAGCAGCTTGGCCCCTAAGGCGAGCGTCGCAGGAAGGAAACAGGAGAGATGCTCCATTTTGCCCGTAACGCGCATTTGGAAGGACATCGCATCCGTGACATAGAGTAAATCCCTTGTGACAGACAGATAGAGCAGGTGGTTGATGATGCCATCGACGGCTTTGAGGTCTAGTCCAAGGGCGGTGATAGTCTCTCCCTGCTGCAAACACGTCGGTCCAAACCACTTACACATATTTAATAGTCGCTTCTCCGTCCGCCCGGATAGCAGGTACTGCTTGAGCAGATACTCATAGGCAGAATCCCCAAGCGCGCCAATCGAGACCTGGACTACATTCGGCTTAAGGGGTCTGACCAACGCGTTCGAGAGCCGTTTCCGCAACCTACCTCCGTACATTTCTCCAGTATCCGCCCCCCAATCCGTTTTCCAAAGACCGGTATCAACCTCGACTTCGTATTTATCGCTGGTTTTGGCACCGAATTTGGACCCGACCTCGCTCCCCTCTTTGACTGCGACAGGGGAATTGGGTGCCCAGGTGGTCATGTCTTTCCCCTGCCAGCGTCCGAGGATGTCCATTACGTGGTCGGGCTTCGTGAAGTATGGTTTGGCTTCATGGATGGGCCTACCGGAGCTGGCAATTAGATGACTCAAATATTTGTATTCCAGCTGATTAGACGCGATTTCCGCGAGGTTGGTCTGCGACCTTACTTGAGATTTTGCTTCCCCGCTGGACAATGACCGTCAATATACATGGATGAAACGAAAGAAATGAAAGCTGTTGGACAGCGCGGGTTGTATATCTCGCACCTGCTCGTATCAACCGACCACGCAGGAAGGCCACTCTCAGTATTGAACGCTGGCAACATCGCCTCGCCTAGTTCCTCTGCTTTCGTTCTGAGTATAGCCGCGGCGTCACGTACATCTTCGTAAGGTGATATAGACGCGAGGTGGTATGAAGAGAGTAAACCACCAAAGTAACGGATTTGGGTTTCAAAAAAGGGGACGTATTTATTCTATACAGCAGAAAGAGTCATTAGTAGGTAGTTAGAGGTGTACATAGAAGAGTAAAAGAAAATTTGCGTACAAATCTCTGCAGGGGGTCCGTAAAATTTAATGTGGCAACATGCTCGTGAACCGCGTGCAGAAATTGAGGTCGGAGATCCATCAAGAGCATCGTATCTAGTGAGTCAATGATAGTGAGACCCCATCCATTCAGGCTGCGGAAGAGTAGGTTAAACGAGCTACCCACTGGATAGCCGTGATACTTACTTGTTCACTCCACCATTCGAAAGAGGTTTTAATTCATCCATTCCAAAGGCGTACGTCTTATATCCTACGTAAGCATGGGTGAATGCCGCCTTGACCTTTTCTGCACGGTCGGGCCACGGTCGGGCGGCTCCTGAAGACCAAATCTCTTCCTCAAACGGGTTCTGGTCGTTAATTTGTTCGTGATGACCAAGGTCGTGATCAAGTCTAGGAGTGAAGGGCTGGAGGATAGACTGAGAAGGAAGCATAGAGCAAAGGAAGAACAGGGCGAGCAGCAGAAAGATAACACGTCTATGAGAGGACTTGGTGACTATATGAAATATGCGTGATTGCTTGAAAAACGAGAGTTTTGCGCGAACTTGGTATAGCATTGGGCAGTCGGATGAACAATACGATGAAAGCAGAAGATACCAGAAGAGGGTATGGGTTGTAGGGTAGTCGACGAGAAATGGTCGAGAACGCTGAAAAAAAAAAAAACCCCCCACGGGTGGTGTGATGCTAAGATGCACGGACCACAGGGATGGGCGATATTCGTTGTGCGCCTCAGATGGAGACGGATACCGCACGAATACTGTGAACGAGAAGAAGAGGACTAAACGCCCT
>Ga0307513_10008068_pt1 | contig 13512 bp, 10 predicted proteins | sample 15_EM_MG_FD_202174 | JGI IMG/M metagenome (GOLD analysis project Ga0307513, IMG submission 202174) | Populus trichocarpa ectomycorrhiza microbial communities from riparian zone in the Pacific Northwest, United States - 15_EM | ecosystem: Host-associated > Plants > Roots > Unclassified | place... | reverse complement strand
TTAAACATACAGTTATCTTCTCAACACAGGGCATTGGGGGCATTAAAATTCTGAAAGCAGCATGCTGTGCGAGCAGATTTTATCGTCCGTCTTTGAATGTCCGAATGAGGCATCCATGCGATTCAGGAGCATTCACCTCATATGTCAGCCATACACAGGGTTGAAATTAATCTTGCATCACAATCTTAGACAGTCACGTTCGTCATTAAATAAAGCATCATCCACTTGCATATGAAGATAAGGAAACAACAGTGTGTGACATTGTCTGCACGGCAATTCTGATGCTACATTTTGGCGAACCATCCCATGCTCTCCATGACAAAAATCTTGTATCTAGCATCAAGAAGAAACCACAACTGATCACATCATCATACATCAATCTCCTTAAGAGGGCGTTTTGCAGTCCTCCAATTTCCTTCTGATATCTTCAATAATCCTGTTTGGTAGTTCTCCTTTCCACCTTTTGCTATTTTATCTCCGATCCTCTCATATACTCAGTGATCCTGTTTGGTAGTTTTGTTCGCTAATGACAAAGACTCCCTATTGTGAGGGGTGGAGAGGAGGACATCATGCTCACATCCAGAAGGCATAACAGGACAAATGCTGCCTGGATTCAGTGGGAAGAGTACTTTGTAGTAACCATCCATAATGGCTGAAAAATTGCATGTTTCAGCAACCGTTGGCATCTGTACATGGCACAAACATCAAGCCATTGCAACGATGAAGTGCATGAACCTAAATAAAATAACAAATTGCACAACATTTATCTCTCGACGAGCTTGAAAAACAGAGGATGGATATGCCTACCTGGTAAATGTCACGCATGTAGCCATGAAGATTTGGGTACTCAATCAGCTTCTTCTTTGTGCACTTAAACAGAACATTATACACAATATCAAATCGAATTAGAGTGGTAAACAAGCAAACATCCGCAAGAGTCAAGGTGTCTCCACACAAGTATCGCGAGGTGGTCAGATGATCTTCCACCGCCTCCAGTGTAGTGAATAAACCATTCACTGCACTGTCATATGCATCTTGACTTTGAGCAAACCCACACCTACAATAACAACAAATCATTCATAAATCCATTTTACCTTTACCCACAAAGAATAAAGAAAGGAAAACGTAAAACCCACGAAGATCAAAACCCTGCCTATAAACCCCATTATTGACATTGGGATAAATTAATCCATTCCACTCCCCAATCTTTCCCTTCAATTCCTTTGGTGATAAGTCCAAACCTGGGTTCCGGGCCAACCCGTTAAGACCCGAATTGAAAAACTCGATTATATCATAGCTCTCATTACACCCTACTTCCTTCTTCTCCACATCCCATAACATTGGCACCGTAGCTCTCCCACTGTACCCACCTGACCTCCTTAACCCATACACGCCCTTCAGATTCCGGCACCCATTAGCATTATCCCTACCCGGGACAAGAATATTCCTATCCCTGTTTGAGATAGGAATATCTTTGAATTCCCACGATCCATCTTGACCCGGTCCAGCAATTGAGACAGGGACCGCATCTTCCAGGCCCTTCAACGCCCGAACTATCAATGTCCTGTGCGCCCATGGGCAAGGTAAGCCCACGTAGAGGTGAAGTGTTGTTGAGTTTTGGAGCGTAAATGGAGGGTTCAGGCGGAATTTCGAGGCGGGTCTTGTGTACCTGCCGGAGGAATCAGAGGGAGCGAGCTGGGACATCATGAGTTGCCACGTGGAGTTCCATGTTGTACGGACGGTGGATATTAGGAGTCCTGGTGGCAGTGACTGGCCCCACAATAGGTTTGTTATTGTGGAAAGGATGGTTTTGGGGTTCGGTGATTGTTGATCAGGAGGGGTGGTTTGATTCAGGGATTGTCTTGGGATGACGTGGCATGCGAAGCGGTGGGTTTTTTTGGTGGCTGTGGTGGTGGTGGAGAAAATCGGAAATTGGGAGCTGAAGAGTAATACACCGGACATGATGACTATACAACGTGATAAAATGGTCATTACAGGCCTGTCTCCCGTTTGTTATAATTACAGGCCTTACAGTCATTATCGTTATTGGGTAGGGAGAAAATGGTAACTATGCAACAATGTAAGCTTAAACAGTATCGTATTCAGAATAGCTAACAGCTAGGCTGCCCCTCGCCAATATTGAGAGTCCGGCTCCTAAATCATGAAGAGAATTTATTAAATTCATTTAAGTGCCATTTATTGAATGTGAAGATGTATTCTTAAAAATTAAATAATTTACCTGTTTTACGCTACAAGTGAGATTAATTTTTTTAAAAAAAGTTAAAAATGTATTCAATTATTACTAATATATTTTTAAAAAAAGTAATTTAAACTGTTTAAAATTGATTTGATATAACTTATTTAGCTTGGTAACACCAAATGCAACTTGGATAACCAGAAAAAAAATATAATTTGATTTAAAAATTTAAAAATTATATTTTTAAAAAATATATATATTAAAATAACAATATATTGGATCGATCGAGTCAATTCAAGTTAACACGTAAAATTCATGACTCGAGTCATGAGATCATGATCACCTTATATAAAGTAGATAAAAAAAATATATTGAAACTCTCAATCAACTTAATATTGGAGAACGAAGTTGAAAAAAATCAATTAAAATAATAATAAAAAAACCTGAGTCAACCAAAGTTAATCTGTCAAATTATGAAGCTTAATTCTCAATTAATTCACATTGAATGATGAAACTGAAAAATAAATCAATTAAAAAATAACAAAAAAAGATTTGAATCAACCTAGTTTAACCCATCAAACCCTTGACTCGGATCATGAGACTTGGATAACTTCATAGAAAAAAATCAAAACAAATTATAAAGTTTAATTTTCAATCAAGTTAAATGATGAAAAATAAAAATGAAAAAACAAATCAATTACATAAAAGAAAAAAAAAATTCAAGTCAGCTAAGTTAACTTTCAAAAGTCGCTACTCGGGTCATAAAATTAAAATAACCTCAAAAAAACAAACTGAAATAAATTATGAAACTTAATTCTCAATAAATTTAATATTAAAAGATAAAATTAAAAAAATATAATGTTTCATATTGACTTTAACGAGGAGGAATTTCCCCTCCTTAATTAATTTATGTTAATAATATCTTAAAAAATAACTTATTTCTTTATAGAATTTATCATTAAACAAAAAAAAAAGTTAAAATTTATCATGATTAATAAATTATTTCAAAAAATTATTACATAGACTTGATGTACCATAATCTAAGCTCATGAATAAGACCAATAGAATTTTGACATGATTATTAAATTTGTTGATATTATTTTGTGATGGATGCATTATTAATTACTTTATTTCATAATTATAACTTTATTATCAAATATAAAAAAATTACATTCGAAGTATGATTGACTAAATATATAATTTGTACAAATCTAATTATTTGTGATTGATGTGGACTAATTATGTATAACAATATTTTTAATAATTCTCGTAGTTTCATAAATTATATATTTAATCTTTTTTTTTAAAAAAAAAAGCAGTTACAACCTTTTCATCCATTTCATTTTCTTTTAAATTTTTTTAACCTTTAAGGAAATATAGAAATAAATTAAATAATATAGGGAGATTAATGAGAAAAATAGTTATTTTTTTTTAAAAAAAAAATTAAGCATGCTTGACACTATAATGATTTATTAATGTAGGGAAAGTTATCCCATCAATCTATGATATGAATTAAATTATATTGAAAAATTACATTTTATAATTTATACTTTAGAGTGCAAGTAACACTTTACATCTTATATCTCCTCCACCTAAAAAAAAAATTATTTACTTTTTTACATATTTACCATTACTTTTCATTTAATGTCTAAAATTCCCCTGAACACAATAAATAACAAAAATATCATTGAGTTTACTGTTTTTTTTTTTTTAATGTAGTCGTTACTCCTACCTTTATTAATTACAACAATGCCACTACTAATAATTATTTAAGAATAAAAACACCATTTTGTTCTCAAAACACCCTAAAAATTACATAAACATGACAACATCATTTTCTTCTCAAATAACCTCCAAAAGTTCCAAATTCTAGCAAATTTTAAGAAGTATAAGAGCCACATTGTTCTTTAATCTTCACCTAATTTTTATTTAACAACATTGTTAATCACAACCCAACATGCATTGCCTCAATCTCCATCAAACTTGACAAATAAAACACTCTGAGACATCATTAACATGCCATCATCTACATCAAATTCTAGTAGCTTGGAAAGTTGCAATAGTTTGGTTGAACTCAAGTTCAAAAATAGAAGGTGCAAGAAATGTGTAAAAAAAGCAGCGGTTAAAATATCGAAAATAGAAGCTATTAAGAACAAGTTATTGTATAGATGTGATGATTGGTCACGCGACAATAATTTTATTGATTGGTGTAAACATATAAATGAAATTAAAATTATTGTAATAGGTGGAGGATGTTCTCATGATGTCGAGCGAAACTGGATGAATTGAAGAAAATGAAAAATGAACTATGTAGAGTTTGGATCAAGAATCATAACATGAAAACTAGCTTTGTTTGTGTGAAATTGTTGTTAGTAACTAATTTAGTGTGTGATATTAATATTTGTATCTATTTTTTTGTTCATGTCAAAAAATGAAATAAAAACATAAGGCAACTTTGATCCATAACTACATAACATTTATAACATTTATAATGCAAAACAATTCGAACAATAGTTGTTCAAATTTTTTTTACCAAAAGCATCAAAATTCAAACATATTTAGAAAAATCATAAATATTCTAACATTCATAGCAGCAGCAACACTGAAAATCACCAATCTTTTTTCATATATTTCAATCAATAAACTTACTTTTGGGTAAAGTGTTGAAAAGATATAGATATACTTGTGAGCATTTGAAAGATCACATAGATTATTCAAATTAGATATTCATTTAAAACTAAAGATATATTCAGGTACCATAATAGAATCACATGTGTAGAGGGTTATGATGAGGATGTACTAGCATCACCTCTAGCAACTTTGCCATATTTGCCACTATTTGAGCCTCTCATAGCACCATCACTAGATTTCCTCTCAATTCTACCACCTCTTAAGCCTCTTATAGCATCAGTATTGGATCCCCTCTTAGATCTCCCAACTTTACCATAACCTCTACCCGAAATCTGTTAAGCATTGTCCCTTTGGTAAGTTCTAGAATCATGGTCATACTGCTTGTAATTATTGTATCTAAGTGTTGAAACCCTCTTCCTTACCATACCAGGCTGATCATCTCCATCTTTCCTTCTTCGATTCTTTCTTAGTCTACCAATACACCTTTTTAAGTTGGGGGGGATAATGACATCTCTCTTTCCTTTAGATCGAGATCAACTTCAAATAAAGGGTGCACATCAATAGAATATGTTTTTCTCAAGGTTTCAACACTATATCATGCATGACAAACATCTTTAAATTCAATTCTCTTGTGATGCACACAAGGCACCACATGCTTGCATCCTCTTTTTAGACCAGCAATGACTCTTGCACCTTCAACCACTAGTCAACAATGACAACACCAACTAAAGTTACACCTCTTTTCCTCCCAGACCAGCACTGTGAGCATCAACGAACTCCACTACCATCTCCACCATCTTCGTGGAAGGCCAGCAATGGCAGTTGGCATCTCACTAGGCCATATAAGCTTTCTTCTCCCATCTTCATTTTAATTACTCTCTCTTATACAAGTATGTAAAACATGAATTACAACTTTTTTACAAGTTGTGTGGGCTGGATCAGACCTAACCCATATGACTAGGTTGAGTCCAACTTTTTTTTTTTAAAAAAGAAGAAGCAACTTTTTGGTTGTCTGTCAGCTCATCCAAACCAGGCTGAGCTTGGGCCTCAGGCTCAATAAGCCCAGCTTTTAGGCTAAGAATATGTTTGCCAAACACACCTTTATGCCTTTCCTTGAGTTTTTAGCTTGTTTTTATTTGAATGTTTAGCCAAACAAATTCTTAAAAATAAAAATAAAAATTTGAAAAATTTCAAAGATCATTTTAAAATTATTTTTGGGTCCCTCGCATGTTTTCTCAATAATTTTTTCTAATATTGGGCTGTAAATTACATTATAAAATACAGACCTAGTATTAAAAATACCTAATTTTTCTCTCTTAATTTTCAAGCAAAAATAAAAAATAAAAAACTCCTTATTTTAGAGAATACAAAAATATTTTTTTTATTCAATTATTTCATTTAATATTGGGTTGTAGATTTACATTGTAAGATACAAAACCGGTACTGAAAATACCCGATTTTCTCCAAAATTTCAAAAAAATCCAAAAAAACTCAAAAGATTTCTTCATGTAAAAAAAAATACAAAAATATATTTTGTTTTCATGCATATGACCAAATTCTAAGGGTTTTTTCATGCATATTTTCTAAAACACAAAAACTCATTTAATATTAGATTGTAGATTTACATTGTAAGATACGAAACCGATATTGAAAATACCCGATTTTCTCCAAAATTTCAAAAAAATCCACAAAAACACAAAATATTTCTTTATGTAAAAAAAATACAAAAATATATTTTGTTTCCATGCATATGACCAAATTCTAAGGGTTTTTTCATGCATATTTTCTAAAACACAAAAACAAACAAAAAATATATTTTTATTATGTTTTAAAAATACAAAATAGATATCATAAACAGTTTATGATTATCCATTAAGATTTGGCTAAAATACAAAAAATCCTATAATAATTATTTTGTTATTTGGAGTGTTAGGATTTATCTGTAGAATTTAATGTTTATAGGTATAAAATTACATCATAAAATATACCTTTTTATGTTAAAGATACAAAATAAGAGATAAATGCGATGCTAAAATTAGGGCATTATAATAGTTAGGATTTAACCTTATAAGATAGAGACTTTATCACAAAGAGAGATCTGTCTTAAGCCTTATATAAAACCAACGGATATAAACATGACCTAGATTAACAATCAATCAACAACGCAACTTACCCTAGATAGGGTGCGCTGGGCGTGATATGTCTTTTCTTTGCACAACTAGTCTTCTTATCTAAACTCTTGCAGATCATAAGTTTTCTAATGACCATGATATTAGATGACGACTCTCTCTAATAATAATTTTATAATTAGATTTAAACATCCTTCAATTCTAGGAGGCAAATTTGCCATTCGACGTCGTGCACGTCTCGACAGGATGACGACTCACTAAGGACTTGTATGGTCGAACTGAGCTTTGTTCGCTTATTTATTTTTGTTGGTCTATGTAATTTAATTTTAGCATGTTTTTTTACATATTGCTCATTCATAAGTATATCAGGTATGGATTAATGCCTTCTTGCATTTAAATTTTTAAATAAACCTAATTTTAGGTTAGGTGGAAAGTAACAGTCTGCCTTATGACTTTCAGTTGAAGTTTAGATTCGTGAAACATCCAATTATGCTTTAAGTGTTTACTTGGTAATGACAGTTATACTATGCTCTAACCATTCCTTGTAAACCTCTATATTGCCTTCACGAAAGAACCCTTTTGAGACCAGGTAGTAAGTCTACCCTTCATGTAGTGGTTTAGAACTTGACTTTAAGATATGAATTCCCTAATAATTCATTCTACATCAAGGCGGATCTGATTAATTCATTCAATTGGCATTACCACCCCCATTTAGTTTAAAATACAAAATGTATTCCATATATCATTACTTCGAAAGACAAAAATGGATCCCCCACAAGTTTTGCCACAAATACCAAGGGAGATTAATGAGGATTTAACCCTAGACGTAAAACCAATGAGGATTTTAGATTATAAAGAAAAGGAATTGAGAAATAAGAAGGTTCATTTGATAAGAGTGCTATGGAGAAATTCTCAGATAAAAAAGAAAACATGAGAAATGGAATCCAAAATAAAAAGAAATATCTAGACTTGTTTCTAAATGTATGTATGAATTTAAATTTTAGGGATGAAATTTTTATAAGGGAGAGAGTGTAAACCTCAAGTTAAAATTTTAGAAAAATATTGAAGTAGAAAATATCTCAAAAGAGTTTAAAATGAGTAGTTGATTGTACAAAATAGTTATGGACCCTAAGGGTTGAAGATGAAATAATTAAGTGTGAATTCTCAATTATAGTGGAATCTTGAATAAAATAAAAAAATCAATAAAATCAATAAATATAAAATATAAATTTTGGAACAATGTGTTTTTCAAAGGATAGTCAAGGAATATGAATAAATTTGATCCATTATGGTATCAAATTTTATCGAAAACTTGGAAAACTTCCTAGAATTATTTAAAAGACATAGGATAATAACAAAACTATAAATTAACAAAAAAATCCAGCTCCCTTGCTTATATGAAACCGCCAGCCATGAATAGAGAGAATGAGCTTTTTTATTCTCTTATTCCTTGCTTTTTCTCCAAATTTCTTAGGTAAACTAGGTTTTGAGATATCATAGGTGAGATTAGTGGAGTTAAAACACATAAACACAAGAATTGGGAGTGATTAAAGTGAAAGAAAAGTAAGGTTTTAGATAGAGAAACTAAGAAAAATAAAGGAAGAAGAAGAAGGATTAGTGGAAACTCGACTATGAAGCATTTGAAGTTCAAATGATCAACTGGTAAAGTGTCTTAAACCCATCCATATAAGCTTGAGGGAAGTTTAAATGATTTTTATAAAAAATTTCAAGTTTTTTGGGTGGGGTTCATTGTTGAAATTTAGGAGAATTGAAAATCTTGTTGTAATTAAAACAATTGGGATGGAAGAAGTTCCGATAAATGCAAAATCATGGAAAAATAAAGTAGAAATCATGGTGGTAATGAAGAACTAGGGCCGACCAAGTTTAATGCTAAATGAGAAGTTGTTTGTTTGAGTTAAATGTTTAGAAATTGTATGAAATTAATGTGTGTTGTTATGACAATATTAATTGGAAATGGATTAAATTCCTTTAACAAAATTTTAATTGATTTTATTAGTATACGGTGAATTAGGGTTTATGAGCAATATTAGGGGGGGGATTTGTGTTATTAATTTATAATTGATGAAACGAGTTAGATTACCTTGTTTTTAATGAAAATTTATGAACAATTGAAGAAAGAATCATGATGACACAACGAACCTAATAGCTGGCCATGTATATGATAATTGGAAATGGATTAAATTCCTTTAACAAAATTTTAATTGATTTTATTAGTATATGATGAATTAGGGTATATGGGCAATATTTGCGGGGGGTGCAGGGGCGGAGCTAGGATTATTTGTTAAGGGGGGGCAAAATTAATATAACAAGATATAATATTTGTTTTAATTTATTGTACATGAGTTGTAAAACAAAATCTGTATAATTTAGTTTTATTCAAATAACTTACTACAAACATATAATGACATTTATATAAGGTAAAAGGTTTGGAGTAATACTAAATTGAGTCAAATCAATGAAGTTAATTTCATCTTCATAATGCATCCATCACTTTAATGTTGTTGGTCTTTATACCTATCAAATATAAACATACAAAGTATATAAGAAACATTAGCTAAAGCGAAGCATTATTTATGTTTGATAAACTTTGAAATAAAGCAAAAAAAAATAAAGAATGATTCTTACATATTTATTTTAATTGTACTCGTCTTTCTTTCATAGAATAGAAATCATCGATTATCATATTAATTGTGAATCTTTCAACAATTTCTTTTTCTATATAGACAATCAAATAATTTGCAAGAAAATCATTCTCCATTTGATTGCGAAGTCTTGTTTTAACAATTTTCATTGCTGAAAAAGCTCGTTCAGTAGGTTATGAGTTATCAATATTTTTTTTTCAAAAAAAATCAATTCTTCTTATTTTTTTCATGGTTCAACCTAAAATCAAAACATATATCGTAAGAAAAAATTGATAATTTTGGTGGCTCTGCTAAAAACAAAACAAAAAAAAATCCAAGCATAATCAAAACAAACCAATAAAATATATCTAATTAATTAGAAAAAAATCATTATAACAAGATTCAAAAAATAATTGGTAGAACTAGTAGATCTGAGGAAAAAAAGGAGCAAAAATGGTAGAATTATAAAAAAAAACCTCATCAAATTATTAACAAACATCTCAAAACAAAACAAAAATAGATTTTAAATTTAAGTTACCTTGTTTTGTTTGATGAAAGATAAATTAATTGGTGGCTCTGTTTCAATCTTTTTGTAGAAAAATTTTGCTCGCGATTTGTGTTTTTATTTCTGTTTTTGATCGGCTGTAGGATTTATATTAAGGTAAATTGGTGGCTTTATTTTTTATTTCACAAAATAATGCCTTTATATTGTTTTCTTTCCACGCAAGTCAAGAGTAAATTCAAAGGAAATCAAAAGTAAAGTCACACTTAATTTAAGGCCTACCTCTTTAAAATAAAAAATATAACTCCTCCTCATACTTTATTACCTAGTAATGAAACAAAATTAAAATGTGTTGAGGGGGCCCGGACCCCTGCTTGCCCCCCTTGCTTCCGCGCCTGGGGGGGATTTGTGTTATTAATTTATAATTGATGAATCGAGTTAAATTAGCTTGTTTTTAATGAAAATTTATGAATAATTGAAGAAAGAATTATGATGACACAACTAACCTTATAACTGGCCATGTATATGGTTTGGGGAAATGAATAATTGATTGATATATTATTGTAATTTTGATTTATCTTATAAGTATTAATAAGACGATAATGTTGAAAGAAAATAGTTAATTATATACATTGAAATATAAGTTAGTTTGTTTACTTATTAGAAATTATATATGAAAGATTGAAGTATGGTTTAAGATAGTTGTTGGGTTATGAAATTTCATGAATATGGATTGTTGTATATTATTTTTATGTTTAGTAATGTGCTAAGAAAGAGTGAAGTAAGTTAGTATTTGAAAGTTGTTTGACTTGAAAATGGATGAGTTGTTTTGAGAGACATATTAATTATTGTATCTCTTTCTTTTTTTGGATTAGGAGAAGCATAAGGAGATGGGCCATTAGCGGGAGGAGCTTGATCTACATAAGAAGCATGTGAGTGCTTAACACTCTATCTCTTTAAATTATTGTTATATATTTTTTTTTAATTTATATTATTGTACTCTGGTGTTAAAAACAAATAACAAAAAGGATATATGAGAAATGAACGTAACATATAAAAATACATATAAAAAAAATGGTAAAAAAAGAGTGAATGAAAAATGTGAAATGAAAGACAAGTTTGTCATCTATGATGAAAGCCAATGAGTATTAAGCTTACCGCCTTTTACAGAAGCTAATGAATGTTAAATCCACTGTTATGAATCAAGACAAATGAACTGTAAGATTTTCATCTCGGAAGGAGACTAATGTAAATGATGATGTCTATCATAAAAATAAAATTAATGAGTTGGTATGATATAATGGTTGAAAGTTGAACAATATTGACTGACAATAACTAATGATAGTTAAATGTTAATATAAGAACCTTGGTAAGGATGGACAAGGAGAAAAATATTAATGAATTGAAAAGGCAAAACTTGCAAAGTTAGTAACTAGGTTTGGAATGAAAAAGTTAAAATGTAGATATGAATGTCAAAAGTTATTGATCTAGCCTATTATTATTGATATCATTTCGTGGAAATTAAGTATTAAAATTGTTTATTATTTTATGATTTTATAGGTCACAAGTCCATCGCACACTAGTGGACAAGACTGATCTAGTTTGTGTTATCCATTTAGTTACATGTTTTACCTTTTGTATAATTAGTAGGATTTATTGTTTCTATTTCTGTAATTTTTATTATTATCATTTTATAAGTAACTAACTTAAATACTCTCATATTTACTTTCATGCTTTACAGATAATGTGTGGGTATGTGTGTAAATTGTATAAATGTTCTAAATGAATAATTTGAAATTTTGTTGTTGTTATGGAAATATGTGAGATTATGATTTAAGTGATAGTGATGAAATTAAAAATTAAAGACATGTGTTGATGATGAGAAAAATAAAATTAGATTTTATGCAAGTTATGAAGTATTGAATAATTGGAATATTAAAAATTAAAAGGAAAATTTGAGGAAATTTTATTAAAATAAAATAATTTAATAAGTCTTTTGTAGAATGAAATCGAAAAAAATAAGATAAATAATTCAAGATTTATAAATAGAAGAATGAACATAATTTGTGTGTCTCTATATCCTCATTTCTTAATATATATAGCAAATATTTGGTTATAATTGTATTGCAAATGGTGGGATGTTACAAATTGCTAATTATTTTTTCATGTATATAAGAAATGTTTGGTTATAATTTTATTATAAATAATGGTGTGTTATAAAATATAAAGTTTAATTCTTAATTAATTAAAAATAATAAAAGATAGAATTGAAAAAAAAATTAATTATAAAAATCTAATTTAATCAAGTTAAGTCATAAAATTTAGAGTTATAAAATTGAAATAGCTTCGAGGTAGAAAATAAACTAAAATAAATTATAAAATTTAATTTATAATAAATTTAATATTAAAAAATAGATTTAATAATAATAATAAGAAAACAGTATTTATGTGAGGAGTAATTCCTCCTCATCAATTAGCTTTCGTTAATGGAGTAGGAAAGTCATAATTAAAAATGGTAAATTTAAAAAAAAAGACAAAAATTGGTATTCTACACTGTATAACTAAATTGAGAATTGCAAGAAATAAAAAATTGAGAAAACATTCTCACCCGTCTCTCTCTCTCTCGGTTGTAACTTGTGACTCCCTCCCCGCGCTTTGCTGCTGCTCGTGCTCTTCGGTAGAGCAACGAGAAAGAAGAATAAGGGAATGGGGTGGAATTACCCATACATATCATTAGAGGAAATGGTGAAACATCTAAAAGGGTTTGTAGATATAATGATTTTAGCATCTGGGTATCAATCCTCTGCTCTTTTAGCCCACTGGGACGCTCAAAACATAAAAAAAGCCATCCACTGGGGTTCCTTCTTCCAAAATGTAAGCGCCACAGGTTTTTTTGGTTCTTTAAATCAATCTTCGTGTATGTAAGCATTAGTTCGTTTCTTCATTGAAGGGCAGACAGAGCATTATTATAAATGTTCCTGGTAATTACTACTCCTATGACGTCTTAGGTACTTAAGCATATGAGTAGCTCAGATGTTTACCAGGACTCAATTAAGGAACTTGATGCAGCTCTCTGTCAAATGAAATCAAACCCTTATTTTCCCCAGGTTGTGGCTTTCTTCATTTTGAGTTAGTTTTATTATCTGTGACAAAGTTTGATGTGATTGCAATAATAATATATATATATCTGATAAAAGCAGGGTCTTGCAAATCTATCATGCGATACTCTGAGTAGGGCAAGGAGTTTTGTGTTGGCCCATTTGTTCCAGACTTTACCACTGAGGGATTCACATCTCAAAGCTTTTTTAACTGCTGTAATTGAGATGGAGCTTGAGAGGGTTTCGGAATCGGAGCATGATTGTCTAAGTGTGTATCTTAACAAGTTAAAGCCGCGGAATCTGCAGCTTGATT
>Ga0307513_10008067_pt1 | contig 13514 bp, 13 predicted proteins | sample 15_EM_MG_FD_202174 | JGI IMG/M metagenome (GOLD analysis project Ga0307513, IMG submission 202174) | Populus trichocarpa ectomycorrhiza microbial communities from riparian zone in the Pacific Northwest, United States - 15_EM | ecosystem: Host-associated > Plants > Roots > Unclassified | place... | reverse complement strand
TCGAAAGTCACCGACGTGACGCCCGCCGGGGGTGCCGGTACGTACATGAAGGCCCGTTGCGGCTGCGCGGTCTCCCACCCGTGCAACTGCCCGTCGAGGTACCGCCGCACGTTGTCGACGTTCACGAACGCGGTGTGGTATCCGGTGCCGGTCGCCGGGTCGAGCACGCCGAACGACGCGTACGCCGGTCCGGGGTAGGTGAGCGACCGGAAGTAGTTCAAGCCGGGGTCGAGCTTCGTCCCCGAGACGTTCGCGAGGTCGAACACCGCGACGAGGTAGTCGCCGTCGCGGTAGAACGGGTAGACCCGGAGGTGGAACTTCACCGGGCCGGCGGAGTCCGTCCGGCTGTCGGACGTGCCGTCGCGTTCCGCTACCACTGTCGCGTCCTGGGCGCGGAGCCCAGCGGCAGGGCCGGCTGCGGCGCCGGCCGACTTCCGCGGGAAGCCGATCTCGACCCGGCGGTTCCGGGCCCGCCCATCGGGATTGTCGGAACCGTCCGGCTTCTTCTCCTCGGCCACCGGCTCGGACTCGCCCTTGCCGGACACCGTGAACTGCCAACCGCTGCCGAGTACGGCACGAAGCTGCGCCTCGACGGCCCGGGCGCGACGTTCGGAAAGCCGCTGGTTGTCCGAAGGGGAGCCGACCGCGTCGGTGTGCCCGACCACGCTGATCGGCCGGACCGGGTCGCCGCCGCCGGTGATCTCCTTCGCCGTCTCGGCGATCAGCGTCCTCGCCTTCGCCGTCAGGACCGCCGACCCGAAGGCGAACAGAACGTCCGAGCGCAGCGCCACCGATGTCTGCGTAGCGGCGGACAGGGTCTCCCGCTCCGGCCCGACGGCCAGCCCCGACACATCGGCGACCAGGCTGAACGCGTCGGCGGGCGGCTCGACCGCGGGCACTTCGACGGTGGCGCCGGGCGGCCGCGGCGAGTTGATCGCCTGGATCTGCTGAGCTCTGGCGCTGCCGTCCTCAGCCGCCGGCGTGGCGGTGTAGCTGCCCGCGCTGACCGGCACGCCGCTGAACTCGCCGGTCGTCCCCGGGGACAGCACGGTCACCGCCGCGATGCTCGGCGGCAACGGCGGAAAGTAGACGACCGCCGAATAATTGACCCCCGGCTGCAGTGTCGTCTCCCGCAGGCGGCTGCCGAAGCCCAGGCCGTCCGGGTTGTCCAGCCGGTACCCGTAGTAGAGCTTGCCGCCGACCGGGTCCAGCAGCTTGAACCCGCCGAACGAATAGTCCGAGCTGGAGTCTCCCCACCGGTCGATGCCCAGCTGCTCGGTGGCCTCGAGGTTGGTCACGGTGACGCGCAGCACCGTGCGCTTCGCATCCCGCAAAACCCCGTCCATCCGTACGCGGAACCGCGCCTCGTTCGACCGGCTCACGTCGAAGATCCCGGCGCGCGCGATGCCCGGCTCGCCGCTGGCCGCGCCCGTCCCAGGGCTGCTCGTGGGGTCGCCGGTGCAAGCCGTCACCGCAGCGATCAGGCCAACCGTGAGCGCCAGCCGCAGTCCGACCAGAAGCGCTCTGTTCCGCAGTCTCGGCACGGCGGCGAAAGTACCCGATCAAGTCCAGACGGTGACGCGCCCAGATTGTCCGCAGGGCGCGGGTTGCACTGCGGCGGATGAGTGGGTACAGATGCACCGATGAAGACGATCGTGCGTGCGGTAGTGGCCGGCGGCCTGGCCTTCGCCCTGGCCGCGTGCTCCTCCGACGAGCCGGCTGCTCCCGCCCCCGCCGACACTCCGTCGAGCGAAACCGCGCCGCCGGCCTCCTCGGCGTTGGCCACCACGACCGTACGCCCGCTCGCCGGCACCGGCACGGCCCCGTTCGACGAGACCCGGCAGCTGCAGGCCCCACCCGGCTGGACGGTCACCGTCTGGGCCCGGGTGCCCGGCGCTCGGCTGCTGGCCTGGACCCCGGACAAGCGGCTGCTGGTGTCGCGGCCCAAGCTCGGTGACGTCATCGAATTGGTCCCCGGCCAGGCCGACACCGCGCCGGCCCAGCGCACGCTGGTCAGCGGATTGAACCAGCCGCACGGGCTGGCGTTCACCGGCAAAACCCTCTATGTGGCCGAGAGTGACCAGGTGGACGCGTTCACCTACCAGGCGGGGGCGGTGTCGGCGAAGCGGGTCGTGGTCGCCGGCCTGCCCGACGCGAAGAGCCCCGAACTGGGCGGCGCCTACGCACACGCGCTGAAGAGCGTGACAATCGGCAAGGACGGCGCGCTCTACGTCTCGATCGGCTCAACCGGCAACGTGTCAGCCGAGGACCGAGACGCGACCCCGCAGCGAGCCGCCATCTTGCGCGTGCCGCCGGGCGGCGGAACGCCCACCGTCTTCGCAAGCGGCGTGCGCAACGGCACCGGCCTGGCAGTCGACCCCGACGGCGCGGTCTGGACCGCGGTCAACAACCGGGACAACATCGCATATCCGTACGACGGCGACTACAACGGCAACGGCAAGTCGGACAAAGGCCAGGTCATGCAGGCGTACGTGAACGACCACCCGGTCGAGCCGCTGGCCCGGCTGCAGCAGGGCAGAGACCTCGGCTGGCCGTACTGCAACCCGGACCCCGACCTGAAGCCAGGCGCGAAGAACTCACCGCTGAGCTACACCCAGCGCCCCTTCGTACGCGACCTCCAAACCAACCCGGACGGCGCAAAGCTCGATTGCGCGACGCTGCCCCCGGTCGAGCAGGGCATGGGCGCACACTCGGCGCCCCTGGGACTGAGCTTCGCCACGTCGCCGGGCCTGCCGGGCACCTACGGACCGGGCGCCCTGGTCGGCATCCACGGCTCCTGGAACCGCAACCCACCCCGAGCGCCGGAGGTGTCATTCTTCGCCTGGCGCGACGGCACCCTCGGCCCACAGCAAACGCTGCTGACGGGGTTTCAGGCCAAGAACGGCTCCCGCTGGGGCCGGCCGGTAATGGCCGTGCAAGGCCCCGACCACGCGCTGTACATCAGCGACGACTTCGCAGGCGCCATCTACCGGGTCACCACGCCCTGAGCGAGCCGGCCCTCAGGCCGATGGCCGGCTCAGACGATCTCGGTCTGCCCGCCGTCGACTACTAGGTTGGCACCGTTGACGAATGAGGCGTCCTCGGAGGCAAGGTAGGCGATCGCGGCAGCGATCTCCGATTCTCGACCCAGGTGCGGGCCATTGACTGCTGGCGGCCTTCATGGCGGCGTAGGCCCGAGACCGGGGCTGCCCCGTTCCCCCTCGATGGAGCTCATCAAGACGATCGATCCACCGTCGGGCATCAATGGCAATGCCTTCTGCACGGTGAATGCCGCGCCTCGCGGGTTGAGGGCAACTTGCAAAATCTCGATGCCCTCCGTGCAACTGAGGGCCGGGTTGCCTTCGCAACCGCCGACATCTCGTCGACCATGCCGGGCTACGACGGCGCTGTCCAAAGTGGCATTACAGCGGCGGCCGACGCAGTGGCATCGCGGGCTCGGTCAGTCGGTGCGCTGGGTGAGAAACACGAATTCCTTGCCCGGACGGTCGGGGGCTTCCCGAACATCCAGTACTTCGTATCCCGCCTCTGCCAGGCCGATCTCGAGCTGCTCGCGGGAGCGGAACCGCAGTGTCGACTCTGAGGTCAGGACCGTGCCATCGCCGAGGAAGCGATACGTGGACCGGAATGTGACCAGCGGAAGGCTCACGTCGGTCACCTCGTTGCGTTGCTCGACGAGACCGAATGGCGCGACATCGAGGACGACCGGGTCGGTGTCTGCGGCCCAGTCCTGCCAGGCGCGGCGCTCCGGACGCCTGGTCTCGAACACGAAGTAGCCGCGCGGACGCAGCGCAGTGCGGATACCGCGCAGGGTTTGCGCCCAGTCCGCGTCGGTGCGGAAGACTTGTGCGACGTTGCCGGTCATCACCGCGAGGTCGGCCATGATCGGCGGCACCGTGGTGGCGTCACCGTGGATCCAGGTGACAGCCAAGTCGGTCGCCTTGCCGCGGGCTATCTCCAGCGACGCCTCGGCAGGGTCAACCGCGGTTACGGTACGGCCGCCCGCGGCCAGCAGCACCGCCAGGCTGCCCGTCCCACATCCGATGTCGAGTATCCGCGTGGCCCGCACCTCGTCGGCGATGGCGACATAGCAGGGTAGATCGTCGCGCCCACCGTCGAATGCGTCGTAGACGGCAGCGAGGCGGGGATGAGCGAAGATCGCATCGGGCATCCGGCGAACGTATACCCCACCGGACATTTCTTGAACTGAGTTGCACGACCCTCTACGCTAGCCCGTAGTTACGGAGCAGCGAAGGAGCTGGCGATGAGTGACAACAGGCTCGACGAGCTTGAGCGAAGGATCGCCCGTCTGGAGAGCCGGGCCGACGGCGGAGCTGCGCCGCAGCGCATTGCACAAGGTGCGAATCCGCTGATGGGGGTGCTGCATGCCTGGCGCCGCGAGGCCGAGGAGCGGTCCCTGCCCGGGACGGTGGGTTATGCGGGGTACGTGGCCGGCCGGGAGCTGCTCTCGGCCCGGCAGACACCGCTCGCCGAGCTGTTGCCGGCGGACTGGAGCCCAGCGGCCGGCATCCTGGAATCCCTCGGCAGCCTGCCGCGGCTGGCGTTGCTCGGGGCGCTGCTGCGCGAGGGTCGCCGCACCAACGTCGACCTTCAGGCGGCGCTCGGCGCGAGCCAGGGGGATACGACCAGCGGCCAGCTCTACCATCACCTGCGGGCGTTGCAGGGGGCCGGGCTGATCATGCAGAGGCGGCGTGGCGAGTACGAGCTCGCGCCCCAAGCCGTGGTCCCGATTCTGACCATCCTCGCCGCGGCAATGAATGTCGCCACCGACCCTCCGATCGGCCCACCCGTCGCAGCTCCGTAGTTGAGCCGGTAGTGGGACGATTTTTCGGTGGCCGACATGGAGACCTTGGGCGTGCTTGCGCATCGGGGCGGGTTCGTGGTGCGACGACCGGAGCTCAGCGTCGGCGTGGTGCAGATGGTCTCTCGGCCGTCCGGGTTGGAGGTGGAACTGCTCGCCCGTCGCCCGTTGGACCGGCGCTCCGCCGTCGAGCGGCAGAGCGACATTCGCGCCGGGCGGGGCGTGCCGGTGCCCGCGCCGCGCCGGCTGCTGCCGCCGTTCGATGAAGGAATGGAGCTGCGGGTCGGGTGGCTCGATGCCGATCAGCGCGCGCATTGGGAGTTCGGATCGGTCTCATCGCGCAGCGGCGGCCACTTCGGGGGCGAGGTCGGACCAAGTTTGCGTACGGTGCTCGACTTTCCCGCACTGTTCGATCACGTGTCGCTTGTGCTGGCTTGGCCGGAGATCGGGTTCCCGGAGACGGTCGTCGGCCTGTCGCTGCCCGGCCGGGCGACCGTCGAGCGCCAGGCAATGTCGATCTGGCGTGTGCCGCTGCACGCTGAGCCCGTACCGGAATCGTTGCATTATCGGGTTTCTGCCGCACCGACCAGCGAACTGGCCGTCGAGGCGGGGCACGTCGTCGCCGGACCGCAGGTGGTGAGCCGCAGCGATCAGGCTGCCGTGGTGCTCACCCGCCTCACGGCGCTTGGATCGGTGCTCGCCGCGCAACTGGTGAGCGTGGCCAAGAACGACGCGGCCGAGGCGGTCATGGACACCAATGACCTGGAGCAGATGCAGGCGGGGGCGTCGATCGCCACCATTGTGGGCACCGACGCGGTCCGGGGCCTGCCCCAGGACGGTACGGCCACCGGAGGACACCGTGCCTACCAGGCCAATACTGAGTTCCTGCTGAGCGGCCCGGCCGAGGGTGCCGTCGACCTGATCGTCGCCTGGCCGGCCGCGGGACTTCCCGCCGTACGCGTCACCATTGCCCGGGGCCCGGGGACGTGACGGCTTCGAGCATGATTTGCGGCATGCCATCGAACACGGGGAATCTGTGTCCGGACTGCCGGGCCCCATTGACATCGTTGCCGGACGCCTCGCCGTGGTGCGGGGAGTGCGAGTGGAATCTCGACGACTTCCCGTCCGACTCGCGCTTCAGCTGGTTCTGGCAACGGATCCGCAGCTCCGATCAGAAAGCCGGGTTCCGGTCCGACCTTGAGCTGGCGCGGGAGGCCGAGCCGTCCGCGGTCGGACCACGCGCGTTCGCGTTCCTGGTCGGCCTTTCCGCCGGGATCATGCTGTTGACCTCGATTCGTCAGAGGGTTTTGATCCCTTCCCGTCCGTTTCGGCTTGACCGTTTTGTCCCTCGTTGGTGAGTGCGGTGTGGCCGCGTGACGTTGCGGAAGCGTCGGGTCTCCGCGCCCGGGGACGGCTTTCTGCTGGTAGGGGCAGGGTTAGTGGGTCAGGTGGTCGCCGGCAGCATGCTCAGGCGTTGCCAGCAGAGCGTGAATGCGGTGGCCCAAGGCCAGCTGTCGGGGATGGACAGCCTGCGCCTGCGGGCGTGAGTGGCGAGTTTCGCGGGTAGGTGCAGCAGCCGGTAGCGCAGCGTTTCGGGTTCGGCGTGGGCGAGGTCAGGCTGGTCGTGCAGGCCGAGTAGCCGCGTCCAGGCGGCCAGGTCAGCAGCGATGTTGCAGGCCAGGATCCAGCCTCGGTTGACGGTCCAGGCTTTCGACGGCAGGTTGCGCAGGCCCAGGGCCTTGCCATGCCGGACTTGGTCTTCGACACCGGCGTGGGAACGGTGCAGAGCGTCGAGCCATTGCGGCTGGTGCGAGCCGGGCAGAGCGTGCAGGCGGGTGATGTTGGTCGCGACGATCGCGTATCGCCAGCCGGTAGCCCGTTCGAGGGTGGTGAGTTTCTTGGCGTGCCGGGCCGAGGGCCGTGTGCGCCTGACGATCAGTCGTAGCCCGTCGAGCCAGTCGCCGAGGCGCTGGTTGAGGCCGGTCAGCTCGGCGACCTGTGCCGTGTCGCCGACGGTGCCGTCCTGGTTCAGGCTGTCGGTCCACGTCGTTTCGGGTAGCGCGGCAATCGCGGTCTCGTCGACCTCGGTGATCGTCCAGCCGACGGTGAACTTCACGCTGCGCCACAGCCGGTTCATCTGCTGCACGTGTTCGAGTAGGTCATGGGTAGCGCCGGCTCCGTCGACGCGGATCAGGATCTTGCGTCGGTAGGCGACGGGCAACTGCGCGATCGCGTCGGCCAACACGCGAATGTGATCAGCGACGGTGTTCGACCCGGCATTGCCCGGGCGTAGCAGCATCGCCAGGCTCTCCCCGGTGTTCGCGCACCACCCGCCGAGCGGGTGGAACCCGAACCCCTTCTTGAACGTGGCGGCGGCGCCCTGTTTGGGTGAGTGGGCGGTGATCAGGGTGGCGTCCAGGTCGATGACCACCCACCCGGACAGGAGTTTCCCGGCCACCGTCAGCCATGGAAAGCCCTGCGGTCGGCGGGCCAGAAGATCCCAAACCCGGGCCCGGACCTTCGCCCGGGCTTTGCCGATCCGAGCCAGCGTGGCCGCGTCGAGACCGGCGAGGCTCCGACGGACAGTCGCCTCCGACGGCGGCTCACCGAACACGAGAGCCTGATGACCGAGTAACCCGATATCGGACATGCTCGTCGCGCCGAGCACGATCGCGATGGCCAGAGACACCAGGACCGTGCCTCGATCCCACCAGCCCGGCCCCTTCCCGCGGGGCAACATTCTGCTCAACCCACGGGTCAGACCGGTCCGGTCCGCGCATTTGCGGAGCAGCACCGCACCCGCGTGACCGACCAGACCCTTCCCGCCCGAGTCGATGACCAGCCGCTGATCCCACCCGCTACGCTTACTCACCAGAAAGGTGCACCTTATTCTGCTGTGGACATGGTCTAGACACCCACATCCTTGCAGGTCAGGTGCACCTTTCCTATATCACCCTCGATGCATCGCATTCAGTCTGAATAGCCGAGGTTGATGGTGGCGGAGATCGTGCTGGGAGTCTGGCTGATCGTCGTTGGCGGCCCGCTCTGGCCGATCGTTTTCGGGCTGCTGCTGCTCGGTGTCGCCGCGCTGATCCGGCCCCGGTTCGGCCGGCTGCGGCCGATGCTCAAGACCAGCTACCGCCCCAGGTGTCCGCGCTCGAGCTGGGGCCCAGCCCGGCGCTCATCGGCTTGTTCGTCTGGCAGTTGACCGGCGGCCTCGTTTCCTGGCTGCTGTTCGCCGCTCATCTGGCAGTCAACGTGGTGGCCGCCCGGGACGATCGCACGGTGGAGTTGCGGGCGGACCAGCCGGCAGCCCGGGCGGCCGGGACCGAGGACGCCATGCGGATGCTCGACCTGGTGGCGATGCTGCCGTCGCTGACCACCTACCTTCAGCACCACGTGCCCAAGGGGGAGGCAGCCGTCTACTGGCGACGCATGCTGCAGTCGGTGCGGGACCGGCAGACAGCGACCGCGGCCAGTTGGCGGCAGCTGTCCATCCGTACGGAAGCCTCGTTGTTCTCCTCGCACCCGGCGCCGGGCCGACGGCACCAGTGGCTCTCCGCCCGCCCACCGCAGCCACCGGCCGTCGTGGTCGGCGATGCCGAGGCCGCCCGCATCGAACTCGAGATCAAGCCGTACGCCGAGGCGTTGCACCGCACGATGCTGCGGCACGTGACGGAATAGCCGAATCAGCGGGTCACCCGCGCCGAGTCCACCACCTTTTGCACCAGGTCACGATCGGTGTCGGACACGTATACGGCGTAGTCACCGGCGTACGCGTAGCCACTCCAAGTCGTAGCGGTTTGCCAGACGCCCGGACCGTGGAACGGGTCGAAAGTGGCGGAACCATAGAAAGCCGCGCCCCCTTCGAGGCGGCAAGGGGGCGAGCCGGGTGCTGCCCATTGCTCGAATTGGAACTCGCAGCCGCTCATGTCCGAGCGTTGCCAAGCGGACGGGATGTCGATCTGGACGCCTCGATGTTCGACGGTCTTCCATTCCGCCCGGGCGAGCGTGCCGGAAATCTCGGAACGGGAGTCGCTTGTCGCGTTGAACCAGATGAGAACGCCGGCGAAGAGAGCCGCACAGGCGGCAGTCAATGCGAAGAGCCGGGTGCCACGTGAAGCCGTCAGGAGAGGCATGCCGCTTGGACGAGTGCGGCGCCGTTCAAGTTCCGAAGGGTCAACGTCCGGTACCCTCGGCCGGTGTTCTCGCCTCAAGGCCCGTCCCTGCGCGAACTGTGCCACCAGGCGCTGTCCTCGGTCGAGCGCGGCTACGACCTGCTAGCCCCGAAGTTCGATTACACACCATTTCGTACGCCGGAGAGCATTCTCGACGCTACCGTCCAGGAGCTGTCCGAACTCGGGCCGTTCGGCGCGGGACTGGACGTGTGCTGCGGCACCGGCGCGGGAATGCTGGTTCTCCGGCCCCTGTGCCGAGGACGGACCACGGGCGTCGACTTCAGCGCCGGCATGCTCGCGCAGGCGCGGGGCGCGCACCCGGACGCCACGTGGGTGCGGGCCGACGCCCGGGCCCTGCCGTTCGCCGAGGGCTTCGACCTCGCGGTCACCTTCGGCGCGCTCGGGCACTTCCTGCCCAGCGAACGGCCGGCACTCTTCGAGGGGGTGTACCGCGCGCTGCGGCCGGGCGGGCTTTTCGCCGTTCCGATCGGTGCGCCGCCGTCCGTCGCCTCGGTCTCGAACTTGGTCACGCTCGGATTCGACGTGGCCATGCGGGTCCGCAACGCCGTGTGGCGCCCCCCGTTCGTCATGTACTACCGCACCTGCCCGCTGCCCGCACTCCGCGACGACCTGACGGCGGCCGGCTTCACCGTGACGACCGTCGAGTTGTCTGTCCTGGGCCGATACCGGCTCCTTCTCGCCCGTAAGCCGCCCGGGTGATTACCCTCGGGGTGTGCCGCACCCCATCATGTTCGACGAGGCGGACCCGGTTCTGGGCCGCGTACGCGCGCTGGCTTTGACCTTGCCCGACGCCGCCGAGAAGATCTCCCACGGCCATCCCGCCTTCTTCACGACCAAGATCTTCGCGTACTACGGCGGATCGGTGAAAGTCGACGGCATCTACCGGCAGCATGAGTGTTCGGTGCTCGTGCTGCTGGATCCGGACGAGCGCGAGGCGCTGTCGGCGGAGGAACGCTGCTACGTGCCGGCCTACCTCGGCGCCTACGGGTGGATCGGTCTGGACCTGACCGCCGAAACCGACTGGGACGAGGTCAAGGAGTTGCTCGACGCAAGCTATCGACGCACGGCCGGACCGCGCAGGATCGCGGCGCTCGACGCCCGAGCGGCTGGAACGTGACGGGGTTGAGAACTCGGTCGCGTGGCGCTCGACACGTCGCGTAGCGTCTTGCCGCGCACGCACGTTTTGAGGAGGCCGTCATGTACAGCGAATACGACGCCGATGCCTCCTTTTGAGCCGACCAGGCGACCTACGCCGTCTCGCACCTTCCGTGAGCGATCTTGTCGTTTCAGCCATGCAGGGAGCGCACTACGTTCGCAGTAGTGAGCATTGTCAATGCGGCGACGAAGCAGAGCGCGACCAAGGCATGCAGGACGGTCTGGCCGGCCAGACCCCACATGCCGGCAGCCCCGAGAATTCCGGTGATTCCGGTCGCGAACCCGCCGCCGGATACCAGAGCGGCCTTCGCGATATTGGCATAGTCGGGACCGGGGCTGCCCGGCGGTTCTTCGGAGACTTCGGCGCTGCAGTCGCGGCTCGCAGGCAGGCTCCGGGTGCGATCGGTGATCGAGGGCTCAGCGTCCATCGTTACTCCTGGTCGATACGGAACGCCGGATCTCGGCGCTAGAGCGGCGGCCTTGCGGAGCCCGCAACACCAGCCCGCCCACCCTTCGACTCGCATGACGCCGTAGGCGTCCGGCCGCGCGACTACCAAAGAGGTTCCCTGATCCTCACCCAGCGCGAGGAGGACATCATCAAATTCCTCCTCCAGGGCTTGTCCACGCGGGAAATTGCCGCGGAACTCTTCCTCTCATCCAAGACCATCGCGAACTATGTTGCCCGGATCTACATGAAGCTCGGGATCAGCAGCCGAAAAGAACTTCCGGCTAGGCTCAAAGCTCTCGGCGCTGACGACGACGACACGTTCACGTTCCGGCGTGTGATGGGTTTCCCATCGACCCTGCCGGGCTCGCACGAGACCCGGAACGAAGATGATGCGCCAGAACGGTGACCGGGCAGTGGCCACTACAGATTCGAGTACAGACTTCCTTGCCCGCCCAGACCGGGTCGAAGAGAAGATCAGCCGCAACCGTACGCCTGACCAGTGCTTTACTTCTTGGCCCGGCTTCGGCCCGACCGCTTGCGTGTGTTGTCGCCGCCGCCGGCTAGGCGCGTGAAGGTGAGCATGTTGGCGATCGCGACTCCGAGGATCGCGAACCCGACCTGAAGCGCCAGAATGATCCAGTCCCAGCGCAGGGACCAGAGCTCGACGGGGGCTTTGTGGTCAATGTTGAGCATCCGGGCGACGAAGGTGCCCAACACTGCCGCGCAGACGCCGATGACGAAAGTCGCGACCGCGCCAATTCGCTGCCGGCCCGGCAGAATGAGCCGTCCGAGCAACCCAACGAGAGCGCCGATGAGTACCGCGCCCAGATAACCTGTCACCTGCATAGCTGTCGCTCCCCTTCCGGCCGTGCGCAGTACATGCCCGAGTGGCACATGGTCGGAAACACGACCAGGTCAACGCCTGCGGAGCTGGCCGATGGGTACTCAGCGTAGCCACAGCCAGGCTGTCGCATGATGTTGCGCATGCGAGCGGTGATGTTCAAGGCGTACGGCCCGCCTGAGGTACTCACCCAGGTCGACTTGCCGACGCCGGTGCCCGCTGGCGACCAGGTGCTGGTTCGAGTGCACGCCACCACGGTCACCTCCGCTGAGTGTGGGATGCGCCGTGGCGAGCCCCGCTGGGGACGGGTCATCCTCGGCCCACGCCGTCCTCGCCGGGGCGTCCGGGTGCTCGGGTTGGAGTTCGCCGGGGACGTTACGGCGGTCGGGCCGACGGCACAGCGGTACCAGATCGGCGACCGGGTCTTCGGGTTCACCGGCTTCGCCGTCGGGGCGAACGCCGAGTTCAAGTGCCTGTCCGAGCGGGCTTCTTTCACCACGATCCCGCCGAACGTCACCTACGCGGACGCCGCGGCCAGCGTCGACGGGTTCACCACCGCCTGGTACTTCCTGCGCGAGCTGGCCCGTCTGCGGGCCGGACAGCGGGTGCTGGTCATCGGCGGCTCCGGCAGCGTCGGCACGTACGCCGTCCAGCTCGCCAAGCAGGCCGGTGCCGTGGTGCACGCCGTGTGCAGCGGCCGGAACGTCAAGCTCGTCGAGTCGCTCGGTGCGGACCGGGTTTTCGACTACACCGCCGAGGACTTCACCGCCAGCGGCGAACGGTACGACGCCGTCTTCGACACCGTGGGGCGCAGTTCGTTCGCCCGCTGCCGGCGGGTGTTGGCGCCGCGTGGCTGCTACCTGCCGACGACGGGCCTGGTGAACAACGTTCTCGCGCTGCGTACCGCGGTCACCGGCGGTCCCCGGGTCCGGACCGGGATGTCGGTGCGCAAGCACGCGGCACTGGCCGAGTTGCGCGAGCTGATCGGACAGGACCGGCTGCGGATCGTCGTCGACCGCACCTACCGCCTCGCCGAGATCGTCGAGGCGCATCGGTACGTCGAGGGCGGCCACAAGGTCGGCAACGTCGTGATCACCGTTGTGGACGACTGACGCCCGGTTCAGCGACCGGCGTCGACCTCGGCCTCGCTGCGGAGGATGCAGAACTCGTTGCCTTCCGGATCGGCGAGCACGACCCATCCCGTCCCGTCGGGGTTGCGGCGATCGCCGACCACGACCGCACCCAGCTCGATCAGCCGGGCCAGTTCCAGGTCGCGCGTACCGTCGGCGGGTCGTAGATCGAAATGGATCCTGTTCTTGACCTGCTTGCCTTCCGGGACCTCGATGAACAGCAGCCGATGCCGGTCGTCGCGGGAGGCGATCAGGCACTCCTCGTGGCCGGGCTCGTTCGGATCGTCGGGGTCCTCGGCGTAGTCGAGAACGGCTTGCCACCAGCGCGAGAGCGAGTAGGCATCGGCACAGTCCACAGAGGTGTGGGACACGTAGGAAGTCACCCGAGGATCATCGCAGAGACGAGCGAGCGGCGACGCCGTCGAGGACGACCTCCAGCCCGAAGGCGAACCGTTGGCCGGCGTCGGTCTCGGCGCCCTCGGTGACTTGGCGCGCGAGGTGCGGATACAGCCCGGAGGAGAAGACCTGTTTCAGGTACGGCGCCACGCTCGCCTGCCACTGCCGCTCGGTGAGGCCGCTGCGCCGGATCGCCTGCCGCTCGGCGAGCTCGGTGGCGACCGCGCCGAAGACGTACGAAAGCACGGTCTCGACCAGCCGGCCGGCCGTGGCGGCGTCGGTGGTGCACCCGGCAGCAGCGGCCAGCGCGGTGTCGATCCGGCGCAGCGCGTTGGGGCCGAGGCCGGGCCGGCCGGTGAGCTCGGCCGACAGCCAGGGGTGGCGCAGCATCGCGGCTCGCAGGTGCAGCGCGGTCGCGGTGAGATCGGCCCGCCAGTCGCCGGTCGGTGCCGGCGGCTCCTGCTCGCCCTGCACCGTGTCGATCATGAGGTCGAGCAGCTCGTCG
>Ga0307513_10008066_pt1 | contig 13517 bp, 11 predicted proteins | sample 15_EM_MG_FD_202174 | JGI IMG/M metagenome (GOLD analysis project Ga0307513, IMG submission 202174) | Populus trichocarpa ectomycorrhiza microbial communities from riparian zone in the Pacific Northwest, United States - 15_EM | ecosystem: Host-associated > Plants > Roots > Unclassified | place... | reverse complement strand
GTGAATCCCGTAGAACTGCTTGGCAGGGCTGTTCAGATCAGAGACGCCGATGACCTTGCCCTTGAAGGAATTCAGGTCGCTGGAAATACCCGAACCCTTCGCCGCCACCAGCCTCAGGCAGCCGCCATGCACACTGCCCACCAGCTTGACGTCGAAACCCGCCTCGAGCGGCTTCACCCAGCGGTGGATCAGGCCCACGCCCAGATCGGCCTTGTTGGTGGCCAGCGCTTCTAGCAACTGGTCGGACGATCCGGACCAGTTGATCAGCTCCACGTCCAGCCCGTTTTTCTCGAAGATGCCACGCTCCAGCGCGACCGGTACCGGAGCCAGGCAGAAGCCGGCCTGGTTCCATGCAAAAGTCAGCTTGCGCGGCTGCGACCAGGCCCGCGAGGCCAGCAGCCCCGCCGATCCGGCCAGGCCGGCCGCGCCGGTGGCGCGCAACACCCGGCGCCGCGACCATTGGCTCTCTGCCTGGCCGGAGATTTGGGTTGGGTTCATCAAGCTCTCTCCCGTTTTCATTGGTAAAGCGCAGATGCTAGGTGCATCGGTTTCAGGAAGGAACGTATAAAAACAGGAATGGATATGAACAAACGGTGCGATAAAACAGCTGCATTTCGCGCTGCACTTCACTCCCCGACCACATGCCCCAGCGTGAGCCGCAGCCGGTCCACCCAGGCGATCATGGCGATGGCATGTGTCGCGTCCAGGATTTCGAGATCGCTGAAACCCATGAGGCGCAGGCCGGCGAGTTCGCTCGCTCCCGCGGCCGGTGGCGTCTCGCTCATGGCCACGGCGTAGTTGATCAGCGCGCGCCAGCGCGGCGTCGGGTCCGCTTCTTCGCCGTCGGCCAAAAGTGTCAGCACGGCGGGCTGCAGGCTTGGTTTCCCGCTGTAGAGCCAGTCGGTTCTGGGTGAAACGATGTAGCGGCCATTGGCACGCGAGACCGCGGCCCCGGCCAGTTCCAGCTCGGCGCCACACAGACCGTTCGAGGCTTCCATGATGGCTCGGTAGAGGCAGGCCTGAGCGGCCAGCGTGTGCGGTTCTTGTGCGAGTACCGTGTCCAGACAGGCGTTGGCTTCGTCGTCGTTCAACGGCGGGGCGACCCAGGAAACCCATCGCATCGAATGCATCGAAAATTCAGCCATGGCTGCCGTTGCGACACAAACGGCCCGCGGGATGTTCGCGCAGCAATTGCAGGCCGGTCACCAGCCTGATCTCGAAATTGAGGTAACCCACCAATTGCGTCAGCGTGACGATGGCACGCTCCGACAAACCGCGCTGACGCAGCCGGTCGAGGTCCGCCGCCCTGCACTGCGCGGGCCTGAGCGTCAACAGGTCGACATGGGCCAGCACGGCCGCCAGCCGCGGGCCGACGGCCGGCACGTCGGCCTCGATCTGCCTGAGCTTGAGTTCGTCGATGCCCAGGTCCCCGAGCGCCGAGCGGTGCCGCGCATACGCCGGCAGCGCGCGGTGCAGCACAGCCACACGCAAGCCCACTGCTTCACGTTCGATGGCCGAGAAATCGGCCGTGATGCCGGCTTCGAGCACGGCCGCACCGGCCTGCTGCAGGAAGCGCTTGACCGCAGGCCGACTGGCCCGCAGCGCCATCATTGGTTCGTCGGTGCGCAGCCTCAGCGCGGTGTCGATGTGGTCGTCACCTTCAATGCTCTCGTCGATGTGATTCATGGGCCTGCCGTTCCTGCGATGTGAAGATTGCACACTTCATTCTCGGCCGCACCGGCGAAGTGCGATGCGCTTTGTCTTCATATCGTTATGCGTTTTTTCGTGAGCGCTGCCAGCCCGGCGCTCACGCCTTAGTTCACGCCGTAGTTCAGGCCCGACATTTTTTAACTCGCTCAGCGTTTTTGCATATCCCGAAAAAGCGCAAAGGCCTCTGCAGTGACGACCTACAGTACGAGTCTGCTTCAACATGTTTTAGACCGTGGCCATGACATTCAGCACGCTGCCCCGCATTGCGAGCCAACTCGAACCGTCCTTCAACACCCTGCTGGCCGATCGCCTTCAGCAGCCTGTCCTGCCCATTCCGCGCGGCGTTCCGGTGTCGCTGCCCGATCACGTGAGCGTGTTGGTCGCCGCGCCTATCGACCGGGTAGCGCCGGCTCCCGCGGGCTGGCCGTTCGGATTGGAATGGATTCAACTCGTCAGCTCCGGCATCGACATGCACCCGAACTGGGTGCTGCACGGCAGGCCGACTAGCACGGCGCGCGGCGTGGCGGCCGAGACCATCGCCGAATACGTGCTGGCGGCCATCTTCGACGACGTCAAATCGTTCGGCAGCCTGCGCGTGTCAAGCCCTGAGCAATGGAAGAATCGGACGACGGGCGCGCTGCGCGGCAGCACCATCGGCCTGGTGGGCCTGGGTGCCATCGGAGAGGCCGTTGCCGCCAAGCTCCTTCATCTGAGGGCCGAGGTGTTGGCCTTTCGTCGCAGCGCACAACCATCGGGTGTGGCCGGCGTGCAGCTGCTGAACTCGTTGCACGAGGTGCTGGGCCGAGCCGACCACCTGGTGCTGGCCGCGCCTGCCACCCCGGAGACCTCGCGTCTGATCGATGCAGCCGCCTTCGCAGCAGCCAAGCCCGGCCTGCACCTCATCAACGTGGCCCGTGGTGAGTTGGTCGATGATGCGGCCCTGCTGCATGCGCTGGAGACCGGCCAGGTGCGACGCGCAACGTTGGACGTGACCGCACCCGAGCCCTTGCCGCTCGGCCACCCGTTCTACAGCCATTCGCGCATCTGGCTCACACCGCACAGCGCCGCACTCGGTCATGCTCCGCGGCTGGCGCTGATCGAAAAGATCAGTGCCAACCACGAGCGCTGGCGGCAGGGGCTGCCCTTGCTCGATGCCGTCCAGAGCGCCAGCCTCGTACCGGCCTGAGGGCCAGGCTCGCGCCTTACGTCTTCAACGCCGAGCGCGTCGATCTCAAATCTGGCGCAACTCGGCCGATCGGTCCCAAAGGTTGGGCAGCAGCGTGTTGGAATAACCCGAAACAAAGGGTTTGCGGCCGCCGTCTTCCGTGTAGGTGTGGCGCCGCACGGCGCCGATGTTGGCGCCGTAGACATGGATGCTGATCGACGTCCGGTCGTCGAAAGCATTGCGCACGCGGTGCACATCGCCCACGGTGGGCGAAACGTGTTCGACATCGCCCGGCAGCAGCTGCACCGCCTGGCCATGCGGTGACCAGCGGCCCTCTTCCAAGCCATACGCCTGCCCGATCTCGGCGCCGCGCAGCATGCCGATCAAGCCCCAGACCGTGTGGTCGTGAATCGGCGTGGCTTGGCCCGGACCCCACACGAAACTGACCACCGAGAAGCGTTCGGAGGAATCGGCATGCAGCAGGAACTGCTGGTAGCGCTCTGGATGTGGCACGGCAAAAGCCTCGGGCAACCAGTCATCGCGCGAAACCAGCCGCCGCAGCAACGCGCCGCCTTCGGAAAGCACGCGGGCCTCGTCGGGCGCTGCGTCGAGCAGTTGGCTGAAGGAGACGACAAAATCCCTGAGAGGGGCAATGTTCGATGGGACGGTCGATTCAGGCATGGCTTAGGGTCGTTCGTCGGTATATGCAGACGGCAAAGCCGGCCCGGCGGGCCGTCGACGCCTCGATCAGGCCAACACGTCGGCCGTCACGTGGCGGGCGAAACGCGCCGGGTCCGTGCTGGATTTGAGCACACCGACCGACTGAAAGTCGCGCGCGTAGAACTCGACTTCGTTCAAGAGATTGCTCCCAGTGGGATGGTGGCGGTGGGTCAAGGTGCCCAGCAGGGCGCGCAGATCTTCGACTGGCACCTTGGGCGAATACTTGGCGAACAGCTTGGCCGATTCGTTGGGGTTGTCGGCCACGTAATCGGAGGCCTGCAGAATGGCGCGTACCAGGGCCGCCGTGGCCGGCTTGTCGTTGCGCACCAGTTCGCCGCGCGCGCCGACGATGCAGCAGACCTTGTCCTTGTATTCACCCGAGAGATTACTGGCGATTTCCTTGTAGCGGGTGGGCTTGCGTTTTTCGATCAGGTAGATGTTGGGGTCGCCATCGGCAATCGCATGGATCTCGCCCTTGTCCACCGCGATGTCCAGCAGCTCGGCCGGGTACTGGCGCCAGCTCACATCCTTGTCGGCATCGATACCGTTCTTCTTCAGCAGGATGGAGAAGAAGTTCTTGCCCGGGCTGGCAATGTCGGAGACACCGATGACCTTGCCCTTGAGCGACTGCAGCGACGTCACACCCGCCTCTTTCACGCCCACCATGCGCACGCAGCCACCGTGCGAGGCCCCGACGATCTTCACGTCGAAACCGGACTCGAGCGGCTTGAGCCAGCGATGCACCATGCCCACGGCGGCATCGGCCTTGCCGGTGGCCAGTGCTTCGAGCAGTTGGTCGGTGGAGCCGATGTAGTTGATGAGGTCGACCTGCAGCCCATTCTTCTCGAAGTAGCCCAGTTCCTGCGCGACCACGACCGGCGACAGGCAGAAGGCCGAAGCATTCCAGGCGAAGGTCAGCTTGCGCGGTTGCGAGAACACCCGCGTGGTCGCCAGGCCGGCAGTTGCGGCCAGCGCGGCGGCACCGCCCACCTTCAGCAAGCGGCGGCGCGATGAGTCGCACGCAGTGTGCGCGGAGACGATGCGGCTGGAATCGGTCATGGAAAACTCCCCTTGGAAAACTCGGTTGTGTGGCGGCGCTTGACTGGCGTGTGAGCCTGCCGGTGTGGGGTTAAGCGAGTTCAATTCAGCGTCTCAGGTTCGGCTTCGATCAGCCCCTGGTAAAGCGCATCGAACGAGAACACCGCGCCGCCAGCGCGACCGACCTGCGAGTGGGTCAATTCGGCGGTGGCCGCGTCGATGGGCACGGGCGTGCCTGCGGCCTCGGCCAGCAGTTGTACGCGGCAGGCGTTGTCCAGCGCGATGTACCACCAGGCGGCGGCCTCCACCGTGGGGCCGGCGGTCAGGATGCCGTGGTTCTTCAGGATGACGGCCTTGCGCTGGCCCAGGGCCCTGGCGATACGGAAACCCTCGTCGGTTTCCAGCACCACGCCATTGAAGTCGTCGAACAGGGCGTGGTCCTGGTAGAACGCGCAGCTGTCCTGCGACAGCGGGTCGAGCAGACGGCCCAGCGCCGACCAGGCCTTGCCGTAGGTCGAGTGCGTGTGCGCGGCCGCCACCACATCCGGGCGGGCTTCGTGCAACGCTGCGTGGATGGCGAAGGCAGCGCGATTGAGCGGGCGGTTGCCGACGACGATCTCACCATGGCTGTTGACCAGCAGCAGGTCGGACACACGGATCCGCGAGAAATGCAGCCCCAGCGGGTTGACCCAGAAGTGGTCGTGCAGCTCGGGATCGCGTGCGGTGATGTGGCCGGCCAGGCCCTGGTCGAAACCGTAGCGTGAGAACAGGCGGAACGATGCGGCCAGCCGCTGCTTGCGGTGCAGGCGTTCGGCCTCGGGGCCGCGCGCCGGCGGCGCCTCGAACCAGTCGCGGCGCTGCGGTGTGTGATCGCGCAGCTTTTCGATGCTGGGTGGGAAAACCGGTTGGCCCGATTCGGCGGTTGGAGCCGGTTGAAGAACTGCCGACATGATCAGGCCGCCTTTCGTTGATGTGTTTGGTCCAGTTCGGCCGCACGCTGGGCATCCCGCTGCGCCACCAGGGCGCGGGTCAGCGGCAGCAGTTCGCGGCCGTAGTCGATGGCGTCTTCGAGCGGGTCGAAGCCGCGGATGAGGAAGGTGGTGACGCCCAGGTCGTAATAATCGAGCAGTGCTTCGGCCACCTGCAAGGGCGTGCCGACCAGCGCCGTGCTGTTGGAACGCGCACCGGTTTCCTGGGCGATGGCGGTCCACAGGCGCTTGTCGACCCGCACACCCTTTTCGGCAGCGGCCAGCAAGCGGCGTGCGCCGACGCTTTGTTGCGGTCCGCCCTTGGCAGATCCCTGCACCAGGCGCAGGCGACGGGTTTCTTCGAGAATGCGGTCGGCACGCGCCCAGGCAGCCTCTTCGGTGTCGGCCAGGATGGGGCGGAAAGACACCGAGAAGCGCACGCTGCGGCCATGCTTGGCGGCTTCGGCGCGCACCCGGGTGGTCAGATCGCGCACCTGGTCGAGCGATTCGCCCCAAAGCGCGTACACGTCGGCGTGACGGCCCGCCACGTCAAGCGCTGCGTCGGATGCGCCGCCGAAGTAGACCGGCACATGCGGGCGGCCGTCGGCATCGCGCTGCAGCGGTTTGACCTCGGAGAACGCGCCTTCGAAGCGGTAATGCTGGCCCTGGTGGTCGATGGGGGCATCGCTGGTCCAGATGCGGCGCAGGATGTCCAGGTACTCGTTGGTGCGGGCATAGCGCTGGTCGTGGTCGAGGTAGTCGCCGTCGCGCCGCTGCTCGACGTCGGAGCCCCCCGAGATGTAGTGCACGGCGAGCCGGCCGCCGCTGAAATGGTCGAGCGAGGCGAACTGCCGCGCCGCCAGCGTGGGCGACAGGAAACCGGGCCGATGGGCCAGCATGAAGCCGATGCGTTCGGTGGCGGAGGCGGCATGCGACACCGTCAGCGCCGCATCGGGCCCACTGGAGCCGTGCGGCACCAGGACGCGGTCGAAGCCCGCGTCCTCATGGGCCCTGGCGAAGCGGCGCACGTAGTCGGGGTCGACGAACGAGCCTTGTGGCGGATGGATTTCAGAGGTCTTGTAACTCTGGATCATCCCGATGAATTCAATGGACATGAAGGCTCCCGTATTCGATTTGAAAGAGTCCACGGCGCTGCACAGCTCGCACAGTCATTCCCGTTCCAGCATGATGCTAATTCAGCAACATGTAATTTTTAAATGATAAAAGCGAGAATCGATATCCGGGAACCGCAGTTGGTCGGGGCCGTACATCGCGCTACGCTGTACGGGCTCCCAACACCGGAATCGCCCATGACCGCCCGACACCTGCCGGAAATAACGCCACAAATCCCATCCAAGCCCCCAACGCTCGCCACACCGGCGCTGCAGTCCCTGCTGGCCAGCCTGCAGCCACAGCTCGCGGCGCGAGCGGCCGAGCACGACCGGGACGGCAGCTTTCCGCACGAGAACTTCGAGCTGCTGCACGCGCACGGGCTCATCGGCCTTGCCGCACCGCACGGCTACGGCGGCAGCGCCGCCACGTTGGCCACGGCGCGGCAGGTCATCCGCGCCGTAGGCTACGCCTGCCCCGCCACCGCGCTGGTGCTCACCATGACCTACCTGCAGCACCGCCAGATCAACCGCTCCGGCAGCCGCTGGCCGCAGCACCTGAGAGAGCTCGTCGGCCGTGAGGCTGTGGACAAAGGCGCGCTCATCAACGCGCTGCGTGTCGAGCCGGAACTCGGCAGCCCGACACGCGGCGGACTGCCCGGCACCGCGGCCCGCCGCACGGCCGACGGTGGCTGGAGCCTGGACGGCCACAAGCTCTACTCCACCGGCGTGCCCGGCTTGAGCTGGCTGTCGGTCTGGGCACGCACCGAAGAACCCGACGGCGCGCCGCCGCACATCGGCAACTTCCTGGTGCCGCGGCATGCGCCGGGTGTGCAGGTGATCGAAAGCTGGGACCACATCGGCCTGCGCGCCTCGGGCAGCCATGAGGTGCTGTTCCGGCAGGTGCACCTGCCGGCCGAGCATGCGGTCGACATCCGCCCGCAGTCCGACTGGGCGCACGATGCGCTGTCACCCACCGACCGCGACGCCGCGGCGGACCAGCAGGCATGGATGGCCGTGCTGCTGGGCACGCTCTACGACGCCGCAGCACAGGCCGCGTGCGACTGGATCCTGGACTTCGTTCGCCAGCGCGCACCCGGCAGCCTGGGCGCGCCATTGGCGACGCTGTCCCGGGTGCAGGAAACGCTGGGCGAGATCGCCGGCCTGCTGCACACCAACCACCTGGTGCTCAACCAGCTGACCGACACCACCGACGACGGTGCGCCACCCTCGCTTACCGACAGCGGCCTGGTCAAGTGGACCGTCACGCACAACGCGGTGGCGGCCGTTGAACGCGCGCTGAAACTCGCCGGCAACCACGGCCTGTCACGCCAAAATCCCCTGGAGCGCCACTACCGCAACGTGCTGTGTGGCCCGGTACATGCGCCTCAGGACGACGCCCTGCTGGTCGCCGCCGGACGGGCGCTGCTGGCCACAGGGCAAGCATCAGCCCCCGCTGCCACGGCCAACGCAGCCATTCCGGCCGCAACCGCAGTAACCGCCGTGACGGCCCGCGCCTACACACCTTCGCCGGTGCCGGCCGCCCGGCGATCTGACTCAGGCGGCAGCCACGGCCTTGCGGCCTTGCAGCAGGCGCAGGATGCTGGCCGCGAAGTCGTCCACTGGCGCCTGCAGGCGCCCCTGCATCTTGCTGTGCATCAGCCACAGGTCGACCTCGGGCTTGAAGTCGGACACGGGCACGATGTCCAGCCGGTCGGTAAAGCCGCTGCGCTCGAACAGGGGCAGCGGCAACAAGCCCAGGCCCACGCCCTGTGCCGCGCTTTCCATCTGCAGGTCGCGGGTGTAGGTATCGAGGTGCACACGCAACTGCAAGCCCTTTTCGGCCAGCGCTCGACGCAGGCCGGCACGAAAGCCACAGCCATCGGGGTTGAGCACCCAGCCCGCCTCGCTGCACTCGGCCAGCTTGTAGCTGCGTTTGGACCATTCGCCCTTGCGGCCCAGCACCACCAGCCGGGTCGCCCGCAGGATGCGGCCTTCGACATTGCGTGGCAACAGCTTGCCCCGGGCCTGGAACACCGCCGCGGCATCGAGTTCGTCCAGGCCGATGCGCTCGGCCAGCTGCGAGCTCCAGCCGGTGGTGACCTGCGGAGCCAATTCGGGCCACTGCTGTCGCAGATCGGCCAGCAGCGGCAGCAGAGCGAGTTCACCCAGGCCCTGGGTCAATCCGAGTCGCAGACCACCCGTCGGGGGCAGGTCGGACGCCGCCAGCTCGCGCACCATCTCCATCGACTGCAGCACGCTGCGGCACGGCTCGTAGAGTCGCTGACCCAGCGCCGTGGGCCGCAGCGGCTTGGTCTGCCGGTCGAACAGATCGGCCCCCAATTCGCTTTCGAAGCCCTGTACCCGGCGCGTCAGAATGGGCTGGGTCAGGCCCAGCTCCTGTGCGGCGCGGCTCAGGGACTGGCTGCGGATCACGGCGACAAAAGCCTCGATGTCTTCTATTTTCATGCGGAAAACGTATGTCAACTGAGATAAAACAATGTCTATTCATCATATCTCCAAGCCCTTGACCTGACATCGGCCACGCCTTTTCGAGATATCGTCCTGTCTCTCAGGCCCCCATTTCTTCTGCCATTTTTTGCCATTTTCCGGAGCCTTTTCCATGAGTATCGTCCCCGCCATCCAACCCGCCGCCGTGCGACAGGCACTGCTGGACCGCAGCGAGATCGCCTTGCTCGACTTGCGCGAAGAGGACCCCTACGCGCAGGAACATCCTTTGTGGGCGGCCAACCTCCCGCTGTCGAAACTCGAGCTGGAAGCCTGGGACCGCATCCCACGCCGCGACACCCTGATCGTGCTTTTCGGCATTGATGGCTCTCGGGACCTGGTACCGCAGGCCGCTGCGCGGCTGGCCACGCTCGGCTACACCCGGGTGCATGCGCTGGCCGGCGGCCTGACCGGCTGGAAGGCCGCTGGCGGCGAGGTGTTCCGTGACGTGAACGTGCCGAGCAAAGCCTTCGGCGAATGGGTGGAGCACCACCGCCACACACCTTCGCTGCCGGCCGAGGAGGTGCAGGCGCTGATCGATGGCCAGGCCGACGTGGTGGTGGTTGATGCGCGGCGCTTCGACGAATACCGCACCATGAGCATTCCCGGCGCCACCAGCGTGCCCGGCGCCGAACTGGTGCTGCGCATCGCCGAATTGGCCCCCGATCCGAAGACACGGGTCATCGTCAACTGCGCCGGCCGCACGCGCAGCATCATCGGTACCCAGTCGCTGATCAACGCCGGCATTCCCAACCAGGTGGCCGCCCTGCGCAATGGCACCATCGGCTGGCTGCTGGCCGGCCAGACGCTGGACCATGGTGCCCAGCGCCGCGCCCTATCCGTCTCCATCGACACGGCGGCCACGGCCCGGGCCCGGGCACAGACGGTGGCCGAACGCGCCGGCGTTCTACGCACCACGCTCGCGGGCCTGCCCGGTCTGTCGCTGGCCGACCGCACCGTGTACCGGCTGGACGTGCGCACGCCAGAGGAATACGAAGCCGGCCACCTACCGGGCTTTGCCAGCGCCCCCGGCGGGCAACTGGTGCAGGAAACCGACCATCACGCCCCGGTGCGCGGCGCCCGCATTGTGCTGGACGACACCGACGGCGTGCGCGCTCCGATGACCGCATCGTGGCTGGTCCAGATGGGCTGGGAGGTTTACGTGCTAGAAGACGTCGATCCGGCCCAGCGCAGCGCCACCGGCCCGTGGGATAAACCGGTGCCTGCCGCGCCGGCCGTAACGACCGTCGATGCAAACACTCTGGCCGGCTGGCTGGAAACCGCGCGCGGCGACACCGCCGCACTGCAGGTGCTCGACTTCACCACCAGTGCCAACCATGTGAAGGGCCATGTGCCCGGAGCCTGGTTCACCATCCGCGCACAGGTCGCCGACGCCTTGCGCCGTGTGCCACAGGCGCGGCGTTACGTCCTCACCTGTGGCAGCAGCCGTCTGGCGCGGTTCGCGGTGCAAGACCTGCAGGCGGCCCTCCAGGATGCCGGCCGGTCTGCAGAAGTGGTGGTTCTGGAAGGCGGCAACGCCGCCTGGGCCGCGGCTGGTCTGCCGCTGGAGACCGGCGATGCGCACCTGGCGAGCGAGCGCACCGACCGCTACCGTCGGCCCTACGAAGGCACGGACGCGCCGCGGCAAGCCATGCAGGCCTACCTGGACTGGGAGTTCGGCCTGGTCGAGCAGCTCGGCCGCGACGGCACGCACCTGTTCAAGGTGATCTGACGGCAGCAACACCTCGTCCGGCGTCGGCCAAGCGGCGGAACGCCGCCTCCTAACATGTAATCCGTCTATATTAGATCGGTTTTATTATTTCAATAATGGATGACATCAATCTAGGCTAGGGGCCTCCGTCCGATTCGAAGCCCCATGTCTTCCTTGTTGCCCCCTTCTCCAGCCGCTGCGACAAAGTTGCTTCCCCCCAAGCCGTTGTTGCCGGCCACATCGGTGCCAGGCGCCGCGGCGCTCACCGCATCGCCAACCGCGCCACCCGGAACGCGCCGCCGACTGAGCCCACGCAGCCTTCAACTCATCTCCTGGCTGGTGCCAGCCCTGGTGCTGGCGGTGTGGGAAATCCTGGCCCGCGCCGGCCTGCTTTCGCCGCAGGTGCTGCCCGCCCCCAGCAAGGTCGGCGCCACCGCCTGGGGGCTGATCGGCCAGGGACGCCTGCTGAGCGACATGGGCACCAGCCTGCTGCGCGCGGCAACGGGTTTTGCCATCGGCGGGAGCATCGGCTTCTCGCTGGGGACAGCGGTGGGATTTTCCCGTCTTGCCGAAGCCTTGCTGGACCGCAGCATCCAGATGGTGCGCTCGATTCCCTTCCTGGCCGTGCTGCCGCTGGTCATCGTCTGGTTCGGCGTGGACGAGGGCGGCAAGATCTTCCTGGTCTCGCTCGGCGTGATGTTCCCGATCTACATCAACACCGTGCTGGGCATCCGCCAGGTCGATCCCAAGCTGCTGGAACTGGGCCGGGTCATCGGCCTTTCGAACTGGCAGCTGATCCGGCGCATCGTGCTGCCGGGCGCGCTGCCCTCCATCCTGGCCGGCGTGCGTTACGCCCTGGCCGTGGCCTGGTTGGCCCTGGTCGTGGCCGAAACCATCGCCACCAGTTCGGGCATCGGTTTCCTGGCCATGGATGCCCGCGAATTCCTGCGCACCGACGTGATCGTTCTGACCATCCTGATCTATGCCGCCATCGGCGTGTTGTCCGATGCCATCGCCCGCCTGCTCGAGCGCCGCTTGCTGGCCTGGCATGCCAACTACGCCACCGGAGGTCGCCGATGAGCACCGTCCTCGATGCTGACAGCCGGGACGAGGGCCTTGCCGTCGAAGTACGGAGCTTGCGCCGTCGTTATGGCGAACGCACCGTCATCGATGGACTGGACCTGCGCATCCGCCGCGGCGAATTCGTCGCGCTGCTGGGCGAAAGCGGCTGCGGCAAAACCACGCTGCTGCGCGCGCTGGCCGGACTCGACGCGGTGGACGGCGGCCAGATCATCGGCGCCAGCAAGGCCGCCGTGGTGTTCCAGGAACATCGCCTGCTGCCGTGGGACAGCGTATGGCGCAACGTGGCGCTCGGGCTGGACGATCGCGCCGGTCGTCCCCTGGCGTTGGCGGCACTCGCCGAAGTCGGCCTGGGCGACCGGCTGGACGACTGGCCGCGCAACCTTTCCGGTGGCCAGGCGCAACGTGTGGCGCTGGCCCGGGCGCTGGTGCGTGAGCCAGGCTTGTTGCTGCTCGATGAACCCTTCGCCGCACTCGACGCCCTCACTCGCATCCGTATGCACGGCCTGGTCAAGCAACTGGTGGCACGCCACCGCCCCGGCGTGTTGCTGGTCACCCATGACGTTGACGAAGCGGTGGCGCTGGCCGACCGCGTACTGGTGATGCGCAATGGCGTCGTCGCCAATGAATACCCGGTGTCGGCCGAAGCCAACACCCACCGCGCCCATCCTGAAGCCGTGGCGCTGCGCGAACAGTTGCTGAGTGAACTGGGCGTGGACGCTTCGGCACTGGCAGTCGGCTGAAGCTTCACCTCCCCTACCTCACCACCCCGTTCCTTCATCCTATTTTTTCATCCAATTCCCATGCCGCTCGACACTTCCCTCTCTTCGTTCTCGCCGTCTCGCCGCAGCCTGGTGCAGGCCGCCCTGCTCGCCGCCAGTGGCACCGCCTCTCTGACCGGGCTGGCCCAGCCGGCCGCCAGCCGCAAGGCCAGCCGCAACACCGACACCGTGCGCCTGGGCTGGGGCCGTGGCGGGCTGCCGCTGCTGGCCAAGCTGCGTGGCGACTTCGAAAAGCAGCTCGCCAAGGACGGCATCAAGGTCGAATGGATCGGCCCCTTTCCCAACCATGCGCCTTCGCTGCAGGCCGTCACCGGCGGCAGCGCCGACTTCGGCTTCGGCGGCAGCACCACGCCCGCGCTGGCCGCCATGATCGCCGGCTCGCCACTGGTCTTCACCCAGTTCGCGGTGGTCGAGCCGCGCAGCACCGCCATCATCGCCAAGGATGGCTCCGGCATCGACAAAATCGCCGATCTGGTGGGCAAGTCGGTCGCAGTCAACCGCTCGGGACTGGGTGAATTCCTGCTGGTGGCCGCGTTGGAAAAACACGGTGTTCCGCGCGACAAGGTGCGCTTCGTGTACCTCAATCCGCAGGACGCCGGCCCTGCCTTTTCGCAAGGAAAGATCGATGCCTGGTCGATGTGGAGCCCGGCGGTGGACATCGCCCGCAGCGAATACAAGGCGCACGACATCTTCCTCGAGGGCCGCGATCTCGACTTTTTGATCGAC
>Ga0307513_10008065_pt1 | contig 13520 bp, 15 predicted proteins | sample 15_EM_MG_FD_202174 | JGI IMG/M metagenome (GOLD analysis project Ga0307513, IMG submission 202174) | Populus trichocarpa ectomycorrhiza microbial communities from riparian zone in the Pacific Northwest, United States - 15_EM | ecosystem: Host-associated > Plants > Roots > Unclassified | place... | reverse complement strand
AACCATCAAAGTCTTTTAGTTTGTTTTGTTTTTGTTATGGGGAAGAGAAAGAGAAGTAGCGGTGATCATAACAAGAACAAGTATAATTCTTCTTCGGGTAATGTGTCTGTTCTTTCTTCTTTTTTTTTGAAAAAAAATGATTTTGTGGTTGTTTGGTTGCCGGACAAAATGGTGAGAAATGAAGCGAAAAAAGGGAATTTTGAATCTTGATGAGTGAATGGAAATGGGATTTCGACAAAGGGATTATAACTGCAGTGAAGGGAAGCAATTATGGGGTTTCTTGAAGTGAGATTTTGTGGTTTATGAGAATCTGATATGTATGAAGCTATGAAGATTAAAGATTTGATTTTTCTCTGTCTTAAAAAAGAGGAGTCTTTTCTTTTTTTTATCTTAACAGTAAAATTTAGTGTTAGGGTTTGTTTGCCTGCCTTTTCTTCAAATTGTTTTGCCTTGGTTGCTCCTGTTTCTGGATCTTTCTGATGTTTCTCACTGTGAGAAATGCTTTGGGGTTATTGCCCCTTGATCAAGGCTGGATTGAATTATCACGACTACGTTTTTGTTTATTAAGTAATTCGATTATTGTTTGATCTGTTGGAAATGGTGTTTTGGGATCCTAGCAGAGAATGTGTGCAATTGCAACATGAATTCTGAGGAGAGAAGTGATTGATTTTTCGGGGATTAAGTCTATGGGCATGGATTTCGAGTGTCAGATTGGGGAAATTGAAATGAAGAGAAAGGTGAAAGTGTTTAAATTAATTAACCAAGCCAAAAAGTAAAGGGAAGGAAAACTATGAATTGAGCTCTTAATTTGGCTTACAACATTTTTCAGTACACGGCTGGCTTTCTGATCTCTGCGATCTCTTCTGGGATTGCTATCTTGTGTTCACCGCCATTTTCTGTGATTTTTACCTTTATATTCCAATATGTTCTTTATATTCGTAGGGTTTTCAAAATTGTTTCAGTGGAAATATTTACTATCTGAAGGGAACCACCTGTCAATACATCTTAATTGGCAATTAAACTCTGGATCAGTTTGATTTCTTGATTGGTAATTTTATTTGATGGATTGCTTTCTTTATCTGTCCTCCCAGGGATTTGACCCGCGAGCATTATTTCAACGCATGCCTTTCTAGCTTTTTAAGATTGATAACTAGTCCATGCAATGATAGATTGGATTATTTTTATCTTCCAATCTGTCCTCTCATCATCAATTTAAATGTTATTATATGAGTTTTTTGATTGCTGTTAGAGCTTTTCTGTACGTCTTTTACATTTGTGGCTGGCTGACCTGCTTACAAACCTGTTGAAGCTTTCCAATCATGTTACTTGCCCTATTTTGTGGCGATTCATTAGTTGCATTTTCTTCCTTTGCTTCAACTTTATAATCAAGTCTGCTTGACAGTGTTTCTGACAAAGTGGTTAATAAAAATGTAGTGTGAGTTGAAAGTGCATGATACCTGGCTAGAGAAGAAGGATTGTAACCTTTTTGTGTCAAGTAATTGGTTAGAATAGAAAATAGTTCTTTTTCAGCTCATTCTTAGTGCAAGTAGAAATGATTGGGACTGAAATAATCACTGTATTTTATGGCGCAGATGACATGCCATGCTCTTCTGGAACAGAATTATTGTCCAGACAGGTTAGTCCTTTTTTCCTTAGTTATGAGACATGGTAATTTCTGATTGCATGTTCTGGTTTAATCTCTTTTGATTGTTCCTGCTGGATTGACGATGAGGGGTTAATTGAAAACTTGAAAACTCACGTCCGGGTCAGGATACTTGGTGCAGGACTTGACATTTTTTATTTCTTTCTTTTTATTCACTATGACCATATAAAAACTTAATTGTCTTTTTCATAAAAAAAACAAGAAAAATAGAAATATAATTGTTTGTTGTTTTCCTTTTGCAGAAATCTTATTTGCTAGACTCTAGTGAGCTAAGGCCTCTCTCACCCAGGGTGGATGCTTCGGATGGTTCTTTAAAGCTATTGAATGTCCACCATTCTCATGCACATCAGAATTACAACCTTGGCCGTTCAATAGTCTTGAAACGATCACGTCACCACTATGGTCATCAATACTCTCGGAGAAACTCAGGGAGTCATGCCGATGCATCAACTTCTCGTGGGAAGACTGCCCTGTCATGTGATGAGAGGCTTACATTCAAGTTGAGCAGTCATCTAGGCTCTGAGCCTGGTTGCCATACAGGTGAGATATTCATAATTGCATGGTGTTGAATACAATGTTTTTTCTCTCCCCAAGGAAATAAAGTAGCATGCAGCTGCTTTATACACATGTATAAACAAATGGGGTACCTAAAGAATTTCTCTGTTATTCCACAAAACATCAGAGGTGGTATCATTTTTTACAAGTTCGGAGCAAATTTCTATGCGCACAAGATGCAGGAGTTTTACATCTACTTTTCATTATTATGAAGTTTCAATGCAACTCTAAGATTCAAAATATCAGCTATTTACATTTACTTGTGCTGACTTAAATTCTTTTCCACCTTTTCAGAAAACAAGGAATTAGAATTTAGCAGGCCAGACAGGGTTAGATTCAATTCCTTGGTAATGGATGCAGTTTCATCTGATGCACTGAAGATAGTATGTGGAATCTGTCAGAAACTAGTGAGAAGGAAACCTTACTTTATAGGAAATGCATTGACTGCTGGTGAATTCTCTGTTGTGGCCATTCTAGTTTGCGGCCATGTTTATCATTCAGAATGTTTGGAGCAGAAAACAAGTCTTGAAGATATGCGTGACCCTCCCTGTCCATTGTGCTCGGGCTTGCTCTCTGAAGAAGATGCCCCCAGAGAACAAGAGTAATGTGTTGTTGACTCACGTCTATGCTATTAATTATCTAGAACAGACATAGCATACTTAAGATGGGGAACTTGGACAGAAGTATAGGTGGTTGAAATAGTCTTAGCAAGCTGTGTTAGAGAATTTTGATCTGCGGTCCTTCGCAGTCATTGCTGTCAAGAACGTTGAAAAAGAAGCATGACCTGCAGTATCTCTCTTTTAGTGCTAGGCCTAGAGAGACATACCATAGTTTTTGTCTAGGTATGGACACCAGTTAAGGCGGCTTTTTCGGGAGAATATTAGTAAATGACAATCTTGGTTTTGTTGTATGAGTTTACAACATTGTACACACATTTGTATTGGTGTATGAAGTGGCGATGCAACAAATACAAAATATTAGTAAATGACCATCGTAGTTTTTGTTGTATGAGTTGACCATGTTGTAATTGTATTGGTGTAAGAAGAGTGGCAGTTTAAATTCAAGAACGACAATGTCGTATGTCTTCATCTTTTTTCAAGTTGTTCCTGCATGGAAGTTTTGAACAGGGATATATAGGATTGACTAGGGTGGCATGTAATACGTCCCCCTTGGTGTTGTCAATTCCACAATGCTGCTAGTTAAAAAAACTACGATAAGAGTGCCAAGGCACAAGCACAAGCACTTGCTATACATGAGCCGAAAAGGTTGTCAAATTCTCCGCCAGAAAAGATGAGAGCTACTAATTTAAGAGAAGGCACCATGTTTTACTCTCATCTCTCGCTGCATAAGATGCAGCCAAGGAATGAAGACGCATATTTGCAATTAGATTTTAGGGGTGGAATCAAAAGAGTATTAGAGAAATGACCACTCGGGGTGGAGATTTACACATTTCTAAAGGGTTGGCCACTACTTTCCCCTTGACAGAGGAAAAGTGCCTCTGAAATACCTGCTGGTACCATATATCTACAAGAATCCTTGATTCAAATTGACTTGTATACAGGTAGGCTCCATTCAATGCAAACAAAGCAAGCTTCCATTCTTGCAAGGATTGACAAACTAAAATTCGTACCATGAATTTCAGTTCTAAAAGGAAATGCAGCTACAAGAAATATCACAAAAATCGATTCCATATGGAATTAAGTGAAATAGTACCATTAACAATCTAATATACGAAAGGGGCAAACTGCAGTTTGTCCCAGGGTGGTGAACTTCTTGATGCCCCAAGTTTATGGAAGCTGCCCTCATCCCCTGCATGAAGTAGAAGGCATCCATAGGATTTCCTCTTTTTTTTCCTCACGTGCCAGGAGTTCAGGACCATGAGTTATGAATCAATGCCGTTTCCACAACCAGATTGTGTAGACTTTCAGCATAGTCCAGTTTTGGCAAAAATGGTTCCAGGAAAGTGCAAACTCGAATGTTAGAATTCCTGCTGTTCAGGCAACAAAAAGACAAGGCAGTTTCACACTGACACAGCAATATTTCATTCATTATATGAAGTGCAGAGCACTTCCGAGCTGATATAATGGTGAGACTACATAACCTGCATAAACATAAAGGTGTACATTATTGCCTATAATGGAAGGACAGTCCCATCAAAGTCCCATTTTTTAGTAGTGAATTGAGCATATTAAGGAACTTTAGCTGAGCTCGGACTACCAGGACAGGGCTCTATCAATGTTGGCTCTTCATGTTCCAACGGTTCGGCTATCAATGTTGGATCTCTGCCACCTGGAGTTGGGGCTGGGGCATCAGGGGCTGGGGCATCAAGGGCTGGGGCATCAAGGGCAAGTGCTGGGTCATCTAGGGCAAGTGCTTGGTCATCAAGGGCTAGTGCTGGGTCATCAAGGGCAAGTGCTGGGTCATCAAGGGCTAGTGCTGGGACATCAAGGGCAAGTGCTGGGACATCAAGGGCTAGTGCTAGGGCATCAAGGGCTAGTGCTGGAGCTGGGGTTGTAGTGTGTTCTGATGGTTGGGCGGGTTGTTTGCATGTAGCCTTGTTGTGCCCTTCTCCCTTGCATCTGCTGCAAGACATTACCCTTGTGGGTTCTCCTTTTCTGTAGTAGTATCGTTTTTCCTCTGGCTGGATTGGAGGCCTCGGGGTAGTAGGAGGAAGCACCTGCACCGACTCTGGGGCATCCCTTTCTTCATCCAGATCCTTGAAATTGTCTAAAATAGGGAGTATGGATTTCGAATATGTACTGCGAAAGCTATCAACAGTATAGTATTTTGAACAATAATCATATACACTACTGCCTTTGCATTTGAAGACAGCAATAGCATGGCGACAAGGTAGCCCTGCCAGTTTCCACTCAAGACAAGTGCATTCCCTTTTTTCAGTATCCACAACATGAATAGAGTCATCATGAACCTCAAATAATGTATCGGTTGAGAATAGTACTTTTAAAAATTGTGCTCGGAAAGCATCTTCTTGTAGCTTTTTCTCCTTTGACGGAGTAAGTTTTGTGGTCCAGCCATTTGAATCCCTTTGACAAGTGTGGATCAACCCTATTATCTTGCATGTAAGCACTTCCAACTTCCTTATGATAGGCAGCTCCCGCACTTCTTCAATCCAGTCAGCGTATGTCGCTGCAACATCTACTATGATATGATTATAATGCTCTCCCTTGAATAGTGCATTTGTCCAGTATTCTGGTTCAATCTGCATAAGCCAATCATACACTTTCGAAGAAACCCGTTTAATTTGCTCAGTATGCATTCTAAAACCATCAAGCCGGACTGCATGGGCAGCGGCCACTAAACTTCCAGGCAAAGAAACTTTCCCATCTCCATGGAATGGCCCCTTCCAGTTCCTCCTCAAGTTTTCCAGCAGATGGTATATAGAGTAACCATGGTGAGCATTCTCAAATAATTCAAGCACCGATTTCATCAACCCCTTCTCTTTATCAGAGACAAAAGTTACTGATCGTGAAGTTGAAATTGCATCTTTCAACTGCTCCAAAAACCATTTCCAATTATCACCATTCTCAACATCCACTACAGCAAAAGAAACTGGAAAAAACCCATCATCACCATCTAATGCAGTAGCTGTCAGCAAAATCTCATGGTATTTTGATTTTAATGTTGTAGAATCAAGAAAGAGAATTGGGCGACAGCCATTCTGGAAACCATATATTGAGGCATGAAAGGATACAAAAAGACGTTGAAATTTGCTGCCATCACCAATGGAAAGCTTCACAAAACTGCCAGGATTAGCCTCCTCTATCTTTTCACAAAACCAAGGCAACAGATTATATGCCTCTTTCTTCGAACCCTGAAGCTGCTCCTTTGCATCTTCAATTCCACGCCACACTTGAGAATAGTTCAACTCCATCCCAAAATCTTGGAAAAGGCCATTGACAATATCCCTTGGTTTTTGGCGCGGCATCTGTCTTAACCTATCTTTTATAATGCTGACCAGCCAATTTTTATTTGGTGTAGCATGCTTCCATGATTCTCCTCCACATGTATGTGACTTATTCATCTTTTTTATCCTAAATACCTGTTCAGATTCAACCCAAGATGCATGAATCCTCCAAGAACAACCTTCAACCACACATCTGCCACTTGCTCGATTAGTGTCATTCTTTTTCAATCTGTATGCAAAACGGCGTGCAATGGAATATTTCTGCAGGGCATCACGAAATTCAGCAACATTTTTGAAGTCCTGTCCTACCCCAGTAATTCTTTTTTTCCAAGAGGCAACCATTCTTTCCACGGAACCATCTTTAGAGTCGACAACATCTACAGATAGTTCAGTATCTTCATAATCTGATTGCCATTCTATAGCAACATCCACAACGGTATTATCATGATCCCAAGTATTCTTCTTCCATGATGTACTCTTTCTTGTCCTCATGTTCCTCTTTCGTGATGCACTTCTCATCTCTCCGTCATCGTCACCATTGCTATCACTGTTGCTCTCACCATTGTCGTCGTCAGGAACGATGCTGGGACCATTGGCACCGATTTTCCAGGATGCAGTGCGCCTTCGCTTCTTAACAGTATCAGCAGGGGAAGCATTCATATCAACTATAACTGAGTCATTAGCAGCTGTATCAACAGGAACAGTGACAAGATCAGTTGGAATCAAAGTAGCAGCACCAGGATCCTTGGTAATGGTGGGAGAAGATTTTTTCGAGGTAATGGCCAGTACCGAACTAGCAGGGCTTTTGGCTTCTGCTTTGGCAGCATTTGCAGTTTTAGAAGACAATACATGACGACTGCCAGAGGCAACAGTAGCGGGAGTGACAGCAAGTCGAGATTGCACTCGGCTTTGACCTTTAGCCTTGGCAGCTCTTTTGGATTTAGATGACAACACACGACGATTGCCAGAGGTAGCAGCAGTAGGAGCAACTGTGATAGGAACTGGGGACAGCACGGTTTCAGCTAGTTGGATCTCACTTGCTCTGTAGTTTTAATACTAATATTAATCAATGCATGAGAGAGAGAAAATACACGTGCTGCAACCAATAAAATGCCACCTATCACAATATACCAAATTAAAACTAACGATTTCAGCGGAAGAAAACAAGGTCATTCAGCAATGGACCCAGTTTGCCAAGAAAAGTCGTGGCATTGAAATCTCTCCATACAACTTGACAATCACTGATTTTCAGTAAGTAATAAAATAAGGCTTCTTCAAAATTGAAAAATCAATAATCTATGCTGTTAGAGACATGAGGCACATGAAAGGTAGAAAAATGTACCTGCTAGCTTGCATGTAGTAGGCTTCGCGTTTAAAACCTTCTCTTCCCATGACATATACATCTGCTGTGATCGAGTTCCCATGAATATCAAACATCCTCTTTAGGTCTTTGTCACTAGATACAGTAATTAGAGTTCGCTTGTTTCCAGGGATAAAATACTTCATTGACAAAGATTCATATTCCAAGTTACACATTTCAGCCAATTTTAACTTCATATCATCAAACACGGTTTCAAGATTGATATCTAGAGCATGTGCCTCTCCTCCAATATATGACAAACTCCCATCATCATTGCTCACAAATTCACCACCAGACTGGCAGATCAGTATGAGCTTTCCCCTCGGCATTGGAAATCACTTCTGTGGTTCAAATTGACAATCAAAGCATGTCATTATAACCAAAAAAGTATTTAGAGATACATACATATCATGCATCTCTTTAATCTCCAAAACAGTATAAACTTCTGTGTGACAAACAAATTCCAAGTAAAACACTTGTTTGCAAGTATGTACACAGGCTATCATGAAATGACTACATTTCAGTGTAAAAACATACAAATACAAGTTATATGTGAAATGATCATAGTTTTAGAAGAGCATAAGCACATATGGTTACAACCAATTTGCAAAGGCGTTTACTTATATCTTGATGGAGCAATTCAATGATTTACAATCTATATGGAAGGCTAGGAGCATGCCCTGTAAATATTGGAGCATGGAATATCTTGTAATACAGCACAAGTTGGTCATTATATGCAAAGACATCATTCAATCCTACCAGAACAAGTGCTTGAGTGCAAGCAGTGTGGCATAGCGTAGCCCTTAAATCAAGGGCCAATCAAAACCAAATTGGTTTAAATTTTTGCGACTGAAATATAGTTATTCAAGTTCTAACTTTCAAGGGACACGTAAAGCTCTAATATATGAACAAGCCAGCCACCAAACACAAATCATGAATAAACACTAGAAGTACGTGCAACTAACTCCTAAAAACACCGATAGGCCAGCAAATCAGACATTCTCTCACCATCTTTATCCCATTCTACAACACACGTTAAGAGCTAATTTTGAATTAACCGCCGACTTCTTGGTCCAGGTCCATCAGTCCCTTTCACCACAACAGGAAACGAAGCCATTCTGGTTACAACCACAGCTATTGCCTTTCAAACATAGCATAACAATGTCATAAGCTTCCCAGTCATTGCACCCAACCTACTTATCCAAGGTATAACCATTGACAACACAGAACAAACTGGATTTTCAAAAACCAACAATTTCACAACCACATTACAAGTAAAACAACAAAAAAACACAAAACTCTGCAAACTCCTAACAAGAAAAAACAACACAAGCACTATCAATAAACAAAAACGTCGAAACACGAACAAACGAAACAGTTCACACAAATAAGAGTCAACCAAACCAAAGTCTATGATCAACTACCCAACATATCTACAAAACCAACACTATTTAACAAAAACCCATTAACCCAAATCTCAAGAAAACATGATTGAACAAACCAAATCAACAAAAAAGTCACTACATTAGTATACCACCATAAGCTTCGAATTCTTTAATAATAAAAACCATACAAGAAGACTATAAAGGTGAAATCTTTATGGATGTTTAGAGAGAAAGATAAAATCTTTGATTAATAAAGAGTAAAAAAAAGGAATTTACCAGAGGATGAGAGGCAGGGATTTGAGATAGATGGAAACCCTAGAATTGGGGGCTTTGTGGAATTTGAGTGAATTATCGAAGTAGAGAGAGAGAAGGGTGTATTGGAAAACTAAATGATAAAAGTTGGGCTAATGTTGGAAGAGAGTGAAATTTATAGGGGCTGTTTTGGAATTTTGAGAAAAAGAAAAGGAGATGTAGAACAGTTCAAGGACTGTAATTTGCTTCCCGTCTAAGTGCCTAAACGACGACGTTTAGAGGGATCTTGGTGTCTCTAGATTTATATTTTGACAAAGATTTACTTTTTATACATTTTTTTTTCTTGAAAATGATACAGCTTTTTTTTATAAAAAAAACCTAGCAAGTCATTCTCTCATTTAACAATGAGGTGAGGTTAAGGACACAAGTGTATATCAGCACAAAGTCGAGGGTTAAGAGTTAGGATATGAAAATTTTTGGGGGCATTATGATGTTTCTTAAAACTTTAAGCCTCAAATTGGGAAGCAGTAATTTTTTCTAAAACTTTGTTACGGTCATGCAGAAATAATTTAGTGCTTGTCTGTGAAGTGCAGTAAAATTTATTTTTTAAAATATATTTTTAAATTAATATATTAAAATAATAAAAAACACACAAATAATATTAATTTGATATTTTTTTAAAAAAATAAAAAGACATATTGAATTGCAACACCAAACAATATTTTATTCGGTCTTCTTCTACCATAGATTTAAATTGATATAAAAATATAATATCCAAAGAAGATAACCATATCTAATTATTTTCTTTAACATGTATACAAATTAATATTAATCTTATAAGCATAAAATAAAGTTATGAAATTCAAATTAAGCATCAGTTATTACCAATAAAACATCAGTAGATAAAAGAACCTCTAACAAGTCTAAAGTATATCAACTTGACAATACAAATCAATACAAACACCTCTACACTTATTGGAATGTAGATTAATAATTATATGAAAATTTGAGAAATCATAATTAATAGGGATAATTACAAAAAAAACCTCATATATTTTGGTTCATTTCTTGTTTGCAATCCAAGGTTTGAGAAATTATGGTTTGACTCTCAAACTTCAATAACTTCATTTTACTTTATATCTCTCTTTTCAACGCAAGATAAAAGTCAACCATTATTTACAGGTTTGTTATTATAATAATTTTAATGATTAAAATGTTATTAATGACTACAAATAAGAAAAAAAGATTGTATGATTGTTGAGATTTAAAAAAAAAAAAAAAACTAGTCACTCCACAATGTCCTTCAATTTATAAAAATATCACTAAAACCATGGATATAATATATCCAACAACATTTTTTGATCAAATTGAAGACAATAAAAAAAATTTCAAGTTCATATAAAAAAGTTCTTTATTAGTTTTAACCCAAAGCAAAAGTTCTCTAGTTTTGTTCATCATTTCAACCCAACAAAAAACACCATTGGAACTAACATTAGTTACACAATTTTGTTATAAAACAATTATAGCAACATATCTTCACCTTCCAGTAATAATTATTCATTACAAATCCTACAAACACACTGTCTAAAATTACCAACCAAAATTATAAATCCAACACGCACTAAAATTACCACAATAATATTGTCATATTCATCAAATGCTAATAGTCTATGAACTTGTAACAACTTTGATGGATTAAAGTTCAAGAATAGAAAGTGCATGAAATGTGGGAAAAGAGTAGCCGTTAAAATATCAAAAACAGATGCAAGAAAAAAAGCTTTTTTACAGATGCGATGATAGGTTATGCAAGAACGCATTCATTAATTGGTGCAAATATATTAATGATATTAAATTAACAACCGAAGAGGAAGAAGGTGTTAATGAAATCGATCAAATAAAAAATAAAATGAAAAGGACTAAAGATGAATTACATTGAGTTTGGATTAAGAATTACAATATAAAGGCTAATTTTGCAAGTGTGAAGTTGTTGTTGTTTGTTAATACTTTTATAGATAAGCATACTTGTATTAGGCCTTCTATTAAGAATCAAAACATGTTACTATAACCTTCTTATTGTGATTAAGGTATCTTTTCAAATAATAGACATGTTTAACTTTATATTCTTTTAACACTCTAAAATGGTTGATATTATGAAAGATTTGACAATCCTGGAAATTAATTGATCCATCAACTCCTATTTTAAATGTCTTGCATTTAAAACTAGATATGAGATCAACCTTTGCCTTCTTATACTTCTTCTCAATCCTTATACTTTCATCTTTAAAACCCTTAAAACTATTGTTTAATTTTGCACTAAATACAATATTATCATCATATTCATCACTGCTTATCTTTCACTCATCCTTTGATTCTAAGCTATTTAACAAACTTTTATCAGAACATGTATCATGATCTAAACTTGCAATCCTTTCATCTTATTATTTGTTAACAAATTCAAATCCTTCCTCATTTAAAGGAATATAATCATCATCATCTTCCTCCTCTTTCTCCTCTTCTCATTTACATATTTATCACCACCCTCATCATGCACATTACTAGTGCCAGCATTATCCCTTCCAATTCTTTCACTTTCTAAGCTGCTATCATTACAATTCCTGCTAGCTTTCAAAACATCATCATCATTAAGAAGATCCAATTCATCCATATCAAATCTCATTATAACTTTATTGCTCACAGCAGCCAACATTAAAGTATTTTACTCCAGTTCTTCTACCGCTTTCAATTTTGCCGGTGAAACACCTTGACATTCTCATTGTTATAGAAGCAACAACATCAATATAATTGCATATTCTTTCTTCTTTTTGATAAACATTCATAAGCTTTAGCGATGATGCATCGTTAAATATTTGATTCCCTTTGTCATCCCTTATTTTAAAACCATATATATCTATATTGAAAACTTGTTTGCATATGAATAATATGTCCTTATAGGCCATATAGTCATAAAAACAACCTTTTTCAACGTGTGACAAGCTACCATGGTGAACAACAACAAATGACATCATGTATCCTGTCTTTACAAATAGTACAAATCTAATTAGAGACCTATTTAGTAGAAACCCTGATTACAAACATATCTAGCAGTCATACATGTCAAACCCCTAATTTTATCAATTAGGGTTATTGTGATCAATAGCCTGAATTGAAAAATTAAGGGTTTTTGTGTTTAGTTAACAACACATTCATTACAAGAAGGAAACAATAGTTTAAACATTACTACAATACTTAATATTATAATCAATCAAGCTAGAACCAATTAATTTAGGTTTTCAAGGCTTTAGGATTAGATTCAGGGTAATTTTTTTTTTGTTAAATCAAGTACATATTCACAATATTTTAACCATTATCCACTAATTTAACATAAAATAACATGACACAATTGCAACGCCATTAAAAAAATAACATCTTCATTGTTTCTCAATGAACAAGGTTGGATAAAATAACACCAAGAAAAGGTTTTAAGCTCTCGGTACTCGTGTGAAGAAATTAAATGTAAAAAATAAATTATCTTTATTTTTTTATACTTAATCATACGGATTGAACAATAGGTTAAAATTTGATTTGGTTTTTTTATTTTAAAAACTTAGTCTATGGATTTTTTAGTTGGGCTTTCTTAACATGCTTGAATGTTATGGATATAGGTATTTTTTAGCCTTTTCAGTTTTTTATTTTAAAAAAATAGTTTAGTTTGGGTTTTTTTTTTTTCTCAAATATGAAACCAAAGTATATTTTTTTTAGTCGTTTTTTTATTTGATTTCTTGAATCGGTTATTTTATTCACCCTTGATCAGGCATAGCAAATGAAATAATGGTTGAATGAAGCGGTGAAAGCCTATGACCCATGGCCCAACTAATGAGGCTGCCGTCACGCTAGTCCCCTGCACTTCCACACCGACGACAGGCTGACTTGGTCCGACCACCAGCTAGACAACTTGCTCCGATCATCACCAGAGAATCCATGTCCCACCCATTGCTATTCCATTAATTCCACTTGATCTTTGCTCTTATGCCCTTGTAATTTGTAGCATCACCCTTTTATCCACAATCACCACAACTGTACTTTTTTTCTTTCTCTGCTCCAAAAAAGTACAGGTGTTTCGGTCCAAATCATTTTTTCGGTGACCCCAGGTGGTGTTGAGAGGTGGTGGGGGCACCGAGAGAGCCAGAAAGGGTGTTGGAGGTGATATGACTGTGGAAGCCCTGTGAAGGAAACATTTGGAATCAGTCAAAAGCTTATCCTCTAACCATTTACTTGGAGTCTGCTACAAGTTATTTATTGGTCTTTGTCTTTCAGTAATGTCAAGGAACATTTTTTTGAGGTTGAGTGCCGGATGTAAAGTTTATATATCACATGTTTTTT
>Ga0307513_10008064_pt1 | contig 13520 bp, 17 predicted proteins | sample 15_EM_MG_FD_202174 | JGI IMG/M metagenome (GOLD analysis project Ga0307513, IMG submission 202174) | Populus trichocarpa ectomycorrhiza microbial communities from riparian zone in the Pacific Northwest, United States - 15_EM | ecosystem: Host-associated > Plants > Roots > Unclassified | place... | reverse complement strand
GCGTATGTACAATCATCGTGGGAGGTCTCCGTACGTTTCTTCCTCCAATGGAGCTGACACCATCGATCTAAAATCCCCGTGGCCTCGCTCGCCAGATATATTCGAAGGCACATGGCTAGCCGAACCTGATGCACAGAGACTACTACCAGCCTCTGGCATACGGAGACTACCACCACCCTCAGAGAGCATTCTCGAATTGTAGGGACGGACGTAGGCGTTATACTCCTTCTCGAGGTCAGGTGCGACGTAGTCGGATGCAGCGGGACTGCCACGAGTGGGAAGGGAGCCGAAATTCTGCGGGCCGTGCCTCGTTAGTTCTATCTCGTCATGAGATTGTATCCGGGAGTCGGTTGATGCTAGATTGGGTAGGGGAGTATCGGAGGGGCCGACTCCAACTACTAGATTTGGGCGGGTGAAGAAAAACAGGATGGCGTTGAACATCCCGGAGAGAGAGAAGAGTGTGCTGGCGAACAGGCTGAATTGGTATGGGACATTGGAGCCACTGAAAATTCGCCAACGGGAAACGGAATTGGGGAGTATGCAGAAAATGTACACCAAGGGGTAACTAAAAGTATGAAAGAAAAAAAAAAGTAAGCGGTGATTGGACGATCGATGCTATGTACGGGGAATGCTCACTATAACATCAGAATGGCAATTGCTTTTGTTTCTTTTTCCTCCTCTGTTTCCATCTCTGCAGGCCGGCCAGTTCCTTGTCTCAGCCTACCGATGGTAAACCACCCCCGCATCACAATGAACATGATGGTATATAGGACCACCATGAGGAATGCAGCCAACCACACCCAAAAGTATTCGGTGGCGATCTGCGCAAACCTAAAGTCGCTTTTTATCCAGCACCCTTTAAGAAAAAACAGTTGGCCCGTCGAGAACCAAAATTCCCAAGAAAAATACACAGCTTACAGTATCCCGTCTCTCCATAGTAATGCTCCTTCCTGTGGACGATGTTGGAGATTCCAATATCGAGGGTGGCAAAGAGCCATATCATGAGGACCACGCGCTTCGAGATATAATTTGTTGGTGCGCTCCAGCGGAGGACAAGCACAAGAAAGGTATGCACTGCAATGGTCTGTCCACGATGTTTCCTTGAGATAAGAAAGTGGATTATAAAAGGGATTATGCATAAGCACCAATGACCTACAACAGAACCCCCCAAGTCAGTCATAAAAAAACAGGCAACTCCGAGTCGCTCCCAAGAACTCACGTCATTGCCACACCAACAATGCCAACTTGCTTAACCACGGCCTGCGCTGTGCAAAGGTGCCCTTCGGTGATGACCTATGAGTGTAATTGGTAAGTATCAGTAGGCATTTCGTCTTCGGGTTGAATATGCAGAGCATTTTCATCAAGTAACGCACCCCATCAGCCATCCACTTGATGATGGGCAGGTTTCCTAAAAGCCAGAGATGTGATATCAGGTTTCTGGGTGATAAGATAGCTCGGACTTCTACAGACCCAGTGCTTGTATGAGATCCGCGAACATCAGGTTCAAGAAGATATTGTTGTCAATGGCATCGGGGCCACGTCTGTTACCTCTGCCGAACGAGGAGACAGACTTTCTAAGCCATTTGAACTACGGGGATGGTTGAAAACGATAAAAATGCGGAAGTGGCCTTAGAACAGGTAGACGACTCACCACTGCGATGAGTAAGATGAGGGAGACAGCCAGCCCTGAGAGGCTGTAAGGTCGTGAGTTGCTATCGACATCAAGGTGGATAGAACGTACCATCCACCCATTATTGGGAAGAGCATCCCCAAACGTTCGCCGAAAGAGAACATGGTACTTGAGAGTGGGAAGAGACAGGAGTCGCCAGATCAACGCCAGAGTTATGCGGTACTTTTGAGCAGCCTATTCAAACGAAGGTACACATTCACTCCGCTGATTCCTTGATAGAGAGAACCCGGCCAGGCCGCTTGGAGCTCTGAAACAATAAAGCTGTGATACCAAGGTCTGGTCCACATGAAGCCTCAAGGCAACATGATTCAGACAAGTTCGAGCGCTTTAATCAGATTTTCTGGAGGACGACCGTCAACGGGGAACTCTAGTTAGTTTTCTGTTAGTTATCAATGACGTTTACCAGAAAGAAGCTCAGAAATCGAAGGTGCGGCTCGGGGACGAAAGAAGGAGACCATCCGAGTCCGTGTGTGCCTGTGCTTATGACTTGAGGAACCCGTCAGAGTCAGACAGATGCCCTTGCACGTTCAGGCGGCTGCAACATGCTTTCATCAAGCAAAAAAAAAAGAAAATGTGGTTGAATGTTAGAGGTAGATACCGACCAAATTGAAAATGTTTAAGCCCTCCAAAGGAAACACCCTCCAGAGGAGAAACCAGAGTGGAATTCTATGAGAGGGCAAACCCGTGATCTGTACGTCAGGCACTGACTTGTCCATCCGATCGATCAGGTACATAGGCCCGGCTTTAAATTCGGAGCAGGCGTCGACTCTTGAGAAACACATTGCAATGGGCTTGGCAATGGGCGAGATTTATGTAGTGACAGAGTTGTTTGCGGATGGCATCAAGGCCGAAGTACAAAGCCCAGCCTTGCCAGGTGGCAGATGAAATGTACCCAGAATCTGAAGAACCAAGGTCCGTTTGAACAGATAATTTAGAGACGACTCCCATTTGTCAGTTTTCTGCCTGACTCGGATGCCTCACGACTCGAGACTTGGGACTTGCCTGAGGCGAACTGGCTGCTCTGCGGCTGGCTGCGGGTTGTCGGCAGAAGCAGGTAGTCACATTCAGATCGGTTGAGTGAGCGCTGAGCTTGCTAGTCGTCTAATTTTTTCGGACATGAAGCGTATCATAGATCTTCAGAGTTCAAGAAAGAAAGGGGAAAACAGTTTTCTCGTCGCGTTGTTGCTCACGTGCCGACAACTTTAGGAAATCGATGATGGCTAAGTGACCCTAGGACCTACCTCACCTTTGCTTTATAGCGCAGTAAGCCGACCGCGGTTCAAGGCGTGGCGCACTACCTCATACCCGACAACAAGGAAATATTAGTGCGAATACAGAAGGGATAATATTACTACAAGGCTCAAGTTATGTTTTTGAGCTGAATAAAGAGCCTAGTTCGTATTTCCTGACACTGTTAGGACAAGCTCAGTAAGCTCAGACGTTGTACAAAGAATTGGAAAGAAAATTGTAAGTGGAGAATACAAACAAACAGAACGATCGAGAGACATGGATATGGGTATTCCTAGGCCCGGGGAAGCTCACACCTATGTCTGTGCGAAAATAGCATATTTGAGAGGCCGAAAATCGCAATATTGCTATCTGTTTATAGCATATTTGAGGCTGCTGGCGATTTTTTTTGAGATATTCCTATCCACTTATAGCATATTTGGGGCCTGATTTTGGAAAAAAAAACAAAGGAAGGCACAAGGGTTTGACGAGGGTGGGATCTCGTCCTAAATGTCACGATTTTTTTAGCTGAGTCACATCGTGGGAACGTGACATCTTTGTCCCAAATAGCATATTTGGGACCCAAAAAATAGCATATTTGAGGGCATTTTGGGGGCATTTCGGCACACAGACATAAGTGTGAGCTTCCCCGGGCCTGTATTCCTAAACAGACCATCAGCAGCAGAATTTGCACATTCACCAGCGGATAAATGAGAAGCCAAGGACACTTAAGACATTTTTTACTTTACTTCGAAGGAAGTTGCATGTTAGGATGTTTTACGAGATCTAATGACATAGACTCATTCACATACTCTATCGTTGAGAAAGGCGACTTGACGCAATAGCAAGTGAATTTACTGCCCGTATTGATGACCGAGGGACGTCGTATGCTTTTGCGAGCTGAACTTGAAGGAACATCAACATCCATGGAATCATCGCTTGTGGACTGGTTTTCCCCCCAATAGAGTGGATCAAAGGCGTCGGAAAATTCTAGAGGCAGTTAGCATAACCACAATGAAATCGCCCGCCAACAGTGGTATCGCCTATACCCCCCTACCTAAAGCCTAAAGGTAGTGGGAATTCACCTCCTTCCATAGCTCAAACGCGAGTCTCGCTCAGTCTTGCTTATCTCCAGCTAATCCTCTATCTACTGACCTCCCCGGAAAAAGATAACCGCGTCATGGCTTATAAGTTATCGCTTCTTCATTGGCTTGCGAGTTTTTTACCCGTCCTTTTCGTCAGGCTGTATCTGGTCACAAAATAGAAAACTATCGATTACACTGCCTTGTGGTCCTTCGATCAAGCTTCGAGTCTCACTGTATGTAAGTACTAATTTTCGGGTGTATTTGCTACTTACATAAAGGGCACATCGACATCAAGGACTTGGTTTCATGCGTCAGCTGCCTTGATTCTCTACAAAATCAATATTCTTGCCATTTATGTAAATACACCTATATATATATACAGTACTGTAACATATCTTGTCAACGAACAAAAAAAAAAAAAAGGGGCGGATCGTTTTATCTGGGCCAACACTGCCAGTGGTGCCCGAGGAAAAGGAGAACGATTAGAAATAAAGATTGTATTTTTGGGGGTATATAGTCATGGTAGTGTCACGACCAAACTTGACAAACACAACGCTAGACAACGTCGCGCGTATGTACAATCATCGTGGGAGGTGTCCGTACGTTTCTTCCTCCAATGGAGCTGACACCATCGATCTAAAATCCCCATAGCTTCGCTCGCCAGACATATTCGAAGGCACATGGCTAGCCGAATCTGATGCACGGAGACTACCACCACCCTCAGGGAGCATTCTCGAATTGGTAGGGCGAAAGTAGGCGTTATACTCCTTCTCGAGGTCGGGTGCGACGTAGTCGGACGCACCGGGACTGTTACGATTGGGGAGGGAACCGAACTTCTGCGAGTTGAAGCTCATTAGCTCTGTCTCGTCACTGCGATAATGCTGATGAGATTGGATCCGGGGGTCAGTTGATGATTGATTGGGTAAAGGAGTGTTGGAGGGGCCGACTACTAGATCTGGCCGGGTGAGGAAGAATAGGATGGCGTTGAACAACCCAGAGAGAGAGAGGAGTGTGTTGGCGAACAGGCTGAGTTGGTATGGGATTTTGGAGCCACTAAAAAAAATAAGCATACGGGCAACGCTATTGGGGAGTATGCAGATAATGTACACCAGGGGGTAACTAAAAAGTAATTAAAAATAAAAGAATTATTGTAAGCGGTGATTTGACGATCGATGCTACGGGAAATGCTCACAATAACATCAGATTGGCAATTGCTTTTGATTCTTGGTCCTCTTCTGTTTCCATTTCAGCAGGCTGGCCAGTTCCATTGCCCGGCCCATCGACGACAAACCACCCCCGCATCACAACGAACATGATGGTATACAGGATTGCCATGAGAAATGCAGCCAGCCACACCCACAAGTATTCAGTGACGATCTGCTCCGTGTTGAATTCGCCTTTTATCCAGCACCCTTTAAGGGAAAACGGTTGGCCTGTCAAGAACTAAAATTCACAAGAAAAAGACACAGCTTACAGTATCCTGTATCTCCATAGTATTGCTCCTTCATGTGGACGATGTTGGGGATTCCAATAACGAGGGCGGTAAATATCCATATCATGAGGACCACGAGCTTCGAGATATAATTTGGTGCCCTCCAACGGAGGACAAGCACACAAAATGTGTGCACAGCAATGGCCTGTCCACGATGATTCCTCGAGATAAGGGAAAGGGATTACAAAAGAGATTATGCAAACGGACCAAGGACCTACAACAGAACCCCGCAGAATCAGTCATGAGAAACCTAGAGAACAAGGGCAACTCCGAGTCGCTCCCAAAAAGAACTCACGTCATTGCCACACCAACAATGCCAACTTGCTTAACCACAGCCTGCCCCGTGCAAAGGTGTCCTTCCGTGATGGCCTGCGAGTTCAAATAGAAATATCAGTATTCATTTCGTCTTCAGGTTGAACGCGCGTTTGTATCAGGTACGCACCCCTTCAGCCATCCAGTTGATGATGGGCAGGTTTCCTAAAAGCCAGAGATGTGATATCAGGTTTCTAAGTGATAAAATAGCTCGGGGTTTTACAGACCAAGTGCTTGTATGAGATCCGCGAGCATCAGGTTCAAGAAGATACTGTTGTCGGTGGCATCGGGGCCGCGTCTGTTGCCTCTACCGATCGAAGAGAGGGATCTTCTAAGCCATTTGAACTACGGGGATGGTTGAGAAAGATAAAGATGTGGAAGCGGCCTTAGAACAGGTAGACGAACTCACCACTGCGAGGAGTAAGATGGAGGAGACGGCCACCGCTGAGAGGCTGTAAGGTCATGAGTTGCTATCGACATCAAGGTGGATAGAACCTACCATCCGCCCTCTATCGGGAAGGACATCCCCAAACGTTCACCGAAAGAGAACATGGTACTTGAGAGTAGGAAGGAGAGAGGGGGAGTCGCCACATCACCGCCAGAGTTATGCGGCACTTTTTACCATGTCGAGCGCCTACATATATCAAATGTAGGTACACAATTAACTCCGCTGATCGCTTGATAGGGAGAACCCGGCCAGGCCAGTTCTGGAACAATAAAGCTGTCACGTCAAGGTCTGGGTCCAAACGAAGCCTCAAGGCAACATGATTCAGAAGATTTCGAGCGCTTTAATCAGAGTTTCTGGAGGACGACCGTCGACGGGGCAATCTAGTTAGTTTTCTGTTAGGTATCAATGACGTTTTCCGCAAAAAAAAATCGGAAATAGTGTGGCTCGCGGACGAAAGACGGAGACCATCTGTGTGCCTATGTTTACGACTTGAGGAACCCATCAGACGGATGATCTCGCACCTTCAAGTTCAGGTGGATGCAACGTGCTTTCATCCAGAAAATAAGATGTTAGAGGCAGATACCGGCCAACAGATATGGGAGCTTCTAAAGGAAACTCTCCAGAGGAGAAACCAGAGTGGAATTCTATGAGAGGACGAGCTGGTGGTCTCAACGTCAGGAACATCACTGACCCGTCTGTCCGATAGGTCAGGTACATAGCTCGGGACCGGCTTTAAATTTAGAGCAGACGTCGAGTCTCGAGACACAATTACAATGGCTCGAGGTTTATGCAATGACAGAGTTGTTTGCGGATGGCATCAAGGGCGAAGTACAAAGCCCAGCCCTGCCAGGTGGCAGGTGATATCTACCCAGAAGAACAGGGTTTGTTTGAACTCCCGTTTGTCAATTTTCTGCATGACTCGGATGTCTCACGACTCGAAACTTGAGACTTGCTTGAGGCGAACTGGCCGCTCTGAGGCTGGCTGCGGGTATGTCGGCAGAAGTAGGTGGTCACATTTAGATCACTTGAGTGAGCGCTGAGCTTGCTTGGTCGTCTAATTTGGGGCATGATGCATGATGTTGTATCTTGGAATCTGGAATCTGGATTCAAGAAAAACTGTTTTCTCGTCGCGTTGTTGATCACGTGCCGACCACTTCCATATTAGTCCTCCAGCGTCTCCGAGTTCCAATTTAACTTCCAAACGATTGTGTGATCATGCCATTCCATGGAAATATCCGTTCATTCTCTTTTCTCAAGTACCATGGTTTTTTCATGTAGGTGTCGTGCTAAAACCAAAAATCGCTCATGGCCTGGCAAATTTCTGTCTCATTTATAGCATTAATTGGAGTCCATGACCGCAGAAACCACTGTTTAACTACATGCAGGCGGCTATCTCGTCCTCAAGTTCTCACCTATTGGCGAACGGCGATATGATATGTCTCTAATAACATCACCCAACATATCGAGCTTTCACATAATCCTAAATTGAAGGCATTGAGTTTCTGATAGCTGGGATGCAACAAGGCTTCCTGCAAGGCATCCAAAGTTCCAACCGTTGGTCACAACCTCGCTGCGCCTTGATAGGGGCATACGCCTCAGTGTTCTGTTCGTTGATTACGAACTATGTGGGCTGGATGTTTTTCTTGGTGTCATCTGCGCATGCGATGGGGTACAAAGAAGCAAAGTACGAAGGCGAAACCTCCTGAGGTGAGCACCAATTTATGTTGCACAACCCCGCTGACACATAGATACGTCCAGAACCTGCTCCAAAATTCACCAGCGATCGTCCCAGCAACAACGTCCCTCAAGAACCGGGTTATAGATCCGAAATCCAATGTGGTCGGCTCCCGTCCTACAATCCCTCTGACAGAGATCGGTATTCAGAAATTGTCTGAAAACCCTCGAACGGCCGTTCCAACAACAACAGATTACATCACGGCCACCGGAAAAGAGGTTCTTATAGTGTTGCAATCTGCAGCTAAGGTCATTCCAGTTCCGGACGCCATTGGAGTTGCACTGAAGATTATTCAAGTATGCGAGGTGCGTTGAATTCCGCCTTTGAAGGCTGTACAATTGATGAAGACTTTTTATCAGGACGCATCGGCTGTTGAACAAAAGGTCAAAGATCTGCAAGAAAGGGTCACCCATCTCATGATCGGTATCTTGCGCCATGTAACACCCAAGAGCGAAAAAGGTAACGAGGCAGTTGTGAAGGTCGTGAAGGGTATCGAAGAGGATATCAAACAACTACTTTGGTGTGCCCCTACAAATGTGCTCCAAGAAGTTGCTGATGGTCTTATAGTACTCTCGAGGCAATCAGGGAAGAGTTGACGGAAATCAGCGCACAGAACCGGTGGGGGAAAGTATTTTACAAAGAACTTAACACGACTGCGCTCGAAGATTGTATGAAGCGGCTTTCAGGTGCCGTGGATCCGGAGAGGTTCACGGTATGCAGTGTTTGGAGAAATGATTTTTTGGGCTCGCGCGGCTGACGTTAACATTCCTCCAGCTTGCTAACGACCTCTATGACTCAAACCTCCTCCAGGAACTCCTTGCCCGCCTAAGCAAGATGGCCAACAAAGTTGACGATATGCACGAAGGCATAAAGCATACGGCAAACAAAGTCGACGATACGGCCAATAAAGTCCACTCAACGGCCAATAAAGTGGATAATATTCACAAAATCCTATCCAAGCTCAGGGGATCGGGCACGATGCTTGGACCGAACACACTCGCTCGACAAGAGATGCCGCTGAAACCTGAGACCTTTCATGGGCGAGACGACTTGGTCGAAGGCATTGCGCAGTTGCTCCTTCGTGAAAAAACCTCTCGTGTCTGCCTTCTATGCCCAGGTGGGATGGGGAAGACTTCAGTTTCGCTTGCCGTTGTCGAATCACCTCTTATCAAGCAACGGTTTCCCGGTGGAAACTGTGTCTGGGTGCCTTGTATTGAAGCGACATCAGCGACTCTCCTCGAAATCCTGTATGCCCAACTGCAGGTGCCTGGAGATAAGCAGGTCACACTTGAAAAGATCATTTCAGAACTCGATGCCGAGAAAGAGCCCCGCCTTATGCTGCTCGACAACTTCGAGACACCGTGGAATGCGCCTGGCGGAGCTCAGAAACAAGTTAGTGATATTCTTCGAAAGCTAGCTATGTTGGGCCACACCGCGATCCTCGTTACGATGCGTGGCACATATCCGCCATGCGACGCCATCGAATGGCAGTCGCACACGATCCAGCCTACCGATGAAGTAGCCTGCCGCCATATTTTCTATGATATTAATTCAAATTCGAAGGATGACCTTGATGCCGATCGTTTACTGGCTGTGTTGGGCCACATGCCTTTCGCGGTCACACTTATGGCAAATCTGGGGAAGCGAGGGAAGTCTACCGCAAATGAGTTGTTGGAGATGTAGTACACTTCCGGCACTGACATGCTCTCTGTCACAAATTCACCCGAAAAGAGCATGAACCGAAGCATCAGCCTCTCGGTCGACAGTGAATTCGTCAAGCAGGACCCCAATGCTCTGCCTCTGCTCGCCATCCTCTCATTACTCCCAGCAGGAACCACCACACAGAATCTTCGTTGGTGGGCAACATCCGTCAAGATGATTCCCTCTGCCATCGCCACTTTATCGGATGCAGGATTACTGGTCGAGAATAAATGGGAAAAATCTGCCCTCTTTGTGATCCCCGTCGTCCAGTCATTTATGCAGCAACAAGGCCGGATTGCAGAAGAGATCCGGAATCAGGTACAATTTTCGTGCTGTGAATATGTCCTAGCGCACGCTTGCCGCTTCGACGATCCCACATTCCCTAAGAATTCGAAAGCACTCGCAGCCGAAGACACAAACATCCAGTCCATCCTTTTTGGTTCGCCTCCATCTCAGCTTACTGTTCCGTCCGATAGAACTATTGAAGCACTTATTGCCTTTAGCTGGCACCGCTATAACACAAAGCCCGCTCTTGATATTGTCAACCACGCAGTAACAGCAGCCAAAGCCAAAGCCTCTGGAGTCAAAAGGCACATAGCCTCGGCGGTGTGGTTGGGCCAGACCTATGCCCAACTTGGCAACCGTCGCACCTCCTACAGCCACCTGCAAGAAGCTTATCGGCTTTTTAACACCCCTTCTCAGGATCCCGGTGGGGACGAGTTGCAACAGCTCAGTGGCCAATGTGGAATTGATCTTGTTGACACTGCGCGGATGGTACTACAGGATGAGGATGAAATCACTTTCTTGGCCTGGGATGTCGAAACGAAATGTGCCGCCCTTTCGGATAACATCATACGTGCACGCAGTTTGATGCATCTAGGCATTGTTCTGCAACAAGCTCAACAACCACAGGAGGCCCTGCGCTACTTGGGCCAGGCTCGGACCATGTTGAAGGCTGCGGGGAACACTTACAACCTTATTAAATCACTTCCTGGGTGCATTACAGTCAGGGTAGGGTACGCTATTGAGGGGGCATGGAAGCATGCCCAATTGACCGAAAATGTGTCTATTCAAACAGACATCTCCCTGGACTTTGGCAATATCCTCTTCAATGGCAATAGAGATGCCGAAGCATGGGAGTATATCGAGATATCACTAATGAAGGCTTCATATACTAGGAAACGGCTCCTATCTGCACAGGCATTGGAGTACATGGGCTATGGGTACCTCCGCAGAGGTGACTACCAAAACGCGTATAGGGCCTATGAGGCCGCAGCTGAAAAATACATTGGTACTGCGGCGGTCCCTGTTACTAGTAGGAGGTGCAAGAAAAACATGGCCAGGATCAAGAGGAAGGAGGAGAATACTGACATGATCATCGGCTTTCACAGGCCTGGTTTAGACATTGACAACACCCTTTTCTATCCCCCTGTTCCGGCATCTGCGAGTGTCTCCAGTTTTTAGTTAGAATCAGCTTCCTATTACCAAACGCCTTGCATATCTATTAGCGCGTACTTCTATGATTGTTTATATCAATATTTAATATGGCCTGGTTCGCTGCTGTGTGCCAACAAGGCCTGATCGAATCTAGGTGGCGACAATTGTCACCGCGACCTCGGTGTGTTCCACAATACAACGTGGGGATGTTTCGATGCTCGATGAATTGGTGTCTTCGGACGCTTTTTCAGTGATGAAAGTGAAGGTCTTCCAGACGTACAATGTCTTGAAATTGGTAATTTTCAAAAATATTTACCGAACGGTACGTTCAATTGCGTCATGGAAATAGATGTTGGTCCGCTAAATCGAAAACCTTTGACCTCAAAGTGCAATTCATGCTCTACATTGAAAATCTTTTACAAATGGAGTTCCATCAACCCTATATTGGCTTCCACGCCAGAGACATCAGCACTGCATGGGAGATCGTTAGCCACCTCATCGAGAAAGACCCAATATCGGAGGAATTCCATCCAGAGCTCTCCCAGGTGGTGGCTCGCTTCCTCAAAACCAACAAAGCGCACTTCACGGTTCCAATTTTCCACCACGTCCGAACAAACCAGCTGCGACTCTGTCTCGATCACCTCTTCAACATCCGCGATAAACTGAACAAATTTTATTCCCTCATTCGACGGATCCCGGAGACGGACACAAATATATTGGTGCTCAAGGAGGCAATTGATTTCCTCGTCAAGGGTGTTCTCGTCGGTGAGGAGCATAGTAATCATCCCATTTTCAACACCCCGGATTGGAGCGCACTGTACGCGAAGTGTACATCCTAACGATGAGAAGTCAATACAATAGTAGCATTTTCCTTTCATCGTCACTCCCGACATCGGTTGAGGTATTACGAGCTTTGAGAAGCGATTGTGAATATTACACTCGTCAGCCATGGCAGAGCTGTGAATATTCCAGCTAGAAGTAGAAGCCGAATAGAACTCCTGGTTTGATATTTCAGCAAAGTTTCGAGGTGCGGGGGAAGGGCAAACACACCTAGGAACAGTTTGCGTTGCCTCAGACTTCGCGATTGCTGTTGAAGGTGTTAGAGCGACGGCAGCTGCTCCAGAATCACAGTTGCTTGTAGTATTGGCAACATTTTCAGTATATCCTTTAAATATTTCGATCGACTTTATCTGTGTCACAGATTCCGCAAGGGGGGGTCCACTGGACCAACATGGGTCGCCGCTACTCCAAGCGTTCCAAATCCAAGATCCGCTATTGGTTGGGACCTATGTACATCCATGAAGACTAATATGGATGGCCACAAAGAGCAGTTTCTTACGTTCGTCGTATGCTTGGCTCTTTGGACGCCATCTATGTAGAAGGCCGAGACGTCTGGTGTCCACTTTATTGGGACAGCGGGGTTAACAATGATTTCATAGATAAACTCATTGACTTACGTCAATTCTATACTCTTCAGTTACGAAGATAGAAATTCAAAGTTAGCTCTGATCGTATTCTGGGAGATTAAAAGTTGCACATACCGTGAAAATCTGCGGACGGGTCGAAAGATAATCCCAAAGTATCATGTGTTGAAGGTTGCCCTGGAACAACAGCCTTCAAATCGAATATGATAGTTAGGAGCGTCAATCGATATGTTTGTTACAAGATATACCTGATTCGTTGCCCATATCCCAGCCGGGACACAGGCGCTTGACGTCGACACCGTACTCGTCAAGATTTCCCAGTCGATTTCTTGGTTGTCGTTCACTGCAAGTTTTGTCAATATGCAACCATTGATCCATAGGAATTTGATCAAGGAACTAACGATAGAAGAAATTACCCTCCACAATCCCGGGAACGGGACTGGACTTCAAGACGGTGCGAACCGAAGCATACTGCAACTTATCGGTCGTTATAATTTCGGCGCTATGGACAGAATCTCCGGTAAAAGCATCGACTTTGAGGTTGAGTGCACCATCTCCAAATGCTACGTTTGAGGCCACGAAGTCGTGGGCAACCGGCGTGCTGGATACAGGATAGCTACTGATACTTATACCATGATTTCTGTGGGAGGTTCGGCAGAACGTAAGGCGAGAGGGTTCGACCTGGATGCATAGGTTATGGAAAAGGCTCACGAAAGGAAAGCCCGGACGTCGCCATTGCCAGCCTGTACCGTTGAGAAATCCACAAATTCGCGATCGGTAAACCCTCCTGGGGTCCCAGGAATGGTATAAACTTGACACGAAGTTTGTCGCGCTTCCAATGGGTTGATGCCTGCATCAACTACAATTGCGAATAAAAAGGCGATGATGCCGCTGGCATAATAGAACATTGTATAGTTGACTCGAAATGCACTTGTCGATCAAGATGCAGGTCAGACTCTCAATGTCTAC
>Ga0307513_10008063_pt1 | contig 13522 bp, 13 predicted proteins | sample 15_EM_MG_FD_202174 | JGI IMG/M metagenome (GOLD analysis project Ga0307513, IMG submission 202174) | Populus trichocarpa ectomycorrhiza microbial communities from riparian zone in the Pacific Northwest, United States - 15_EM | ecosystem: Host-associated > Plants > Roots > Unclassified | place... | reverse complement strand
TCGGCCAGGTGCAGGGAAAGCTCGGGCGTATGCGGCGGCGCCTGCCGCCGGGTGTTCGCCAGGATGAAGGCCGTGCGGCCTTCCAGGGTCTGTTCGATCACTTGGCCCCGGCGGGCTTGGCCCCGGCAGGCCTGGCCGAGGCCATCCTCAGCACGGTCCAGTAGCCCGGCTGCACCTCCATCGCCCCCGTGGCGCCCTTGCGCCGCAGCAGCCGGTGCGCGCGGGGCAGGTGGTAGCAGGGCAGGTGCATGAACATGTGGTGCTCGCAGTGATAGTTCACGTAGTAGGGCGCGAGGAACGCCCGCACCAGCCAGTTGGCGTGGGTGGTCCGCGCATGGCGCAGGGGGTCGGGCTCGTCCTTGGCCACGCAGGCGTGCTCGGCGATGTTGCGCAGCCGGGCGACCAGCGGCAGCCAGGTCGCCTTCGGCAGCAGCCAGAACACGAACCACGCCCACCACAGGCCGAAGGGCGCGGTCGCCGCGATGGTCGCCGCGGCCCCGATCAGGAACCGGCGGCGCTGGACGACGGCGTCCTTGAGGATCGGGAGCAGGGGCTGGCCCCGCTTCCGCGCCCTGATCCGGGCCACCAGGCCCGACCAGCGCTGCCGGTAATAGGTCTGGCCGGTGAGGTCGCGGATCACCTTGCGGCGCATGGACAGGCGGGTGATCGGGAACGGCGCCGAGAGCACCAGGTCCGGGTCCTCCGACTGCTGGGCGAACCTGTGGTGCTGCAGGTGATAGGGCCGGTAGATGGAGAGCCCGCCGGTGGTCAGCCACTCGCCGGCCCAGTCGTTGATCCTCAGGTTCGGATGCAGGGCGCCGTGGGCGGCGTCGTGCATGAGGACCGCCAGGCCCAGCTGCCGCGCGCCGATGATCATCACCACCAGCGGTATGGCCAGCGGCCAGAGCACGCCCACCACCGCGGCGGCGGCGATGACGATCCAGGCATGGGCGATCAGCCACAGGCCTTTCCAGGACGAGCGCACGGTGAGCGGCGTCCATTCCTCGGGCAGGAAGTAGCTTTTCGGATCGACGCGGGCGGCGACGGGCATGGCTCCATTCTCTCATGAAAGTCGGCCGGGCGACAGAATGACGGGGCGTCAGATTTTCGCGATCAGCCGTTCGCGAGATAGATGGCCAGCAGGGTCGCCTGGACGGCCAGCAGCACCGGCAGCAGCGTCCGGAACGGCGGCTTGCGGGTCTTGTGGCGGAACACCTGCTGTCCGGCATAGGCGCCCAGGGCCCCGCCCGCCCAGGCCAGGGTGAGCAGGCTGCGCTCGGAAATCCGCCGCCTGTCGAGCTGGGCGCGGCGCTTGTCCTCTCCGAAGGCGATGAACGCCGCCAGGTTGACGATCAGCAGGTAGAAGCCCGCGGGGATGGGCATCCCTACAGCCCGGCCGTCCCGCGCCACATGCCGGCGATGATCGCCGTCAGCAGCAGCAGGCCAGCCAGGGTGTTCGACTTGAACAGCGCCAGCGCGCCGCGCGGGTCGGCGACGTCCAGCCGGCCGGCCTGGCGCGACAGGTGCAGGCCGTAGAGCGCCGCGGGCGGCAGGAACAGCGGCCCGAGCCCGGCGGTCCAGGCGCAGGCCAGGGCCAGGAACAGGGCGACGGTGTAGAACGCCAGCACCGCCTTGGGCGCGGCGGCCCCCAGCCGCCGGGCCGAGGACTTCACCCCGGCCAGGGCGTCGTCCTCCAGGTCCTGCACGGCGTAGATCGTGTCGTAGCCCAGGGTCCAGAACACGCCGCTGGCGTAGAGCAGGGCGGCGGGCCAGGCCAGCGTCCCGGTCGCCGCGGCGAACCCCAGCAGCACGCCCCAGTTGAACGTCAGCCCCAGCCACGCCTGCGGCCACCAGGTGATCCGCTTCATGAACGGATAGGCCGCCACCAGCAGCAGGGAGCCTGCGCCCAGGGCGACGGCCAGCGGCGGGAAGGTTAGCAGGATGGCCAGCGACGCCAGGCAGCAGGCGGCGACGAAGGCCCAGGCCTGGCGGACGCCGATCTGGCCCGAGGGGATCGGCCGGCCGGCCGTGCGGGCCACCTGGGCGTCGATGTCGCGGTCGACGATGTCGTTATAGGCGCAGCCGGCCGCCCGCATCAGCGTCGCGCCCAGGAAGACCTTCGCCAGCAGCCAGGGGTCGGGCGCCTCGCCCCGCATGGCGGCGGCCAGCGCCAGGCCCTGCCAGCCCGGCAGCATCAGCAGCCAGATGCCGGTCGGCCGGTCGAACCGGCCCAGCTTCAGCCAGGGCCGCAGGGCGGACGGCGCCAGGCGGTCCACCCAGTTGGTCGGCGCGGCGTCGGGAAGCGGGGCGGTCATGGTCCCCAAACCCTCTAGCAGAACCGCCAGGCGCTTCCACGCCTGTTGCGCCCGCCCGGCTACTCCACCGCCTCCGCCAGCCGCCCGGCCAGGCCCCCCTTCGGCGCCACCCGCACGCGCTCCAGCCCCAGCCACGCCGCCATCAGCTTCAGCTCGCCGGCCAGCCGCGCCGCCGTGTCCGGGCCCGCCCACGGCTCGGCGTGGGCGGCCTGGACCGCCAGCACCCCGGCCTTGCGCTCGGCCTTGAGGTCGACGCGGGCGGTGATCGCCTCGCCCTCCAGGAAGGGCAGCACGTAGTAGCCGTGCACCCGCTTCTCGGCGGGCGTGTAGATCTCCAGCCGCACGCGCACGCCAAACAGCCGCTCGGTCCGCTCGCGGAACCAGATCAGGTTGTCGAAGGGCGACAGCAGGGCGCAGCCGCCCAGCGACCGGGGCCGCCGGGCCTGCGGGTGCAGATAGGCCGGCTGCGCCCAGCCCTCCACGCTCACCGGCAGCAGGTCGCCGGCCTCGACCAGTTCGGCCACGCGCGCCTTGCACTCCGCAGGCCCCATGCGGAAATAGTCGCGCAGGTCGCGCTCGGTGGCCACGCCCATGGCCCGGGCGGCGACGGCGACCAGCGCGCGCTGGGCGTCGGCGCGGCTGGGGGTGGGAGTGTCGATCACCGCGCGGGGCAGCACCGTCTCGGTGATCCCATAGACCCGCTCGAAGGAATTGCGCCGGGTGGCGGTGGTCAGCCGGCCGGTCCAGAACAGGCCCTCCAACGCCCGCTTGGCCTCGTTCCAGCCCCACCAGGACCCTCCACGCCTGTCGCCCCAGTCGAGGTCGGAGGCCGCCAGCGGCCCGCGCGCCTCGATCTCGCCCAGGGCCCGTTCGATCAGCGGCTGGTGCTCGCGCAGGAACCGGGCGACGCCCTTCCAGACCCCCACCCCCTGCGCGGCGTCGGCCATCCGCCAGCGCAGCAGCGGCTGGTCGCTCACCGGCATGAGCGAGGCCTCGTGCGCCCAGTATTCGAACAGCGGCGGCTTGGCGCCCCAGGCCAGGTCCTCGAGCAGCGGGCGCGGATAGGCCCCCAGCCGGGAGAACAGCGGCAGGTAGTGGGCGCGCGAGACGACGTTGACGCTGTCGATCTGCAGCAGGCCCACCCGCTCGATCGTGCGCAGCAGGCGCCGCCGGCCCGCCGCCTCGGGCCGCGCCTCGGCCAGGCCCTGGGCGGCGATGGCGACGCGCCGGGCCTCGCCGGCGCTCAGCCGGTCGCGCGGCCTCATGTCCCTAGCGCTGCAGCCGGCCGTCGGAGAGCGCGGCGATCTCGAACGGGAACAGCACGTCCCCGTCGGGCCTGTCGACCTCGCGGGCCACGTCCTTGGGCGCGAGCGCCCGCACCAGGTGGCGCACGATGGCCGCGCGCGCGGCCTTCTTGCTGTCGGAGCGGACGCACATCCACGGCGCGATCTCGGTATGGGTCCGGCGGAGCATTTCGTCGCGGGCGCCGGTGTAGGCGTCCCAGCGCGCCTGCGCGGCGGCGTCCAGCGGGCTGCGTTTCAGCGCCTTCAGCGGATCGGTCGCCCGGTCCTCCAGCCGCCTGGCCTGTTCCTTCCTGGACACGTCCAGCCACAGCTTGATCAGCCGCAGGCCGTTGCGGACCAGCATCTCCTCGAACACCGGCGCGTCGCGCAGGAAGTCCTCGTGCTGATCGGGCGTGCAGAAGCCCATCACCGGCTCGACGCCGCCGCGATTGTACCAGGAGCGGTTGAAGAGCGCCGTCTCGCCGGCCCCCGGCAGGTGTTCCACATAGCGCTGGAAATACCATTCGCCGCGTTCGCGATCGGTGGGCTTGGGCAGGGCCACGACCCGGGTGCTGCGCACCGACAGGTTCTCGGTGATCCGCTTGATCGACCCGTCCTTGCCCGCGGCGTCGCGGCCCTCGAAGATGATCAGCGTCCGCTCGCCGGCCTCCACCGCGTGCTGCTGCCAGCGCACCAGGGCCAGCTGGTTGACCTCCAGCTCGGCGTCTTCGCGGGCTTCGTCGGCCTTGTCGTGGTTCTTGCTCATGGCGCAGACCCTAGCCTCAAGCGCGCGCCGGCCGCTAGAACCCCTCTATGATCCGTCTGTTCATCCCCCACGACCTGGCTGCCGGCGCGGAGCTGCTGCTGGACCCCGACCAGAGCCGCTACCTCGCCGCGGTGATGCGGCGCGGCGTCGGCGACGAGGTGGCCCTGTTCAACGGCCGCGACGGCGAGTGGCGCGCGGTGCTGACCCAGGCCGCCAAGCGCGGGGTGAGCGTGCGCCTCGACGCGCTTCTGCGGCCCCAGGCCAGCGGCCCCGACCTCGACCTGGTGGTGGCCCTGGTCAAGCGCGCGCGGCTGGAGGTGATCGTCGAGAAGGCCGCCGAGCTGGGCGCGCGCCGGGTGGCGCCGGTGATCACCGAGCGGACCAACGCCGACCACGCCCGCATCCCCCGGCTGCAGGCCATCGCCACGGAGTCCGCCGAGCAGACCGGCCGGCTGGACGTGCCCCAGGTCATCGAGCCCGTCCGCCTCGACAGGCTGCTGGCCGGCTGGGAGCCGGGCCGCCGGCTGCTGTTCTGCGACGAGGCCGGCGACGCCTTGCCGGTGCTCGAGGCCCTGCGCGGCCAGCCGGCCGGGCCCTGGGCGATCCTGATCGGGCCGGAGGGCGGCTTCTCGGCCGCCGAGCGCGAGCGCCTGCGGGCGCTGGCCTACGCCGTCCCGGCCAGCCTGGGCCCCCGGATCCTGCGCGCCGACACCGCCGCGATCGCCGCGCTCACTCTTTGGCAGGCGGCGCTCGGCGACGGGCGCCCTTGAGCTTTGCGGGGTTTGCACCCACCTGCCTCAACAGCGTAAAGATCGCGCCGCCCGGGACCTCGCCCCGGGCAAACGTGTTGGGGTGGGGAGAGTGCGCATGGCCGATGTCGTGGTGGACGACCGCCCCCTGGTCTTCGACGATCTGATCGCGTGGATCGCCAAGGGCGAGAAGCCGGCCCAGGCCTGGCGCGTGGGCGCCGAGCACGAGAAGTTCGTCTTCCGCCTGGATAGCCACGACCCCGTCCCCTATGACGGCCCGGCCGGCATCTTCGCCCTGCTGGAAGGCCTCAAGCGCTTCGGCTGGGCGGGCGTCTACGAGCCCTCCGACCGCGGCGACGTGCTGATCGGCCTGCAGCGCGGCCTGGCCAATGTCAGCCTGGAGCCCGGCGGCCAGTTCGAGCTCTCCGGCGCGCCGCTGGAGACCATGCACGACATCTGCGCGGAGACCGGCCAGCACCTGGAGGAGGTCAAGACCGTCGCCGACGAGCTGGGCCTGGGGTTCCTGGGCCTGGGTTTCACCCCGGTCTGGCGGCGGCAGGACGTGCCGGTGATGCCCAAGGGCCGCTACGACATCATGCGCCGCTACATGCCCAAGGTCGGCGGCCTGGGCCTCGACATGATGCTGCGCACCTGCACCGTCCAGGCCAATCTCGACTTCGGCTCGGAAGCCGACATGGTCGCCAAGTTCCGCACCAGCCTGGCCCTGCAGCCGGTGGTCACGGCGCTGTTCGCCAACTCCCCCTTCATCGAGGGCAAGCCCTCGGGCTTCCTCTCGGCCCGCGCCAATGTCTGGACCGACACCGACCCCGACCGCACCGGCATGCTGGACTTCGTGTTCCAGGACGGCTTCGGCTACGAGGCCTATGTGAACTACGCGCTGGGCGTGCCGATGTACTTCGCCAAGCGCAACGACCGCTATGTGGACCTGGCCGGCAAGTCGTTCCGCCGGTTCATGGACGGCGAGCTGGCCGAGCTGCCCGGCGAGCGGCCCGGCCTCAAGGACTGGGCCGACCACGTCACCACCATCTTCCCCGAGGTGCGGCTGAAACAGTACCTGGAGATGCGCGGCGCCGACTCCGGCCCCTGGGGCCGGCTCTGCGCCCTGCCGGCGCTCTGGACCGGGATCTTCTACGACGCCGCCGCGCTCGCCGCCGCCTGGGACCTCGCCAAGGCCTGGACGCCGGAACAGCACAACGCCCTGCGCGCCGACGTCGCCCGCCGCGGCCTGAAGGCGCAGATCGCCGGCCGCACGGTGCAGGACGTCGCCAAGGACATGCTCGCCATCGCCCGCGAGGGCCTCAGGCGCCGCAACCGCCTCAGCGGCGGCCTGGTCGACGAAACCGGCTACCTGGCCGAACTGGACGAAATCGCCGACAGCGGGATCACCCCGGCCGAACGCCTGCTGGAACAATACCACGGCCCCTGGCGAGGCGACGCCGGCAAGGTCTTCGAGACCCACTCCTACTGATCCGCCGCGCTTTCCTTCCCCATGGCGCAGCGTACAGGGGGATGCTTTCCATCATCTCGCCAAAACACAAATCGTCCTGAGATATTTAGAATAACGAACCGGGATGTTGGAATAACTCGCCAGATATACGTATCTGTATTGGCCGGGCGGAAAATATCCCAAATCTCAGAGACCTGCTCCGCCCACTTTTGGTTCCGCCGTGCGACACTGGACCGCAGTCCGCGTGAACCTGTCTTTGCCTCTTTCTTAAGGTCGAGGCCCCAGGTTCGTCCCCGAATTTCGAGTGCGCCGCGGAGGCGACCTGATGAAGGTAGGGGATCAATTGCGCAGGACGCTTGGGCGCGGGTCCTTCGAGCGCAAGGTGGTCGCGCTTTGCGTCGGCTCCACGATCATCGCTCTGATGCTCGGCTTCACCGTCTTCGAATGGCACCTCTGGCGCGCATCTCGCCTTGAGCTGATCGCCGAGCAGTCGGTGCTGGCGGACAAGATGGCGCTCAAGGCCGCGCTTGCGGCGCGACGCGGAGACCCCTCGCTCACCGCCGCCGTCGTCGAGATGGCCCGGCAGGATCAGCAGGCCAGCGAGGCTGTATGGTTTTCGGCCTCCGGTGCGCGCTTCCAACTTATCGATCGGGGCCATGACGACGCCCCGCTGCGCCCGGCCGGCGGAAACACGCCCACGGCCAGGTTCGGCGCCGACGGCCTCCTGGTCAGGGTCCCCTATCTCATCGATGGCCGGTACGAGGGCGAGCTCGCCCTGCGGGCCCGCACGACCGAAATCTCGACCGTGCTCGTGCACAACACCCTGGTTGCGATCACCGTGGCGGTGCTTTCGACCTTGATCTCGGCCCTGGTGGCCCGCGCCCTGGTGCAGCGGGCCCTGCGCCCGTTGCACGCCCTCGACAGCAGCATCGAGGCCGAGCGGCGTTCGCGCCATTTCGAAGGTCGCGTCGATGTGACCACCAAGGATGAGTTCCAGCGGCTGAGGGAGAACTTCGACGCCCTGCTCGCCGACCTCAAGGCCCACGACGAACTGCAGGTGAGCCTGCAGGCGCTGACCGTCGCGCGGGACGCCGCCGAGGCGGCCAACCTCATGAAGTCCCAGTTCCTGGCCAATATGAGCCACGAAATCCGCACCCCGCTGAACGGCATCCTGGGCATGACCCAGGTCATGGCCCGCGAGGCCACGACGACGCCGGCGCAGCAGGATCGACTGCAGGTGATCCGCCAGTCGGGCGAGGACCTGCTTGGCGTCCTCAACAGCATTCTCGACATCTCCAAGATCGAGGCGGGACACCTGGAGATCGACAACCACGCCTTCGACCTGGCCGCGACCGTGCAGGGCGCCTGCGATCCCTTCGCGGCCCTGGCCGGGGAGAAGGGCGTGACCTTCTCCGTCGAGATCGACGAGGCGGCGCTCGGCGCCTGGTGGGGCGATGGGCGCCGCATCCGCCAGGTGCTGTCGAACCTGGTCTCCAACGCGATCAAGTTCACCGGCGAGGGGGGCGTCGCCGTGGCCGTGGCCCGCACGGACCAGGGGTTGAGGTTCCGGGTGGAGGACGCCGGCATCGGCATCCCCGCCGACCGCCTCGGCCTGGTGTTCGAGAAGTTCACCCAGGTCGACGGCTCCACCACGCGCCGCTATGGCGGGACCGGCCTGGGCCTGGCCATCTGCCGCGACCTCGCCGGGGCCATGGGCGGGCGGATCGATGTCGACAGCCGGGAGGGCGTCGGCTCGACCTTCACCTTCGGCCTACCCCTGCAACGCGCCGCAGGCGCGACGGCGTCGCCCGAAGGGGCGGCCGCCGGCCCGGTCGCCGGCCCCCAGGGGCGCCTCCCGCGGATTCTCGCCGCGGAGGACAACAAGACCAACCAGCTGATCCTCGCCGCCCTCCTCGAACCCTCGGGCGTCGACCTCGCCTTGGTGGATAACGGCCAGCAGGCGGTGGAGGCGTTCTGCATCGAGGACTTCGACGTGATCCTGATGGACATCCAGATGCCGGTGCTCGACGGGGTGCAGGCCACGCGCGAGATCCGACGCATCGAGGCCGATCGCTTTCTGCCGCGCACGCCGATTGTCGCGGTCTCGGCCAACGCCATGACCGATCAGGTCGAGGCCTATCTGGCGGCGGGGTTCGACGCCCACATCGCCAAGCCGATCGTCGTGGAGAACCTCCTCGCGACGCTCGCCAAGGTCGCCGGCAGCGGTCGCCATAAAGCCGCTCGAAGCCCGTCGCGCCGAGTCGCGGCGGCCTGAAAGGTCGTCAGCGGACATCGCGCCGCCCCCACCCGATGGCGCTCGGCGCCGCGAGCCCCTAAATCCGACCCCATGAGCCTCGACGCCGTCCTCGCCGAGATCCGCGCCTGCCGCGCCTGCGCGGGCGACCTCGTGCCCGATCCCCGGCCGGTGGTGCGGGTCGGGCAGGCGACGCGCCTGCTGATCTGCGGCCAGGCGCCCGGCCGGCTGGTGCATGAGACCGGCCTGCCGTTCAACGATCCCTCCGGCCAGCGCCTGCGCGCCTGGATGGGGATCGACCGCGACACCTTCTACGACCACCCGGCCATCGGCGTGGCGGCCATGGCCTTCTGCTTCCCGGGCACGAACCCCAAGGGCGGCGACTTCGCCCCGCCGGCGCGCTGCGCCCAGCTCTGGCGTCCGCAATTGCTGGCGGCGCTGCCCCATGTCGAACTCACCCTGCTGGTCGGCGGCTACGCCCAGGCCTGGGCGCTGGGGGCGGGGGCCCGGGCCGGCATGACTGAGACCGTGCGCGCCTGGCGGGCCTACGCGCCCGCTGTCCTGCCCCTGCCGCACCCTTCCTGGCGCAACACCGGCTGGCTGAAGCGAAACCCGTGGTTCGAAGCCGAGGTTCGGCCTTATCTTGCCGCCAGAGTGCAGCAGATCCTCCGGACCCCATGAAGCGTCTCGCCGTCGTCCTCGCCGCCCTGCTGCTGAGCGCCTGCTCGCCGCTGATGGTGCAGCAGGCCGGGGCGCCGCCGCTGGGCTTCCAGGGGCCGCACCTGGAGCGCGAGGCCTTCGTCTCCTTCGACGGGACCCGCCTGGGCCTGTCGCGATGGGAGCCCGCGGACCGCGCGCCCTGGGCGGTGATCGTCGGCGTCCACGGGATGAACGACTACGCCAACGCCTTCCACCTGGCCGCGCCGTGGTGGGCCGAGCAGGGGGTGGCGACCATCGCCTACGACCAACGCGGCTTCGGGCGCTCGCCCCATCGCGGCGTCTGGGGCGGCGAGCGGCTGATGTCGGAGGACCTGCGCAGCATCGTCGCCGTGGTCCGCGCGCAATATCCGAACGCCGTCGTGGCGGTGGCCGGCGAGAGCATGGGCGGCTCGGTGGCCATCGAGACCTTCGCCTCCGACCGGCCGCCGCCGGCCGACCGGCTGATCCTGCTGTCCCCCGGTGTCTGGGGGTGGAAGGAACAGCCGCTGCCCAACCGCACCCTGCTGTGGCTCGCCGCGCGGGTCACCGGCTCGAAGGTCTATACGCCGCCCCGCTGGCTCACCAGCAAGGTCAAGCCCACCGACAACCACGACGAACTGGTGGCCATGGGCCGCGACCGGCTGATGGTCTGGGGCGCCCGCTCGGACGCCCTCTACGGCCTGGTGAGCATGATGGACCGCGCCTATGCGGACATCGACGACCTGCGGGCGCCGACCCTCTACCTCTATGGCGCCCACGACCAGATCATCCCCCGGAACGCCGCGTTCGGCGCGGCCAGGCGGCTGCGGCCCGGCGTCCGCTCGGCCTATTACGCCGACGGCTGGCACCTGATGACCCGCGACCGCCAGGGCCCGAAGGTCTGGGCCGACATCCTGGCCTTCGTGCGCGACCCCGCCGCGCCGCTCCCCTCCGGGGCGCCGGCCATCCCGGGCGCGCCGCCCGCCGCCCCTCCGCCGCGGGAGGCCGAAAAGGACGCCTCCCGCGCCACAGCGGGGTTGTGAGATGGCCCCTGCGCGCGTAGAGCCGGGCGGTAAATCCTTCCCTCATTCGAGCGTTTCCAGAGCATGACCCTGTTCGACTCTCCCGCCTTCGAGGGCCATGAGGGCGTCCACGCCTTCCATGACGAAACGACCGGCCTGAAATGCATCATCGCCGTCCACTCGACCGCCCGCGGCCCGGCGGCGGGCGGGTGCCGGATGTGGGCCTATCCCACCGCGGCGGCGGCGCTGGAGGATGCCCTGCGGCTCTCGCGCGCCATGTCGTACAAGAACGCCATGGCCGATCTGGAGCTGGGCGGCGGCAAGGCCGTGATCATCGGCGACAGCCGCACCCAGAAGACGCCGGCCCTGTTCGAGGCGTTCGGCCGGGCGGTGGAGGACGTCGCCGGCAAGTACTGGACCGCCGAGGACGTGGGCGTCTCGCCGGCCGACCTGATGCATGCGCGCACCCAGACCCGCTATGTGGCCGGGCTCGAGGGGCATCCCGCCGCGTCGGGCGATCCCAGCCCGGTCACGGCCGAGGGCGTGTTCCGCGGGATCAGGCTCTGTGTCCGCCGCGCGATGGGCCGGGACCTGGACGGCGTGACCGTGGCCCTGCAGGGCGTCGGCCATGTGGGGGCCTATCTGGCCGAGAAGCTGGCGGCGGCCGGCGCCAGGCTGGTGATCACCGACGTCAACGAGGCCGCCCTGCGCGAGGTGGCGGCCAGGACCGGGGCGGCGATCGTCGCGCCCGGCGCCATCTTCGGCGTGGACGCCGATGTGTTCGCGCCCTGCGCGCTTGGCGGGGCGATCAACGCCGAGACCCTGCCGCGCCTGAAGGCCAAGGTGGTCGCGGGCGGCGCCAACAACCAGTTGTCGGACTCCGAGATCGGCCACGCGCTCTTCCAGCGCGGGGTGCTCTACGCCCCGGACTATGTGATCAACGGCGGCGGGATCATCAATGTGGCCGGCGAGATCCGCGCCCTGGACCGGGGCGAGCGGTTTGATCCGGCCTGGGTCGAGGCCCGGCTCGACCGGCTGATGGGGACGCTGGAGGAGGTGCTCGACCGCTCCAGGGTCGAGCATCGGCCGTCGCATGAGGTCGCCAACGAAATGGCCCGCGCCCGCATCGTCGGCGCCCGCGAGAAACGCGCGGCGGCTTAGGCGAACAGCCGCCGACCGGCTCAGTGCCCGGGGCGCGGCTCGAAGGAGCGCTTTTCCTTGAGCTTTTCCTGCAGCGCGGGGGGATTGTAATCGGGCCGTTTGCCGTGTTGCGGCGTGGCGCAGGACTTGGGGATGCAGAAGCCTCCGGCGGAGCCCTGTTGTTCGAACGGGTGGTTCATCGGCGTTTTCTCCCGCCTGTCAATTTGGCTCATGCGGCGGCCTGCAGCGAGTCCACCAGCCGCACGTCTACGTGAACCGTCAGTTCGGCGTGGCCGGCGTCGCCGGAGATCGCGCCGCTGACGGGGATCGCCTCGGCCGGGGTGCGGGTCATGGCCACGGGAATGAGGTCGGCGGATTCGGCCAGGCCGTTGGTGGGGTCGAACTCGGTCCAGCCGAGGTCGGGCAGGAAGACCTCGCACCAGGCGTGGGTGGCGCCGGCGCCGCGCACGCTGCTGTGGCCCGGCGAATAGAGGTAGCCGGTGACGAAGCGGGCGGCGTAGCCCAGCCGCCGCAGCCCCTCGACCATCAGCCACGCGAAGTCGCGACAGGTGCCCGCGCCGATGGCGACCGTCTGGTCGGGCTCCTGCGTGCCCGGTTCGAACCGGGCGATGTAGGCGAACTGGTCGCGGATGGCGTGGTTCAGCCGCAGCAGGAACGTCAGCGCCGATTCATCGGGATCGCCCAGCTGGGCGCGCAGCCATTTCAGCAGCAGGCCGTTGGCGTCCTCGGTGACCGGCTCCATGAACGGCGCCAGCACAGCGCGGTCGACCGGCTCGTAGACGATCGGCATGGCCGTCTGCGGATCCCTGATCGGCAGGTTCGACAGCGGCGCGGGAAAGCGCTCGATGGTCAGTTCGTTGATGATGGTCAGCGCCCGGGAGTTCCCGGCCGGCGCCAGCCAGCAGACGCTGTTGCCCAGGGCGTCGTAGGCCCACCGCGTCTGGCCGGCGGGCGAGAAGGTCAGCGACGCGGCGACGACCCGCATGGCGTGACTGTCGCGTGGCCGGATCAACAGCCGGTGCGGGCCGAAGCTCACCGGCCTTGCATAGGCGTAACGGGTCTCGTGGCGAATGGTCAGGCGGGACATCGTCGACGCAACCCCCCGGAGTGGAACAGGTTCCCGATCAAGGATCGGTTTGGCTGGACGGAACAAAAAGAGAACATTAAGGTGACCGGCATGCCGGCTCCTCTCATGCGCGTCGTCCGCCTGGCCTCCGAGATCGATTTCGCCGGCTGGCGGGCGGCCGCCCGCGCCCTGCGCCAGGCCCGCGCCGCGCCGGAGGAGGTGTTGTGGACGGTGGACGGGGAAGGGGACCTGTTCGCCGAGGCCTTGCCGCCGCCCGCGGCCGCCGCGCCGGCCTTTACGGTCCCGCGGGAGTTCATGTCGCTGGCCGACGCCGCGATCCTGCACCGCTCCGACGAACGGTTCGCGCTGCTCTACCGGCTGTTGCGCCGGCTGGGCGACGAACCGCACCTGATGCGCGTCGCCTCGGACCCCGACGTCGCCAGGGTGCGCGAGTTCGCCGCCCATGTCGGCCGCGCCGCGCACAGGATGAAGGCCTTCGTCCGCTTCCGGCGGGTCAGCGGTCCAGACCAGCCGGAGACCTACGTCGCCTGGTTCGAGCCGGCCCACCGGGTGACCGAGCGGACCGCGCCTTTCTTCGTCCGCCGCTTGGCCCGTATGCGGTTTTCGATCCTGACCCCCGACGCCTGCATCCACTACGACGGCGAGCGGCTGATCCGTTCGCCCGGCGCCGATCCCGTCGACGCGCCGGCCGCCGACGGCCTGGAGGACTACTGGCGCACCGGCCATGCGGCGAGCTTCG
>Ga0307513_10008062_pt1 | contig 13523 bp, 11 predicted proteins | sample 15_EM_MG_FD_202174 | JGI IMG/M metagenome (GOLD analysis project Ga0307513, IMG submission 202174) | Populus trichocarpa ectomycorrhiza microbial communities from riparian zone in the Pacific Northwest, United States - 15_EM | ecosystem: Host-associated > Plants > Roots > Unclassified | place... | reverse complement strand
ACCTCTACCCACCTTTGTGGCTCATTGTTGTCTCTGTTCAGCAAGGGCAAGCTACTCAAGAAACGGTTAGTAACTCCTAGTTGGAGTTGTTTCCTGGAGAAGGTCTCGGCACAGAGTGGCCCTGACACAATGGAGACGATGAGAGCAACAATAGGGACAATGAGGGCAACTATAGGGATGACGAGAGCAATGATAGAGATGATAGAGATGAAGGGGAATTCACTTGAGGGACAGGGGAAGAGACTGGGATTCCTCATCCGAGCAAGTGCTCTTCTAGCTACTACAGGGCTCTATATATATATCTGAAATGTCTTACACTGAGAGAAGGGCTGAGAAGAAAAAGGGAGACAGAGCATGCAATAAAGGTGAAATAGGGGGAGGGGTACTAGAGATGATGAGTGCTCAAGGATCACATTGTGATCGTGACAGTTGTGATGGAGGGGACAAGGTAGCTACTAATCAGGATAGAGTAGGGAAAATGTCAAGACGCAAGGGAAGACATAGAGATATGAGAGACTGCATCATAATGTTGTGATGTCATGACACTGAGGAGATGTAATGTCACAATGCATTGGAGACACGCAATAGCAAGGTACCAAAGGCTTGAAGTGGTGAGACACTATGCAGGCATGTACTTGAGATCAGAGAGTTGTGAAAACCAAGGCAGGACACTGTTCCAACTATCTATGAGTGATTTGAACTGGGAGGGCTGAGTACCAAAGGAGCGGGTGAGAGGCAGATGATGAGTGCTCAAGAAGTGAGAGCATTTGTTCTTCACTTGAGCCAGAGGGGTCTGATGATTTAGCAGGCCCTGGAGTTGTTGAGTCAGGTGATGGACACTGGGGGCAAGGGGTGGTGTCCTGGGCTGGTACATCTCAAGTCCATTCAGAATTTTCCCAACAAGTTTCCCTGCAGTGTTTCTGGGTCAGGAAATTGCTGGTACATTCACAGTGTTCCAGATCATGTGACCAGGGTGTCCCCATCAGGAACATCATGGGAATATTCAAAATTTTCTGGAAGTAAATTGATCACAAACTCTCAATTTGCCTGCCAGGTAAGACCCCCTCTGCCCCCAGTGTCTTCCACTATGGTGGTGAAATTAGTGCATTCAGAATCTGGCTGTCTGTTGAGCATTGAGCACCACCAGGACATTAAGACGACCAGTGTGTAAACACTGGTTGGGCCGCCAAAACCAACATGTGCTGTTTCATTAATCTCACCCTACCATTTTGAGACCTCAGTGCCAAAAGAATGCAGTTTAAGGCTGTAGCCCCGCCCATAACTATGACCATTCTTGAGGAAGACAGCAACTATCCCCGCACAACTCCCCATTGGGAACCCTCTCTGGGTCTACTAAATATGAGGACAATATCTCTAGCAACTGACGCAAAGGACTTACCTGCTTGGAGAACCCTAACACTTCCTCAAGCCTATACCAGTTTGAAATCAGGCTAGACATGTTGTCTGTCTTAATCATCAGTCTGAAATATGTGAGTGTTTTTTTCTTCTTCATCCACAGCAGCTCCCAAGTGTTACTGGGGAGGGTGAAGAGGGATGGGTTGTCAATGTTGGGAATGGGAGATAGACTGTGGTCAGGTTGGGGTGCTTCTCCACCAGCGTGTATCTGCACTGTCCACACTGTCTGCTGAACAGGCGCCATCAGGAGGGACAAATCAATCATGGCTGGTTGCAGGTGATCTATAGACACTGGGGGCAAGGGTACCCAGAAATGAGTGGGAACATTTTAGGAACATCTCAGGGTCTGGGTCAATTTTACTGCATTGTAACCAGCAGACACATTTATGGCACATTTGGAATGTGTTGCTAAGATGAAACTGAAACATTCCCAATGGTAACATTTAAAATGTTCTCAGACATGATTACAAAAATGTTCCTAACCTGTTGCCACAAATAATCCTCCAATGTTTTTGGTAGGAATGGGCCTCATATCTCATGTTCCTTCAATGTTCCTACAAACATGCCATGTACTTTAGGTGTTTCCACTTGAGAATGGGCCTAAGAATATCTGAAACTCATTTCTGGGAATATTTTGAATGTTACTATTGAGAACATTTCAGTTTCATCTTAGCAACACATTCCAAATGTGCCATAAATGTGTCTGCTGGTTACAATGCAGTAAAATTGACCCAGACCCTGAGATGTTCCTAAAATGTTCCCACTCGTTTCTGTGTATCCTTGCCCCTAGTGAGAGAGACTGTTCGTGGCAGAGCAAACCTCCAGGACCATTGGCGTGGAAACAGGTCGGTCTGGCATGACAACATTTGTGGACATCATGAGAGTTGGAATTGAGACAGATCCATTGGAGATCATCTCATTTTGTCCAGGCTTGGTAGACATGACAAGAGGGGGACATTGGGAAGGTACCATGGGTTCAGTGAGGTCAGTAGAAACTTGGATGGGCATGATGAAGCTGAGAAGCCAGACCTACATAGCTGGACTGTTAGGTTTGATATTGGCATGTTGGATGGTTTGGGACTGGGTGAATGTGATATCTGTAGTTGGCAGATTGTCAGTAGGTGTTGCAATGGGTTGAGATGGTTCTGGGGCCACTTCAGACAGAGGGTCAGTGGGGGAAAGGTCATTATGAGTATGTCCTCCCTGGGAAGCATCTTCTTGGTCATTGTTACTTGCCGGACCATCAACAGGCTGTTCAAGACTGAACATCTCCCATTGGGAGGGCGCTGGGTGGGATGTTAGCAGCAGTCATTGGGAGAGGTTTCCTGGGGAGTAATTCACAATATATCTTTAGATCCAAGCTCCAAACAGCAATCTGAATTCCTTAGCTTTCTCTGTCCCAATAAACACTTCAAAGTCCTGGCCACCAGTGGCCTCTCCATAACACTGGCTAAGGCAAAATCAGCATCTGATTCCAGATAAATAGAGAAATCAAAGACTTACAAGTAGCCAATTGGCTTTCTGCCCGTGAGTGGAGACAGGCAGGTGACCCACATAATTCCTCTACCAGCACACTTCCTGTCAATGTTCCTGAGGATGTTTCCCATGTTCCTATGAAGAGCAGAGGTGTTTCTGGGGGTAATGGTGAGCAAAGGACAGCCAGAATAAATAACCAAACACTTGCTATACTCATGAACGAGCTCCAGCCTTTCCTCCCCCTTGGTGTTGTATACTGTCTTGGTGGTGTCAGTCTGGTGCCATAATCGGACTTCCTGTTTTATCCATTCATCTTCCTTCTCCCACAGCTTACTGGCCACCATATTCTTGTATGATATTGGGACCCTTACATCTTCCAACAGATGACTATCTTCAGGAGAGATGGAGCTCTCTGGGATGTCTGGGACATTGGTCGATCTGAGGTATTGAACCTTGGCTTCCTCCCAACACAAGAGGAAGGTTGCCTGAATCTAAGACTTGTAGAAAATGGACATGTATGTCTGGACTTCAGACAGTTTCCAGGATTGCCCTTCTTCAAGATGAAGGTTTTATCAGCCATTTGATCCAGTGTCTCTAACCTTTGTGAAATATTGTTTGATTTGCTGTGTAGGTGAGTTTGGGGTGGTAAGTTTTTGTTCTAACACCCACTCACCTGTATCTTTCTAGCCCTTGCCTCAGTGCAAGCCTTCTCCACAGATACATCCTTCTTGGCCATGTCACTGGGGAGATCCCTGAGAGGGAAATGCTTGAACCATTCCTCAATCACTTCAGCCCAGAAATCCTTCACTTTCCCCTCCTCAATGTGCCAAAAATATGTTGGAAGAAATCCTTTGAGAAATGCCACCTGTTCTGGAGTCTTCCACATTGCAACCATGGTTTGAGGTGGGATACTGGGGTGACAGGGAAGCAATGTGGGTGAATAAATGTGGGGAAAATACCTACAGAATAGGGAGGGTCAATGAGGAGGGAAGGGACACGGAGAGGTGAGGGGAGGGGGTGACAAGACTGTCATTTACTTTGTGGACTGACACATTATAGCAATTCTTCTGACTGGCCTTGATTCCAAGAGCTTCTCCGGTGTCTGGTCTGTCAAGTGCCTCCCAGCAGCCACAGCAGGCAAAGGAAGCCACCACCTTTTCTTCTGCAATTTCTGGGTCCCAGCTACCCCAGCTGCCCAATCCTATCCATGTAAATTGGTTTTCATTTGCCCTGTCTGTGCCTCAATTAAAATTTATATTTATTACCCAGGACACTAAGGAATATGGCCTCCAAACTTCAACATGAACACCCTTCAGAATTTTTCATATGTATACCAATAGACAGCCCCACCCTTACTTCTCTCCTCTGGAACCCAACCTGGGACCCAGTTGACTGGAATCCTTTGCAGATCTTGCACTCTGAAATGGATACCTCAATAGTCCCTCTCATGGAAGAACAACTCAGCACCATCCTTCAACACATCCTCAGATCCTCCACATCTATAACACCAAGCAAACTCAGGAGCCTCTGCCAGTCCCTTGGTGGTATGTATCAGGTCATGGCCCACCTCCTCCTCATCAAGACCCTTGAGTCTGAGGGTATGGTGGTCATTGGCACGTATCTCCTCCTGTGTTTTGGAACTTGAACCAACTTCATTATTGACAGATCACCTCAGCCTTCTTGGGGTTGGGGCAGCCTCAGTGGGCACCCTCGGTGGCACCCCCAACATGGCCACTTGCAGTGTTGGAGTAACACCTGACAATGTGGGTGGTACAAACATCAACGCTTACACTACCCAACATCAGATTGGTGGCATTACTGGAACTGCCAACACCCCCACCAACCAACACCACACTGGCAGCACTACAATGCATAGGAGTTGTAACCATGTTTGTATTCCTATACGCTGTGGGTGTGGCAATGCTCCCATCCACCAGATTCCCCACAGTGGTCCTTCTCAAGGACCCACCTAGCACAGAGCACCAACAGTTGTCATTGACACCAATGATTTCTCTAACAATGTCTCACTGTAAGTTTTCAACCCTACCACCCTTCATCTGCTAAACCCTCTCCAGAAACTGCCTGTTCTCACATCACCAACAAATTCTCATTGCCTACGTACTCAGTCTGATGATGTTGATAGCTCCAATATATCTGCCTTTTTGTTTATGACAGGACAACAGGTATTCTGGGGTGATAAGTGTCCTGTCTGCCGGCCACAACAGCCGCAGCATTGGGTGACCATCCATAAGGCTATGTTGTGTACACAAGTCTGGATGAATATCAAGGGACTTGTAGTGGATCTTTCAGGACCACATCTGTAGTGTCATGTCGTGGACAGTGTAAATCTTGGCCAGTGGCTCCCTTCTACAACATTCCAAGATATCTTTAGTCTCATGGACAATCAGCCATTCATCTGTACACATATCTTGTCTTACATGTTGTCGCACACTATCTGTAAGGCTATGTGACATGTGCACATGAATATCCGGGAACTTTCAAGACTCTGTCCATTATGTTGGGCCGTGGACATTGCCTCCAAACTGCGCATCTGAAATCCCAGTGCAAGGGTTGTTTTGTTTGAAAACTGGCCAAACATCTGAACCATGGGGGTGGGGAAGGACTGAACCCCACCCACTTTGTGCTGACTGACCACTGGTGTCACCTCCATGCTTAGTGTCTTGATTTCATTAACCTATGGTATGTGAAGAGCCTCAGATAATTGAAGAATAAACCTCGGCTACTGACACCCTTCTAGGATGTTTAGAGATGTATCTATTTCTATGGACAGCCACTCAATAGACCTCCATTACTGAAACCCTTTAGAAACAGATATGTATATTCTGGTATTGTGGATGTTACTCAATGGCCTCTCATGCATTACATGGGGATGAAAGCAAGTACATCAATGCAGAGATATGAGGTGGGGACGCAAACTACACAAGAACAAGGATAAATACAAACACACATTGAGACCTAGTCTAAGCTGAAGTCAAGGTCAAAGTCAAAGTCATCATTATTGTTGTCGTCACCAGTTTATCGCTATCACTCCACAAAGTACCTGTCAAACTGTCAGAGTCCACTTCATCCAAGAGCACACCTTTGTCAATGTTATGTACCCTGGAGAGACTGTGGGATTGGGGAGTCTGTGGGGCATCAGGTTCACAATGTTTCGTACCAGAGGGGGTTGTATGGTTGTGTGAGCTGGAAGGATTGGTGTCAGCAGGCAAAATGCTATGTCACTGCAGACATGAAGTTGCCCAGGAGTAGTTGAGGTGGTGTGAGGCCAGTTTGGGTTGCCAGAGTATTGCAAAAGACGTCACAAGGTCACAATAGACAGCAGCTTGCTTTTGGGCATATGCATCCAGCCCAGATTGAATGTTGGGAGTTACCAAGGCCAACTGTGCTTCTCTCTTCATCAACCAAGCAGTCAATTACTATTCCAGAAACACCACCACTCATCACATCTCTTCCTGCAAGAGCTCAAGCTCCTCTACCCATCTCTCCATCTGGGCAAAAGATGTTGCCCATTCACTCGCATTACATTGTTGACTTCTTCATCTGTTGCTACTTTATTGATGACCATTGTGCCAGTGGAATCTCAGGCCTGTGGACTTGAGAGCCAGATCCAGGACAGGGCGTATGAGCTGTCCCCAGTTCCCTCCTCCTTGGGTTCCTTCCCAGGGCCTCTGTTGTCACAGTCCTTTAGCTTGAGGTAGGTTTCTTGCCAGTTTCCTGAGGGGTCCAGTTGAATGAGTGCATGATATGTGGTACCATTGGTAGATCTGTTGATGCGCTCCTAAATACTATCAATCATGGAGCAAGAGCAATAGCTGCAGCCCAGTAAATATAAATGTTTGTGCTTACAATGGGAGTAACCTTTGTAAATGACTGTGCTTAATCTTGCAATTGTAAATGTACCTTTATTCCTAAACTACATTTATAAATATAGTTCCCCAGGTCTAACATTCAATCCATTGCCTCAGGCCAGTGGTCCACTGTTTTGGTAATCCTAATCCATCATATCTTTCACAGTTATCTTCTCTGTGACATAATGATAAATATATATTTTATATAATCAACAATTACCTCATTGGGCCAGTTCAGTTTGATGGTTATGTAATTTGGAATTTCCTAATTGGATTAAGGTTAGGTTAGGTCAGATCGTGATATTATGTAATGAGTGATACATATAGTTAGGTTAGGTTAAGGGTTAGGGTTAGGGTTAAGGGTTAGGTTAGGTTAGGTTAGGTTAGGTTAGGTTAGGTTAGGTTAGGTTAGGTTAGGCCAGATCATTTATCTTGACAGGTGATGGATGATGGCCCATACCCCTGGTACTCAGGCCTATATACCCTTGTGAGACCACAAATACAAATGTAAAATTAAGCAGGGACATTTACAAACCTTGCTCTGCTTATAAGCTGAACATTTAGAAAGACTGGGCTGCAGCTGCTGAGTTCCTGATCGTACTCGGCATTAGCAGCCTTGTTGGACTCATTCATAATAGTCTACACAGTCTTGACCCCCTCCAACTCGTGATGAAGACTCAGAAGCTCCTTCTCCAAATGATCACCCTGCAGAAAGATCAATCACAATGTGACAAAAAAGATAAACAAGAAGCTCACTAAATCACGCTCCCTATCAACCAATGTCCAAAGCTGATCCCTGATGATCACATTATGATGCATGGCACAAGTCGAGCTATCCCAGTGTTTATCCATATCACTCTGATTGAGGACCCCACAGTGGATCATGCACTACAAAATAGTGTCTTCTGCAGTGTTCCTCATTTCTCCGATGTTGTGATGAGTCTTGTCCAAGTAGCATGCCATACTCATTGCCAAAACCCAAAGTTGGTCATCCAAGTAACCACCATTGTAGGTTGCATGACAATAATTCAATGGGTTTTCAGTGGACGTATAGGCTGTGATATCAATCATCTGGATCAGAGTTGTTAGTCTTTCAAACAAACAGATGGACAAACTCTGACACCCTTGGTTGGTCTTGTACTTCTCTATCCCATGCAAGTCCAGGTGATGTGAGCGTGGGTCCATGCAAGAAACAGTACCTCTGTGAGGACAGTTCCAAACATGGGCACTACTAGGAGCAGTAAAAGCCATTGGAGATAATAGTTGTCAAGAGAGATGGGCGGCAATGATTGAGACATGGTGGGAAAAGAAAGGAAGAGATCCAATGAGGTGTGTCCAGCATCCCTGCCAGACTTATATATCCTAGGATCTCTCCCTTCAGCACATTCAGGCCTAGTACCCCTATCTTTCATTGAGGGAGTATATCACCCCATCACCACTCACCATCAATTGCCCGCCCATCTTATTCACCCTCCCACGACATCTTTGCGTCATTCTTCCACAGTATCACATCATTATTTGTCATTCCTTCACCATCTTGTTCCATGATCACGACATATCACACCATTCATGACATCATGATTCTGGACCTTCCCTAGACCTTTTCATTGTTACTCCTACTATTGTTTCATCTTCTTGAGCATGTCAATTGTTCTCTTATCTCATTGTTTCACACTGACCACTCATTGTCATTTGACCCATTGTTGTCCCAATTTAGACAACAATGTACCCACACACTTGTTCCATTATTCTTTATTGTTCTCTTACATTTCTATTGTTTTATTGTTGTCATGTCACAGTCACAGTCACTCATGTATAAAACCAAGTAGACAGCAGCTGGGACTCCTCAGCTTTTGAATCTTAGGAAATCCTCTCCCCTTCTCAGCCCCTAGTGCTGTTATGGACAGGTGGGGTCTATTCTGCTGGGAAACCCCATCCTCTTCGCTCTCCTTCACTCATCCCCTTGATCAAATGGACGACTCAAGTCCTTCTCCCTTGTTGCCCAAGTTTGAGGCAAGCATCGTCTAGTAACTCCAGTGCCCCTGATTATAGGGATACATTGGTAGGATGCTTGCTATTGTCCTTTGTGGAATGGATACCTACTGGAACTGCCTAGTCCTTGATAGAGACTAGGGGGTTAGACTAGGAAGAGTCTTTCCCATTGTGCTTAGGAGCTTAGGGCGAGAGTGGCCATGACACCACTGATCAAATTGAGATCAAAGTGGTGGGTAAGTTTTGAATGAACTCACAACTTACCTGCTGGGCAAAGTGGGAGCAAATTGATCACAAACTCTCAACAAACCCTCAATTTGCCTGGCAGGTAAGACCCCCTCTGCCCCAAGTGATAGGGATATTGCTGATACGTCCTATGGCGAGTTCAAACACCAGATCAATGGGTCTGGTTGCATCCGTACGATGAAATGCAATGAAGCCTCAAGTACCGAGCACTGATCTTGCAAGGGTACTTTTTCACATACACTTCTGCCATGGTGTGTTGAACCTGTTATTTCAAAGAATAGGCTATGCACCAGCATCACCTTGCTCCCTCTGAGTCCCATTGATGCCCTGTCAGGCAAACCTAACAGCACACCCTGAGCTGCTATGGGTGAGCGCTGAGGGGATCAGGTGACAAGTGATGAGAGGGGAGCAGATAAGAGGGGCAAGGAAGGGGACAGATAGGAGATGCTAAGAAGGGACCAGTCTTCCAGGCTCAGCAGATGAGGCTGCTAGGGAGAATCTGATGATATCAAATCTGGGGAGTACAGTGCTATACTACTAGTCCTTATATACTACTGGGATGCGCACAGACCAGGTCTGACTAAACGAATGACAAAGCGCTGACTCAACAGATATGACAAATGAATGTGAGCCACCGGAGGTCTGGTGGGTCATGAGAAGAAACCGTCCGAAATAGGAAAGGTAAAAAGGAAAGGATGTGGGTCATGGGAAAAAGAATGAATAATCACTAATACAGTCCTGACAAAGCACAAGTCATCCTTGATGTGTCATCGGAGGCCGAACTTGGGCTGAGGGGGAATCCGAGATGGATATAAGCGAGGATGAGACTGCCAGGGTTTCTCAGCAGTCCTCGACTAGCTTTTCCCATCATTCCTCGTTACTTTGCTCTACCATGCCTTGAGTTCTCCACACCTACCCACAAATATCTCGTGGTACCACTGCCACATTCTTCTCCTCCACTCCCTCTACCAACTACCCGACCAGCGACGAGATCATCTGTCGTGCGAAGAGTGTGGGATCGTATTTGTCGGAGACCTTCAAGGACCTCCACTGGGGAGACTTTTGCTATGCTCTTGCCGTCAGTATGGATGCTGACTCCGGAAGAGTTCCTCGCGTTGCAGGAAATCAATATAAGTCCCTTCTCCGACGTATTATCCATGATGACGTTCCTGGAACGGACACGCATACTGTTTGGGAGAAGAGATGCCTTAGGGCGTCCGCTGGTCTCAACCATGAGCTCCTCAAGGTAGTTGATGAGCAACAGAATGAGGTACATCTCTGGGCGGTGGTCTGAAGTTTATCAGGCTGACAAGATTCGTAGATCGCCCTATTGAAGGAGGATATCCATGACTTAATTGCGACGCAGAGAGCGTTCACAATTAGGACGGAGAGTCGTCTTTTTGACATCGGCCTATACTTGGAGATGAATGGTCATGGGGAGAAGGACAACCCGTTTTACTTTAGGGAGGATCCAATCTTGGGCACGTCTCCCACCAGTCTGGGATCAGGGTCTTTAGGATCCACCAAGACAGGGAAGACTGTCTCCATTGCGAGTGTCCAATGTGAGCAACCACGTCTGCCTACGCCTGCGCCCGTGACCAGTGGGCAGAGGGCAAAGCAAAGGGGGAAGAAGGGGCCGAAGAGGTTGGCCATGATTCAGCCGAGTTGTGGTAGGTCGCTGAGCCCTTATGAGGTGCCGCCGGTTGCCGGGTCATCGAGCCAGAAGTTGGAGTCGTTGGATAGGCGGATCGATAAGGCCTATCTGGGTAGGAGTGGGACGATGGATTGGATGTTGGATCGGGTGGTGGCACGCAATATGAGGAAGAAGGCGGAGGCTTCAAAGAGGGCTTCAGTGTGGCCAGATGAGGATTCCGATCTCGTGGTCTATCCCGAGATTGATGAGGAGTGCAGGAGGAAGTTCTTGAGGGGAGTCTCTTGTGACTTGTAGTCTGCCTTCCATAGATGACTCGAATAACATGTGCTCTTGCCTTGCTGATTGCGTGAGTGTAATAAGATAAGATAAAAGATAAGATAATAATTCAAAGGAAAGAGAATAAGTCCGGAATAAAGTCCACATGATCTGAGCGCATGTGGGCATCTATGACTTAGCCGTGAAAATGAGGAGAAAAGGCAAAAATCGTGACATGCCCTATACACAGTGGGCATTGGGGTGCTTTCCAAGGCAGAATATGCCAGGAATATGTCTTAAATAGGTGAGACATTCCCACACTTTTCCAGCTGAGGAATCCATCAGATTATTTGACAGAATCCTCAGTCAAGTATGTCGTGTATATTTGTTATATAATGTATAGTATTCAGGTGTATTTTCCATCTGGAACTATTGGATGAATATAGTGTGGAAAAGTAAAGATTTTCATGATCAGAAAATCAGGTGTCACCATACACTATTGACATTTTTCTGACTGTGAATATGGGGCAGAAAACTGAAAGTATTCAAACAATAATCCCAGGTGTAAAATCTATCCAAATATCACACATTATACAACATATATACAGGACATATTCAACTGAGGATTCCATTGAGTAGTTCGATGGTTTCCTCAGTTGGAAAAGTATGGGAATATCTAACCTATTTAAGACATATTCCTGGCATATTCCGTTCCGGAAAGTGCTCCAATGCCCACTGTAATACACTGGGGGCAAGGGTACCCAGAAATGGGTAGGAACATTGAAGGAACATTTCAAGGTCTGGGTCAATTTTACTGCACTGTAACCAACAGACACATTTATAGAACATTTGAAATGTGTTGCTAAGATGAAACTGAAATGTTCCCAGAAATGAGTTTTAGATATTCTTAAGCCCATCTCAAGTGGAAACATCTTAAGTACATGGCCCATTTGTAGGAACATTGGAGGAACATGGGCTATGAGGCTCATTCCTGCCAAAAACATTAGAGGATTATTTATGGTGATAGTTTAGGAACATTTTTGTAATCATGTCTGAGAACATTTTAAATGTTACCATTGGGCACATTTCAGTTTCATCTTAGCAACACATTCCGAATGTTCTATAAATGTGTCTGTTGGTTACAGTGCAGTAAAATTGACCCAGACCTTGAAATGTTCCTTCAATGTTCCTACCCATTTCTGGGTACCCTTGCCCCCAGTGATATGTGCTACAACCTGCCACTGTTGTGGACGGCTCCCAAGTAAGCATCTGGCATTCACCTCTGAGGGAATGCAGCTCTGACAACATTGCATGGAGCACTATCATCACTCTTCCCACCAGTGATGGCCCATGAGAGATCACTTCTCTGCATGCAACTGTGAATGGCTCTGTGTTCTTGTCTCCTCCAAACTCCAGCTTCTTTCCTTCCTGGATATGTATGGAAATGGATCAAATCCTGTTGGATAGCCCTGAGCCAACATCAATCCATTCCTAAGCCAACCTGGTGGGTTTCATTGAAATACGCCATATTGGGTTGAGATTTGACAAAACCCCAGCATGGTATAGTGTGGGTTTATTTAGACCTGCTCAAAAGTTGACCCAGGTTTTTTAAATTGTGGCAAGCACTGCTGGCCTGCAAATCCCGCACGTGGCCCTGAGAATCAATGACAGGAGCTCAGCCTCCAGGAATTTAACACCCGCATTTGTCACACATCAAACACATCCCCTCACCTTCCTTCGCTCACTGCCATCTGACTCACCCCTCACTCATCTGGCAGTTGCTGTGAATGCTTGGTGCAATTATCTACTCATTGTTGAATAGTCAGTACTAACTTTACATCCCCCATCTTCACAGGATTTCAATCCCTCCTCATCCCTCCAATGCCCATCACATTATGTCACTCACAACCTTCCTATAAGCAACTCGGGTTTGCACTTCCCTTTCCCCACCAAATGTCTTCCTGATCCCTTCAGCCGCTTATTCCTCCAAACAGTGCATGATTTGAGGGCACGTTGATCCCATCAGGTGCAGGGGCTGAGGCTACATCATAACTATAGTTGAACTACAATTGGTGCAGTATTGACTGACAGGTTTTGAATCCCAGCCAATCTTAATTTAATATAAATTGTCTATTAAAAGCATTTGAAAATGTAAGCAATTGACCTACTTGATATATCCTGGCTCATCCCACAAAATCTGGTTGGTCTAACTGAATATTTTCAATGCTCCATGCCATATCTGGCAGGGGACATATGTCATTTATTGGGGTTGCCACTGGACTGACAAAGCCTACATTTGTCATCCCACCATGGGTCGAGACCCACTGACATCATAACCACGTGCTTGGGAATAACCAATGAGCAGGCCAGTATGTTCCCAAGCCTGTGGACTTGAGTCAGGGTGGTTTCAGTGTGTTTGCTGTCATGAAGAAAACCCTGTTTTAAAAATTTCATACTCAACAAAAACACAAGTCATTCACGATATTCTGACGGCCAACTCGAATATTCACATTCCTTCCCCTTCCATTTCATTCCCCTCTTACAAAGAACGATGCAAAGACAACAAAAGAAGATATGATTCAAGCTATGACTGCATACAGTCATGATATGGACAC
>Ga0307513_10008061_pt1 | contig 13525 bp, 19 predicted proteins | sample 15_EM_MG_FD_202174 | JGI IMG/M metagenome (GOLD analysis project Ga0307513, IMG submission 202174) | Populus trichocarpa ectomycorrhiza microbial communities from riparian zone in the Pacific Northwest, United States - 15_EM | ecosystem: Host-associated > Plants > Roots > Unclassified | place... | reverse complement strand
GCGGTTCCCCTGGGTTCCCCCGTCCTCCTCGAGCGCTCCCCATCAATATTGTCGGATGCTCGCTCGGGGGAAATCCCCTCCCCGGAATCCTGTCCCACAGGTACCCACCAGGGGGTTCTGGTGCTTGTATTCATTTAATTATAGTACGTAATGTAGTTTTCAGCCCCATTATTAATCAGCAATTAATGGTTCCCATCTGGTTGAATGTTGAACATAACTTAGGTTTATAAAAAGGTAGCTCTCAGAGCGACACGCTGCGTCGCCCCTTTCCCCCCAGCACCCCACCAGCCCTCCAGCCCACCCCCTGGCATTCTCGACATGGATGCGGCAGTGATGACCCTGATCATTCTTCGTTCCCTCCTCCTTGGAGTTGTCATCTTCACTGCTTATTGGACATTCCGTACCAGTCAGATCCGCCCTCCACCACCCCAGGACGAACAACAAGTAGCGACAACACCACTACCCCGCCCCATCGACGACTACTACAGAGAGCTAGCCCGACTCACTACGCAAGGTCTCGATTCAGTCAAAAGGATGGGAAAAGACGAACGGGCCGATAAACAAGTGAGAGAGCTGGCGAACATGGTCATCCCACAAAGGATCCTAAGGCAAGTTCACTGATTTAATTTCCACGGACGCCAATGTGCTTATCAGTGGTGAAGGTGTGAGCTGTTGCTATTTGAGATCTCATGCAGTGCCGCGGGTTCCTGCCTGGCGGAAACGGCTGAATTGGATAAGGAGATATGCGCCTTGAAAAAAGACATGAAAGTGAGTTTTCCACACAACGCGATTATATTTATTTGATGGAATGTAGCACGCTGTGAAAATATGCCGCACATTGCTCGAGCTGAGCATAGCCGACCAGACGTAAAGGCACATCTGGCTAATCTGCCGCGCAGCAACGGACTGGGCGATCTCGCGCTCCCAAAGGGAAAGCATTGCCAGGCTTTAGTTCCCTTTGTGGGTAACTAGTCTTTCTTGTAGTCTCACTAGAACTCGTCGTTAAACTCTGTAATCGATAACGAAAGATAACAACCGATTAGGTTAGATCGATATCAAGAAATTAAACAAATTGCGACCATACTCTCAGATCCATAACTCCTCCCTGCGTTTCCCCCTGCGCTCCATCCCGTCAATATCGTTCGAGTGGATGCCTGCTTGTGGGAATTCCCTTCCTGGGCATCCCCCCCTTCCAGATACCCACCCGGGGGATCCCACCGCTCATATTCCGTCCATATGTTTTATTTGGCTTATATGGGCACAATATGGGTCGATCACTGTGGCCCCACCAACGTCGACGACCGCGATGATCACCGCCACAATTCCCACAAGCCCCTCGACGAACAAATACCGGTCGAGTTTCGTCCTCCCCGGCGATGGGCTGCCCCCTTGAGATGGCCAACACTGGCATACCCATTGCCAGCAAGCCGCCGCTCTTCACATTCCTCGTAACGTGTCACATTGGAAGGGGCTCAGCAAAGTCTCGACCTACGTGTGCCTTTTCCCGTCGGACGACGCGTACTACGCAACGGGCGACTTGCCCGTTCGCCCCACCCCCAGGTTTTCACTGCAACGTGTGCGAATCCTGGCCCGTCCGGTTCCAGATATTCGGGTTTTAGATCACTGTTACGCATGGTCACAGAGGCTCTCAAATCAGCCGACGGGTATTGTTTTCCAAGCCGGTATAATTACCAACTCCGAGCGATTAGTTTCTAACACACCATTATCCTCTTTTTCATTCCAGGGGACAGCAGTTTCGTTGAGACCTCATTGGAGGCGGCTGCACGTGAGCTGAATAAACGGTTTAACGAGAGACTAAGAGCAGGAAACTCAGCAGAGGATCAATCGATCATATGCCATATCTCCGTACGCTATCACCACCCTTGTCAATCGGCATTGAAAGCAAATGCATCGTGTCGGGTGAGTCCCGCTTCTGGTGATCCCTCCCACCTTAATAAGGGTATGCGAGCGTTCCCGTCCTGACCTCTTGGACACAGATATTGGGAACTTCCCCCCCGCCAGTCCTCCTCCAGCGAGGACGTCGATCGACAAGCTTTATGCCACCCCAATTGTCCCAAAGCGCCAGCATTACCAAGCCCAGCAGTTCCTCCGATCCTACCAAGCGTCGATCTCGCATGAGCGTGCATACCTTCCTACCACCGACGGTACACAAGGGGAGTGTCCATTGATGCAATGGAGCGGCGTGCAGAAACATTCTCAGAAACAGGTTCCTGTGACGATTCGTCTGATTGCGGCTCCAGATATGGCCCTCGGTACGGAGGGTTTGGTTGGAGACCTGACTTGAACGTCTCTGACAGCGGAGAATGCTCAAACTCACAGAACACGGGTACTCAAGATTGCATCAAGGCTTTGGGGTAAGGATTCTGTTTGGGAGGGGTGTCCATTTTGACCCACCGGTGATACGAGGGGGAGGTCGAGGCAGGAGAAAGAGTTAGAGCAGATACAGTAGGGAGGGTCTAGAGGTGGATGCGGACGGTCACGGGAGTTTAGGATTGGATATGGAAGGAGAGAATGGTGAACTATGCACCTGTCCGTGGGATCGAGGTCGCTGGCATGATATCCTCAAGGATCGAAAATGTTGTCATGGTAAGCTCCCATCTTTACGGACGGTTTCTAGCCTAAGATTTACCGGTTTGGGAAAGGAGAATTCCATGTGCGAAGCAAGGTTCGAACGTTCAAGAGTTGGACCGGCGGTAACGGTATCGCCAAGGAGTATGACGACCACCTGCTTCCTGGGCGGCTCTGATATAATCCCATTACTTAGCATCACCTGGAAGGATATCATCGTGGTCAGTCCAGCTACTGGGACCTCAGCGTCCGGTATCACTTGCTTCGACATCGATGGACATTCGCCATCGCATCCGACCTTCTAGCTCGGCCAGAAACCGACCTCCACTTCCACGAACACCCGGATCGATACCCTCACCTTCCAGAACTTCCGGGGCACCATCGACAAGTGGGTCCAACTCTTTACCTAACCCAAGGATTTGAATAACACTGAGTCTCCGGTCACGCGAACTACACTTGCACGCGCGATCCTTGCTGGTGAGTGTTTGAAGAAAGGGTCCCAACCGGACGAGCTGGATGACCCCTCGCGTCAGGTTCGGCATAGCACGGGGGTCCTGCAAAGAGGTTGCGGTTCTTGACCTGCATCCGGGCATAGATGGGGTCTATCTCGAACAGGGGAGATGTGAAACGAAAGCTTACGCGTTGATTCATACAGCCAAATCTAGCGCCGCGAAGCCCATCTGTACGAGCACGCTGAGCGGTGCGTATGTGACGGTAATGTGCAATTCTGCTGTGGTGCGTTCTTACCTCCACGCTTGGCGCTCTTGAACTTGGGGGAGGTTCGGTTCTCTGATTGCGTGCATGTGGCGACCGAATGTGTAGATCTCGACTGAAGTGGGGTTCAAATGCCGGAACGGCCTCTTCTAGCCCGCTACAGCGGCGAGACGAGCAAGAGATGAGAACAGGGGGTGCGAAGAAAGGTGGACGACCCCGGCACCGATAGTGTCAAGTAGGTTGTTTGTATATAGATCTTGTGGGATTGTCAGACATCAGGGTTTCCGACCCAATAGGGACTTCTGAAAACAGGAAAACCCGCTTGTCGTACTGGAGATATCCAAGGGTAGATTGCCGACCTTCCTCTGTCGTCCAATTCAGCCTCCCGCAAACTCCTGATAGCCGCAGCCGCACACCGAACTCAAGGGGTACAAGCAAACTCGACGCCCCAGGAAGTTGGCGAAAGGATTGCATAGATTGGGTTGTACTTGCAGCAGTTCTAGTCCAACGGGTACCACACTGGGGCTGCGAAACGCTTGCATGACCAACGGTTGGCATCGGCTCGTTGGGAACGCGACGGCAAACAAAGACTCTCGAGGGGGTCTTCCCACGGTGGTCTCATCTGAACGCCACCTCCTAAAGCGGCAACAAGATGCCGCCAGCAAAGACCCCGACGTCCTCGTTATCAGGTAGCCACACTACCCACATCTCATCGCTCCATTTAACCACATGTGATCCCTGCAGTGATCGAGTTGCTTGCCAAGCGATTTTGGTACCGAACCTTAGCCAGGGTCCAGAAAATGCGGTCAGGAGGTGCTTCTCCAGAGACCTCTACGGCACTCTCGCCCCCCGCAGTCGGGCTTCCCCAGGAAATTATCAGAAGCATCATCAACTATATTGCTTACGACACACACACTCTCCGTGCATGCACCCTGACCTGCTACTCATGGTATATCGCCGCCGCTCCTCATCTCCACTACACCCACGCAATCGAAACACGCTCTTTAGACCAAAGGTTTTGGCGGCCTAATCCCCTCTGGTCCATGCACATGCTCGGCTTGCTCCCTTTGGTCAGGAAGTTACGGGTCATTGATAATAGCTATGGCCATCATGTCTGGCTTTCTAAAGCATTGTTCAATCGTCGTGTCCTACACCCGTTTCTCGCATTCACCAATCTTCGGAAACTTGAGATGGACTTCCTGGACATCCCCAGCTTTTTGCCAAACATCCGACGGTACTTTGGACATTTCCCACCCACAGTCCGATCTCTCACTCTGAGGGAACCCAAAGGGTCCCGTCGGGAGATCATATACTTCATCGGATTATTCCAGCACCTGCAGGACCTCGGATTCAGGTACGGTTGGGGCGGGTCCAAGGAGGAACCAGCGGACGACCCAACTCTCACTCCACCCTTCATCCCTCCGCTGCGGGGATGGCTTAGGCTAACTTATTTCACGAGGATGGGACTCTTAGAGGACATGATCAACCTGTTTGGGGGAATTCGATTTCGCTTCATGAGTCTTTACAGCGTACGTGACACGAGGGTCCCGCTAGATGCTTGTGCGAAAACGTTGGAGGTCTTGGTGTTGGAACTAACCGACCCTTATGGTGAGTAACCTCCCTTGACATACGTCCGAGTTCTGGCCAACGATTTTGCAGCTCGGTTCTTTCTTCAGGACTTCGACCTATCGCAGAACAAGGCGCTTCGTACACTCCAATTCCCGGCGTCTCCCACCTACTGCGACATGAATAATGGTTCGCCTACGGCCTTGGGTTTCCTCAAATACGTGCTCTCGACCATCACATCCTCTGCGTTCTTCCAGATCATCGTTATTTATCACAACCAGGATTTTAATGGTATCAAACCAAGGGGCTCAGACTGGCCTCCTTTCCGCGAGCTGTCAGAAGCTGAGAGAGCGGAGGAAGCCTCGCGACACGGTCAGAAATTCGAGATGTTACGCGAGCTGTACAAGATACGGGACTTTCAGTTGGTGCTGAGTGCAAGCGTCTCAGGTTGTGTGGCAGAGTACGCGACGCAAATGTTAGAAGAGGCGGTAGCGGAAGAAAAAGCGAAGAATGGGTTTGATGATCACTTTCCCGAGCCGGTGGTGTTGTACGACCCACACAGGATCCAACGCCCGGATCCATGGATCTTCTTGACCTGACTGTGCAAATTACTTAGCGAATGGGATCCAGCTGTAGGCGTTGTAGGAAGGGACCGATGGGTGTGCATCTCAAACGTAGATCGTCCTTGAAATACTATCAGGCTACCTGCAGCCGCTTCAAGTACTGCCTCATTCCGAAGGTGAATCTCCGTTCGTGGTCTGAGATGAAGTGGCGTTTCCGTTCTCGTATAAATATACCGGCCAGGGTGGGGAATGGGGCAGACCTGTGTCCTCACCAGGGCGCGACCAGGAGGACCGTGTCCCCGAGGGGGAAACCTAATTAGGCGCTTGTGTTGAGTACTCAAGCACTCAACGTCAACGTTGAGAGAGGGTGGAGAACCCCCACGCGTTTCGGGGCTACCGTGCGGCAGACGCATCTGTGCCCTGCGAGTGGACTGAGGTAGCGACACTGTACCAACAGAGCGTTGCCCCACTCGCCGTCAGCGACATGAGCGCCCAGCTGCCACAGGGTTCGGCTCTTCTCCCCGGAGAAGCTGGTGAGCGGTCTTCCTAGACTCCGACGGCACAACGGGCTATTTCCGTCTGTATCACGCATCTACTGAACTGGCAACCAGCTGAGAAGGGGATCTAGCCAATAACCAAACTTCAATTGTGGGTGTACCTCCCGGTAGTGCGCGGATGGCGCTCTCGAATCATCGATACTCCCAAGTCGCAGTGAGCTCTGTGAGGACGGGAGTGACCCTAAAGACTTCCACTGCAGCAATAATTTTCTTACGGTTGCCTCACCTGGAGCGCCACCCAATCTCCGAGGTCACTGCGCGATGCCGCCGAAGACCAGGAAGGCTGGGTTCATACGAGAATTGGTCGGTTACTACTATTACACCCCTCTCCCCATTTCCTGCCAGCCACAGGCCATAGCCGAAGCAGGACACGCAAAAAATCGCCTCCTTACCCTCATCCTCTTCACCTCCGCCGCTGACTCCATGTCCGATGCCGGCGATAAGGAATATGGCCGACAGGCGGCAGCGCCCGGGATCGGCACTGCCGTCGAGAAGTTATCCAACACAGAAAGGAAAGCGGCTTGGGCGGGGGCCCGGGTGTGGTGGTAGCATTTCCCTCGCAGCATCCGGACCGGTGGGAAAACCCAGATTACCGATGGCAGGCTGCTGGGGTCAGTGCCCGAGCTGACCGATGTCGCGATGCCCGGACTCGAATACAACCAAAAGTTGGGGCCGTATCGGGAGCACATCTGGAAGTATATTATCTAGGCTACAGAGCGGCGCTGACCCCATGTTGATTGTTAAGGGAAATCGTGTTATCCGGGGTAACAATTAACTACTGTACTTCCGGTCCGCCTACCGACAGGAATCCCTCCCGTCGTTTTGCTCACCATACGCCTCTAGCCGTATCGTCTCGACCCTGTCTGTTTGTTCTCCAGGAGCAGTCGCGAACGCAAGGCTGATTGACGCCCATGTTGAAACACCTCTGGGTATCGCAGCTCGTCTGAGGTTCAGTATAATCTGGCAACATACGATACTGTGTGCCACTCGGAAGGGAAGAACCATGAGTGGCCGAAACTGAGGCTGCGGGGAGAGTGAATGATTATCGGGAGGTTGTGGGAATCCGGCTTACCGGTCCCAGGGTTTGAACAAGGATTGTAGCGAGAGTCACAGCTGTATTCCACCGTTTAGCGTTGAAACTCCGATTCGAAAGATGGCTTACCGAATAACCCAAGGAAGAAGGCGACGCCTGACGGGCGCGTTATCAGTGCGTTCTTGGTGAGAGAGCGTTGGTGTGCGACTCACTGTCTCGGTATAATACCTTCAGCAACGGGGTCTCCAAGTAACCTAGTGCGGGAGTTGAGTGACACAATCAAATGAGGGGCGGGTAGACGTACGACCGCCGAGCGCACTGCCGATGGTCAAAGTAACGATGACTGTAATTCGTATCAGCTGGCAGCGGCAGCACGAACCATGAAACAATAACCAAGTTGAAAAATGAGGAGTATCAAAAACCTGGGGGAAGAGTTTATCGAACCACTTTGTATGTAGCAATACCCAGCAAGCAAGGTGCTGGATCGTTGGGGAGCTGACCAGGTAGTATCAGTCAGGTATATCAGACATCCGAGCCTGGATTCACTCACGGGCCGTTGCGTGGAGATCATACCAGGTAAGTATGGTCCCGGCCACTACCGCTACCTGCGCATACAGTGAGCCACATAATACCACAGGTCCGCCCTGGAGACAGACCACATAAGCAACGGATAGAGGGAGGGTGACGAGCCTCGACCTGGAGTATATCGCGACGGTTCTCAACAGGAGGATGGCTGGAAACGATCATGGAATAAGTGGCGAGAACAGTGGACGCTACACCTATACCTGACATTCCGGGATGGCGACTCCAATGTAGCAGTTCCCTGTGACCAACGTTAGATATAGACGAGCTCCGGGAGTAACATTTTTCTCTTACAGCAAGTGATTTTGTAGAGAGTGAGACACGTCTGAAGTGTTTCTGTCGGTCAACATGCGGTAACGAGTAATATTGCACCAACGTCGTAATTTATTGTGTCATATGGAGCGGTGTATACTACAAACGGCGGAATTCCTGTCAGCGTTCCCTCCATTCCAGCGATACACGAGGGCGGATTCTGACTCACAGGCGATCGTCATAGTCATATCAAGAAATATTGCATACCGAGATATCAGAAAGAGTACCTTGGGTATACTCCATCCACTTTGCCAAATATGTTCGACTTCGCGGTCGAGGGATGTCAGCCAGTTGTGTACCTAGTGATCGACGGTCGTATAAGACAGGATGATTGCGGGTCGTTGAATAACCACCTCTGATGTGACGAGTGCAATGGAACGAAGGGACTCACCAAGAGCGCCAGCATGGAGACTTGGGCAAGGGAGATTGTCGACGAAAGGATGAGAGTGTTGAACGCGGGATCGCAGGCTTGAACTTACGCTGGACGTACTGTAGAATCGAAAAGGGTGTCGGTGAGGTGTTGATGTGGGTGGGAGCACAGCACGAAAGGCACACTTACAACAACGGCGTGCAGCTGAGAAGCAGAAACGACAACCTTGGGATCCGTGGCACTCTCCATCCAACATATGGTATGGTGCAGTCGCGGGAAACAGAAGAGCGGAAAGGGAAGGGGGAGGAGCAGTCTTATACCGTCACGCGTGATGTGTAAGCTAAGAACCATTCAGTCGGGACGGGACGTGCGCCTGGGGAGATTCGCGTTACGTGGGAACACATCCCCCGGACCTGGCCGCCGGGGTCACAGCCACCGAGTTTGATCATCGACCTTGGTAGAGATGATTGATGACATCGATCAAGGGCAAGACACGGGCCATCGCTTCCCGGCCCCGAGACGTCAGTGGGACCGAAAAGGTGGCAGCGACAATCACCAGCCCAGAACAGAAAAAACACGCAAGACCGAGGACTTTCGGTTCCGTGAATTACGAGATGGACATTAAGCGTGAGTTGGTTTGCCGTCCACGGCGCGTTTCCCGGATTCCCCGACACCCAAGAGGAAAGGCAAACTAATCAGGAAGTGAAGTCGAGGCGGAAACAAGGTGGGGGGTCAGTGAGTTGAAGCTATCACTGGCTGGCTGCTTGTGCCATTAACACCTCCGTAGGACGATATAGGAAGAGACAAGGGTGATGATCAGCTTAAACCAGACCGCAGGACGTCGTTGATCCCAACTCACAATACGCTCGCACCCACGTGCAGCATGCTGCTCATCAACTTCTATTGCTGCGCGAGTTGATTACATTCGAAAAAATGGACGTTTTGGAAGACTCGCGTACCTCGTAACGCCTATCGCAGCTTCTTTGAAGGAATCGCTATGGGTACCTAGCGGTCAGCCGACCCACCTTGGTCGGAAAACCCCGGTAGGGGTGATGTTCCAACCACGATCGCGACGCCGATCCGCGCCGCTGATATTCCTTCACGCGACTGAGTGCGGGCTATACGCCATGCCCAAACGACCCAGGGTTCCAAGTCGGGACGGCGGATTGTTCGTGCGATCCTGGCTACACTCCCCCCCCCCCACCGGATGTCTCGCAGTGACTGCGAAGTACCGTCACCCATCCCGCATCCCAACAGGCCTCCTCGACCCCCAACTCCCGAAAATTGCGCGTCAGCGGACGAAAAGTTGACCCACATTCACTGTGGGTGATCCAATTACGCTTCGCTGGCGGGAGGCAGCTGAGAGTTGCTTTCCTGATGCCCGGCCGCGATGACGACACCAGAAGTCTATCTTCAAGGACTGTTGTGTATGGTTTCCTTGCAACCTATTAATGCGGGGAATTCGGTGATGGGGAGGTCTCCTTCCTGGTATCCAAGAGTAACGGACCGCATGAACACCTCTGAGACGCGTCAACCTTCGTGCTGTTGACTTTGAAGTTTATCCGGCCACTGGTACTTAAGCTTTGATGCTTGAAAGTTTAGCTAACGAACGAACCCCAAGGTCACCCAGTACCTAGTCCTCTGGACTCTACCATGCGTCTCCTACATCTCGCCTCCACACTCTCTTTTATCTCTCTCGCTCTGGCTTGGACAACTTACACCGTTCCTCACTCTAGGGGGAATGACGATACCCTTGCCCTCGCCGCAGCGTTCTCTGCAGACCCAAAACTCTCTACCGACGCGACAATTCTGTTCCAGAAGGGCGTCACGTACAACATCCTGACCCCCATCCGTTTCCCATATTTGAAGAACGTTGTTATCAGCGTGCAGGGGAATTTAACGTACGCTTACGATATCAAGGCAACCCAAGGTGAGGGTCCTAAAACCACGTGATGTGAGTTTTGACATCACCGTCCGACGTTCGTTTCTGCTAGCAATTGTTGCGTCTTCGGTGGGTCACCCTGCTTCTCTCCGAAACCCGTATGCCTTTTGAACGTCCTATTTCGTGCAGAGCTATCCAGGGTCTTGGTTGGTGGTTCCCCTCTTCATCAAACGGTAACTTCACCCCAGCATTTCGCAGGTTCTCATTCACTGGAGGTTCCAACGTGACGTTGGAAGGGTCCCAAGATCCGAACTGGGGTTGGGTGGACTCTCATGGACAAAGGGTCGGGGAAGAACCTATTAATCGCGCGCGGCCATCTGCTCACTAAAACTTACCAGTGGTGGAACAGAATGCAAGAAGTTGCACAGCGAGTGAACCGCCCTCATGGGTGGGCCTTCCAAGGAATCACGAACGGAGAGGTTAAGTATATGAAGTTGTGGCAAGTGAGTTTTGGGTGGCACTCCCCGTACTACGTAGTCATTGAATCTCTCCGTCACTCAGCCCGTAGCCTGGAGCTTTAGTACTGGTGGCTCCAGTAACCTACACGTTCACCATAACACGATAATGGCAATCTCGAACAACAAGGTAAGCAGGCTCGCCGTTTATTTTACCGCGTTGGGCTCAGAGGTTTCTGTTGCCATTACAGGCAACCCCATGCAACACGTGAGTTATTCCTCCTCCCGGACCATGAATCGCTCGACTCGAACCTGACTTCCCATCTTAGCGATGGTACCCTCGTTCAGTAATCCACAGTAATGAGTCGCTTATCCGACCATTCGATAGGTTTTGGTATTCAGGGCACGAACATGCTATTCGAAGACAACGTTGTCTACAACGGAGATGATTGCTTGACGATCAACAACCCAGTAAACAACATCCATTTCCGCAACAGCTATTGTAACGGCGGTCACGGACTCTCTATTATTGGTTCTATGATTGAGGCCGGCGGAGTTGTGGATTTACAGAATGTTCTGTATGTCGCTGACTTGTCCGTGGGACCAGGATTGCTGACATCACATTCAAGGATTGAAAACGTTGTCATGGTAAGCTCCCGTCGTCACGGACGATTTCCGGCCTTAGATTTACCCATCTGGGGAAGGAAAATTCCATGTACGGAGCCAGGTTCAAGAGTTGGACCGGCGGTGGTGGTCTCGCCAAGAAGTACGACGATCGCCTGCTTTCTGACCAGCTCTGACACAATCCCATTACCTAGCATCACCTGGAAGGACATCACGCTGAAAAAGGTTCTACTCCCCGTGAGTTCCCTCCACCACCCCCCCCCATCCAGCCGTGCTGACCTGCCTAATCCAGATCTTCATTACCCAAAAGTATGTCGCCGTTCAGCTTCTGAGACCACAAGTGACCTGATATCGTGGTCAACCCAGCTACTGGGACCCAAGCGTACGGTATCACTTGCTTTGATATTGATGGACATTCATCAACGCATTTGATCCTCTAGCTCGGCCAGAAACCGACCACCACCACGAACACCCAAATTGATACCTTTACCTTCCAGAACTTCCATGGTACCATCGACAAGTGGGTCCAACTCTTTACCTGACTTAAGGATCCGGATAACACTGAGTCTCCAGTCTCGCGAACTACACTTGCCCACTCGATCCTTGCTGGTGAGTATTCGAAGAAAGGGTCTCAACTGGATGAGCTAACCAACCCCTCACATTAGGTTCGGCATAGCGGGGGGGACCGGCGAAGAGGTTGCGGTCTTTGACCTGTATGCGGGTACATGTGAGGACTATCCCGAACGGGGGAGATGTGGAACGAAAGCTTACGTGTTGGTTCACACAGCCAAATCCATCGTCGCGAAGAACATCGCTGCAACCACGCTGAGTGGTGCGCCTGTGAGGGTCATGTGTAATTCTGCTGCGGTGCGTTCTTGTCTCCCCGCTTGGTGTTCTTGAGCGTTACGAGAGGTTATTTTTTCTGATTGTGCGCATGTGCCGACCGAATGTGTAGATCTCGACCGATGTGGGGTTCAAATGTTGGAACGGACCCTTCCAGGCCACTTCGGCGGGGAAATGAGCCAGAGGTGGGAACGGGGGTGCGATGGAAAGGTGGACGATCCCAGCGCCGATAGGGTCAAGTAGGTTGTTTATGTAGGAGCTCTCGATCCAGTAGGGACTTCTGGAAATAAGAAAACCCGCTTGACGTGCTAGAAGCATCCGAGGGTGGATTTCCGACCATGCTCTATCCCCGGTTCATTCTCCCGCAAACTCGTGATAGCCGCAGCGTCACACCGAAATCGAGGGGCACAATTAACAAACGTAGGATGGAGGGTGGCTTGGACTGGAAGTGACCCGAGGACGCGACGACAATTGCTTCTGACTACCCTCATACGCAACTCGCTGACAAGGGAACTCGATGGGACTGTACTTCCAGCGGTTCTGATCCAACGGATACTACGGGGTCAGGGTCCGGCTCGGTCCCCCCGAGAAGCCGGTAGCTCCAAACCAACCAAAAACTCTCGAAGGGGTCTTCCCACGATGATCTCACCTGAATTCTACCTCCTGAACCAACAACACGATGTCGCCAACCAAGACCCCGACGTCCTCGTTAACATGTAAGTATAATACCTACATCTCGCCGCTCCATTTAACCTCGTGTGATCGCGACAGTGATTGAGTTGCTCATCAAGGGAATTTGGTACCGAATCCTAGCAAAAATCTGGAAAATGTGGTCAGGGGGAGCTTCTTCAGAGACCCCTACGGCATCTTCGTCCCCTGCCACCAGGCTTCCCCAGGAAATCGTCAGAATCATTATCGCATATATTACTTACGACACACACTCTCTGCGTGCATGCACCCTGACCTGCTACTCATGGTACATTGCCGCCGTTCCTCATCTCCACTACTCCCTCTCAATCGAAACGCACTCTTTGGACGGAATGGTTTGGTGGCTGTCAGGGCCACTCTGCGCCGAGACCACTCCAGGAAACGACTTGTCACTACGAGTCACTAACCGATTCTTGAGTAGCTTGCCCTTGCTAACAGAGACAACAATGAACCACTGAGGTGGGTAGAGGTCTTCAAACCGATAAGGGAGGTGAGGCAGGGCCTTGCACAATGCTGGACGGTGGGTCGAGGAGGCAGTGGATGCGCGTGATAGAGGAGAGAAGGAGTAGAGTAGAAGAGAGCAGATCTGAGGTCTGATTTCTTGCAGTAAGTCTCTGAGCTTGTCCGAAGAGCGTCTTCAGGCAGAGGAAATCCTGTAATAACAAAACTAAAGAATACAAGTGCTATCTGAAGTCCTTATATACTACCAGAGTGGCCTGTGACATGT
>Ga0307513_10008060_pt1 | contig 13526 bp, 9 predicted proteins | sample 15_EM_MG_FD_202174 | JGI IMG/M metagenome (GOLD analysis project Ga0307513, IMG submission 202174) | Populus trichocarpa ectomycorrhiza microbial communities from riparian zone in the Pacific Northwest, United States - 15_EM | ecosystem: Host-associated > Plants > Roots > Unclassified | place... | reverse complement strand
TGAGCCTCGAATATTACCTGCCCAAAGGTGGCATCCTGTCGGCCGGCGCGTTCGACAAGGAGTTCAGCAACTATATCGTCGCCACTACCACGACGGGAAGCTTCCCGGGCATTCAGGGCACGGCGACATTCGCGACCTATGCGAACATTCCGCACGCTTCCGCCCGCGGCTTCGAACTGAGCTACCACCAGCAGTTCACCTTTCTGCCAGGCGCCCTGTCGGGCTTCGGCGCCGGGGCCAACTTCACCTATGTCGTCTCGCGCGGCGCCAAGAGGGGCGGCGTTGTCGAGACCCTCGCGAATACGACGCCCCGTACCCTCAACGTCGAGGCGTTCTACAAATACGGGCCGGTCTCGCTGCAGGTGTTCGGCAATTACCAAAGCCGGACGATGACATCGCTCGGTTCGACCCCGGCGCTGGACAATTATGTCCAGCCGTATCTGAACTTCGACCTCGACGCGCGGCTCGCGCTGACGAAGCACGTCACTGTCTTCTTCCAGGGACGCAACATCACCAGGGAAAAGCAGGATGCGACGGAAGGGAAGAGCCGCTCCCGCTTCGTCGAGCTGCAATATTTCGGGTCGTCCTACCTGTTCGGCATCGATCTGAAACTGTGAGTCAACCGACCGCAGTCTGACCGCTGACCGTCTGTTCCACGCACATTCGCACCAAAAAGGGCAATATTATGAACTCAAGAAACGTCGCTCTGGCGGCATTCGCTGTCGCTACTGTCATTACTGCCGCTGTCGCTACTCTCGTTACGGCGAGGGCTGACGCTCAGGTCGCCTCCACCGACGCGCAGGGCGTCACGACCAACATGACTAATCCCGCCGCGGTGGAACTCGTGCACGCGACATCGCTCCCCGGCATCGATGGCGATTTCGATTTTCTGGCAGTCGACCTCAAGCACGACCGCCTCTTCATTGCTGCCGAAGAGCACCATACGATCGAGGCTTTCAGGGCCAGCACCGGCGAACACCTTCAGTCGGTGGGGGGTGTGAATACCCCGCACGCGCTCGCTTATGTCGCAGAAAAGAACGAGCTTATCGTCGCAGACGGCGGTGACTCGTCGGCGCTGTTCCTGTCTGCCGACGACCTGCACCGGGTAGATCGCGTCGCGCTGATCGACGGTTCTCCGACCGGCAAGACCGATTCACCGGACACGGGCTTTTACGATGCAAAGCGGCGCACCTTCTATATCGGTAATGGCGGCAAGTCGGCGAATCTGCCCTATTCCGAGATCGCCGAGCTCAACGTCGATACGCATAAGATCACCGGCACCGTGCGCGTGGAAGGTGACAATCTGGAAGCGATGGCGGTGGACGAAGCCACGGATCGCCTGTTCGTGAACGTGCGCGACAAGAAGCAGGTTGCCGTCGTCGACCTGAAGCAAAACAAGGTCATCGACACCTGGAACGTCGGCCTGAACCGCAACACGGCTCTTGCCTTCGATGCAGCGAACAATCTCGTTTTCGTCGGCAGCCGTCAGCCCGGACTATTCACGGTGCTCGACGGAAAGACCGGCAGGGTCGTAGCGCAAATGCCCTGCGCGGATGTGACCGACTCCATGACGTGGGATCCCGCAACCAAGCGAATCTATATCGCGGGCTCCCAGGGGCTATCGGTCTTTCATCAGGATGCGCGTGACCATTATTCCGAGCTTCTGCGCATTCCCACGAACGGCGGCAAGACCGCGCTGAATGTTCCGCAGTTGAAGCAGTTCTACGTGATTCATCCAAAGACCGCATTGGATACCGCAGCCCTGCTTATCTATCGCACCGCTCGCTAACCGGGCGCGATCAATAGTCATTAAACTCAAATACTTCAGGAGAATATGATGCGCCTTTTCATCACCGCGATCGGTTCCGTCTTTCTGGCTGCGTCCGCGTTCGCACAGAGCTCGCCCGAGCCGCTGCCGGCAAACTATATACGGGTGAGCGCGCCCATGGCGCAGAGGCTTACGTTGAAGACCAAGGCGTCGCATCCCGAGATCAAGAAGCTTGGGCTGCACGCTACGCCCGTGGGCAGCACGGACAACGCCATCATCGGTGCCGATATCCCAAGCAAGATCGGCAAGAAATCTTCCGAGCCTGATATGCAGCACCTTGCCAGCGGGCAGCCCTTCGTGACGCGTATCGACAAGGAGGGTATTTACGACCTGATGCTGCCGATCACCGACCGCAAGGGAAAGAGCATCGGCGATGGCTTTGTCGTGATGGAAGTACCCCTCGACAAAGCATCGAGCGAGCAAGAGGCGCTGAAGATCGGTGTGGCCATTCGCGACGAAATGCAGCGCGGGATTCCCAGCAAGGCTGCGCTCTATCAGAAGTAGTTCCATCCGAACCGGCCGCTCCTTCGAGGTTAAAGGCCTCGAAGGAGCTGGCCAAGCGAGCCGGGGCGACCGAGGCTTATCCCGTCGCCGCGAAACAGGCGCTTAGACCCGGTGCGCGCTGCGGCCGCCTCGGGCCGCTTTCAAACAGGACCGACGACATGACCATCGACCTCGACCGCCGTACGCTGATAGGCGGGCTCGCTATCGGGGCCACCAGCCTCGCGATCGCGCCGAGCGCGCTTGCTGCCGCCACCGACCAGCCGCTTTCCTTCGTGGTGATCGGCGACTGGGGGCGCGGCACCGAGGCGCAGCACCGCGTCGCCGCCGAGATGGGACGCGCCGCAGCCGCGGCGAAGGCACGCTTCGTGCTCGCGGTAGGCGACAATTTCTACGATAAGGGCGTGGAATCGGTCGACGATCCGCTCTGGAAGAGCATGTTCGAAGACGTCTACACGCATCCCGCGCTGCAGGTGCCGTGGCACGTGGCGCTCGGCAACCATGACTATGGCGGCAACCCGCAGGCGCAGGTCGATTATACCGCGCGCAGCGCGCGATGGCGGATGCCGCAGCGTTATTACAAGGTGGCCGACCGCTCGCTCCACCACGCCGGCATCGACATGTTCGTCATCGACACCTCGCCCTTCGTCCAGAGCTATCGCAAGGATCCGACCAATCCGAGGGCGCGCAACATGTCCTCGCAGGACGTCGACGCGCAGCTTGCGTGGCTCGATGCGGCGCTTGGCGCTTCGCGAGGGAAGTGGAAACTGGTGGTCGGCCACCACACTATCCATTCCGGCGGCAGTGCCCATGGCGACACGACCGAACTCGTCGAGCGGTTGAAGCCAATCCTTCTGCGCCGTGGCGTGCAGGTCTACATCGCAGGCCATGACCACGACCTCCAGCACATCCACCGTGACGGGCTGCACATCATCCAGTGCGGCGCTGGCATGGAGGCGCGTCCGGTCGAGCCGGTCGAGGGCACGCAATTCTGCATCGCCCAGCCGGGATTTGGTGTCATGACCGTGGACGACGGCAAGCTGACGGTGGAGTTTCGGGATCAGGCGGGCGTGCCGCTTTATCGCGCCGACATCCCGGCCAGTGCCAAGCGCGGCGCACTGGCGGCGTAGAAGCGTCGGATGGAACGGTCGGCGCCGTTGCTACGAGGGCGCCGGCCCCGGCAGCCGGCCGCTTTCCGTCGGGATACCCCGACGAGATCCCGCGGAAAGCGGGGCAGGTGTCGTCGCCCTGCTTTCTCGGAGGCAGGCACCCGCTTCGGTGCGCTCTGCCACGGCGTCTCGGTGAGTCCGGTCAGCCTGCCACAGTGCAATGGGAATGACATTAACCACCGCTAGGTCCGGTGCGATCCGCGGAGCGAGGTCTGCAGCAATACCCCATGTCGAACAGTTCCAGTGTGGCGCGGGTATCGGCGCATCGCCTGCTCGTGGTCGAGGACGATGTTCGCATAGCCGCTGAGATCATCGCGGCGCTTGCGGATCATGGGCTCGATGCCGACCATGTCGGCACGGGCGACGAGGCGGTCGATCTCGCGTGCCGCAATTCCTATGCCGCGCTGGTGCTTGATCGCATGCTGCCCGGTAAACGCGATGGGCTCGCGGCGCTGACCGAAATGCGCGCGCGCGGTGTGGTGGCGCCGGTCCTGATCCTGAGCGCGCTTTCGGCGGTGGACGAGCGCGTTCGCGGGTTGCGCGCGGGCGGCGACGATTACCTGACCAAGCCCTTCGAGTTCGCCGAATTGACCGCGCGCGTGGACGCCTTGCTCCGGCGCGGGAAGCCTGCGCGCGACGCGGTCCTCGCCGTATACGATCTGCGCCTCGATCTGCTCACGCGAACGGCCACGCGGGGCGATCAGGCGATCGACCTGCTGCCGCGCGAATGGCGGCTGCTCGAATATCTGATACGCCACGAAGGACAGGTGCTGACCCGCGCCATGATCTTCGAAGGCGTTTGGGGCTACCGTTTCGACGATCGGACCAACACGATCGATGTTCACATGAGCAACCTTCGCCGCAAGGTGAATTGCGCTGGCGTCGCGCTGATCCATACGGTGCGCAGTGCGGGTTATGTGCTGCGTGCGCCTCGCTGACCTCCTCCGAACCACCAGCTTTCGTACCGGTCTGCTCTTCATGGGGCTGTTCGGCACCGGCAGCATGGTCGTGTTCGGCGCGATCTATGTTGAGACGGCCACCTATCTGAAGCGCCAAAGTGAAATCTGGCTTCGGCGAGAGATGGCGGGAAGGGTATTGAGCAGTCCCGCCGAGCGGATCGAGCATCTCAACGCGCGCTCGCAGACCGATTTTGGTGAACAGCGTCCCTTTGTCCTGTTCGCCGCCGATGGGCGATTGCTTGCCGGCCGGATGGCCACCCGGCCGCAGCCGCCGGTGTTTGACGCACCCTTCATCTTTCGGACAATTACCTCGTCGGGGCATCCGATCACGTACCGCACCCTGGCGCACCGTCTCGATGGCGGGCAGATGCTGGTCGTGGCGCAGGACGTCGATGAAGCGGACGACTTCTCCAAGCTTATCGTTCACGCCGTGCTGATGGGCGGCGCCTTCATGCTGGTGCTCGGGCTGGGCGGCGCGATCGTGCTGGGCCGGAGCACGGCACGTCATATCGATGCGATGCGGCTGGCGATCGAGCGGATCGTTACCGGCCATCTGTCCGAGCGCCTTCCGATCGGCGGAGGCCATAGCGACCTCGAGCGCCTGGCGAGAGTCGTCAACACGATGCTCGATGAGCTTGAGCGCATGGTCGGCGAGGTCAAGAGCGTCTGCGACAATATCGCGCACGATATGCGCAGTCCGCTCGCTCGATTGCTGGCGGGCCTGGAGCGTGCCCAGCGCCGCGATGGGGACAGGGTGGCCATGCGCGACTCGATCGAAACCGCGGTCGCCGAAACCAAGCAAATCCTGCGCATCTTTGCGGCGCTGCTGCGGATTTCCGAGATCGAGGACGGCGTTCGCCGCGCGGGCTTCGAGCGCGTCGATCTCGCGACGATCGCCGCGGATGCCTTCGACTATCACCAGCCCGCGGCCGAAGCACGCGGGATCCGGCTCGATTGTGATGCACCCGGACGGTTGCTGGTCGAAGGCGATTCCGATCTGCTGTTCGAGGCGCTCACGAACCTTCTCGACAATGCGATCAAATTTGCCGGCGAGCGCGGTCGTGTAATGCTCTCCATTGCCGCCGGCCCCGTGATCCGCGTGGCGGATGATGGGCCTGGCATACCCGCCCATGAGCGGGAGGCGGTGCTGCGCCGGTTCGAGCGTGGCGAGGCAAGCAGGAACCATCCAGGCAGCGGCCTCGGTTTGCCGCTCGTGGCCGCAATCGCACGGCTACACGGCCTTACGGTCGAGATCGGCGACGGCATGCCCGGCTGCGCCGTCACGCTCCGCCCGGGAGGCCCGGAGCAGAGTGTTCGCAAACGGGCGTCTCGTCCGCAGTTCTGGCGGTCATCGCTGCATAGGTCAGGCTGAGCCGGCCCAGGGTCGTTTTCGACACCCCGCGTTTTCGACACCCCGCGTTTTCGACACCCCGCAAGGCCCAGGACGGGCGTCGATCGGCGCGCGGATGAACCGGGTGAACTATTTCAACGGCGCGGTACGAATGGCTCGCTTTTCTCGAGAAGCTTTGCTGCCGCCGGAATTTATGCGTCTTCATCTACCTTCGTCATGAGTCTCCCCGGGGTCGCGTTTCATCGCGAATGCCTTGGCTAGCCAGCAGCGGGACCTGTCGTTCGTGGGCGATCCGACGAATTGGGCGATCCGTCGCCGATCCCTCGTTGACAGCATATTCTCATTCTGTAGTGTTGATGACCATAATGTGAGATGCCGAGTCACAAAAGACCGGTGCGAAAGGGAGAGCGGATCGATGGCGATTTCGGTACGACTGATTGGGTTCGCGGGTATCTTCGCCACCTTGACGGCGACGGCGGCGCTGGCGGCGGACCCGCCGCGCGAATGGATCGACCCCGACACCGGTCACCGCGTGATCCGACTGTCCGACGATGGCGGCAGTTCCAGCCTCTATTTCAATTATAACGGCTATACGCCGCAGGGCGACAAGCTCGTCATCTCCACGCCGAAGGGCATCTCGGCGGTCGATCTCAAGACGCGCAAGCTGACGCCGATCGTCGTGATCAGCCAGCCGTTTCGCTTGCTCTTCACTGGGCACAAGACCCGCTCCGTCTATTACCAGATGCTCGAGAGTCCCGGCGAACGTTCCGGCCCGAAGACGGTGTTCGCGGCGGATATCGATACGGGCAAGGTGCGCAAGATCGCGGACGTGCCCAATGGCGATATCCAGACGATCAATGCTGACGAGACCTTGCTCGGCGGCGTCGAGACCGATCCGGGCGCAAAAGCGGCGGTGTTGCAGAACTTCGCCAAGCGCGACGCCCGGTTCGACCAGGCCGACTATCGCGCCAACTGGCCGGACGGCCGCCCGATGAGCTATGCGGAATCGAAGGAAGTCCGCATGAACGAGCGGCTCGAAAGCAAGATTCCGATGACGATGTTCGTCATCGACACGCGCACCGGCAAGCAGCGTGCGGTGTACAGTTCGAACGACTGGCTCAATCACCTGCAATTCTCGCCCACCGATCCCAACCTGCTGATGTATTGCCACGAAGGACCCTGGCATAAGGTCGACCGGCTATGGCTGCTGCACCTCGATCAGCCAAATGCTCAGCCGATCGGGCTGCACCAGCGCACGATGAACATGGAAATCGCCGGGCACGAATGGTTCAGCCATGACGGCAAGACGATCTGGTATGATTTGCAGACGCCGCGCGGCGAGGACTTCTGGGTCGCGGGGTATGAGATCGCGACCGGGCGGCGCACCTGGTACCATTTGCAGCGCAACGAATGGTCGGTGCATTTCAACAGCTCACCCGACGGCAAGATGTTCTCGGGCGATGGCGGCGACAATGAGATGGTCGCCCACGCGCCGGACGGCAAATACATGTACCTCTTCACGCCGCACGATATCCCCGATGTCGCCGGCCTGAAGGCACCCAATTCCGAAAAGCTGACCCATCCGGGCTTCTTCACCGCGGAGAAGCTCGTCAACATGAAGAAGCAGGATTATCGTCTCGAGCCCAACGGCAACTTCACGCCGGACGGCAAGTGGCTGGTGTTCCGGTCGAACATGTTCGGGTCGACCCAGGTATTCGCGGTGGAATTGGCCAAGACGACCGGCAAATAACGCACTTTTCGCCGTTCCTCGATCATGGGAACGGCCACCCAGCTCATGCACCGCGGGAGCGAGCTATGATGAGCGCCAACGAACCTCGCCCGGATGTATTGGCGAAGACGTTCGCGATCGCTTTGGCTCACTCGCGCAACTGAAGTGCTCGCGCGCGATCGATGCGCCGTGGGTCGCGCCAACCTTTGGTTGGCACGGCTGGGCGCGCCAATCGCCCCGGGTATTGACAGATAAGTCCAAGCGTGAATTATTCAGTTCGTAGGACGTTGGTCCACATAGTGAGATTATTGAGGTGAGTGCTCAATGCGCCGCCTGAAAGTTCGCACCGGCAAAATCAAGGGGAGGTGGACCATGAGTCCCGTTTTCAAAGCTACCATGTCGCTTCGCACCGGTGTCTCGACAGCGACGATTATTCTGGCGATCGCCGGCGCGTCGCCCGTTTTCGCGCAGGCGGCGGCCGCGCCCCCCGCTGCCGATACGCCGACTAGTGCCGCCCCCGATCCGGGCCAGGACGCGAACGCCCCCCAGCCCGGCGACGTGATCGTCACCGGTTTCCGCGGCAGCCTTCAGAACGCAATCCGGATCAAGCAGAAATCGAACGAGGTCGTCGACGCGATCAACGCGCAGGACATCGCTTCCTTCCCCGATGCCAACCTGGCCGACTCGCTGCAACGCATTCCGGGCATCTCGATCGAGCGCGATGGTGGCGAGGGACGGGCCATCACTGTCCGTGGTCTCGGTGGCGATTTCAGCCGTACGCGTTTCAACGGGCTCGAAGCGATCTCGGCAACGACGGGATCGACGCTGGGCGGGGGCATCAACCGCGGGCGTACTTTCGACTATAGCGTCTTCGCATCCGAACTGTTCAATTCGATCGTCGTCCACAAGACCCAGTCGGCCGAAGTCGATGAAGGCTCGCTAGGCGCGACCGTCGATCTGACCACGGGACGTCCGTTCGATCACCCCGGCTTTCAGGCAGCGGTATCGGTACAGGGGGCTTATTACGACATCAACAAATCCGCTGCGCCGCGCCTTGCGGCGCTGGTCAGCAAGACGTTCGCCGACGACAAGATCGGCATTCTCTTCTCGGTCGCGTACAGCACGCGCAAGGTCCAGGAAGACGCATATTCGAACACCAGCCTGGCGGACTATACCGACCTCAACAATGGGTTTTGTCCGGTCGATCCGAACAGCATCGTCACCCCGGTCAACCCGCTGATCGGCACGACACCGCATGCCTCGCAATGCATCGCCGCGCCGGGCGCCAATCCAGGTTCGACGCCCGCCGCCTACAATACGATCAATCAGAAAAACGTCTTCATCGCCCGGTTGCCGGGTTATGGTCGGTTCCTCAATAACCAGCGGCGACTTGGCATGACCGGTTCGATCCAGGCCAAGCCGACCGACCACACACTGATCACGATCGATCTCGCTTATTCGCGGTTCGACCAGAACAAGACGGACCTCGCGACCAACCCGATCAGCCTCAATCGCGGCAATGGCGCGCCGCCCGCCGGCTCGCCCTTCACCGCAGCTCAGCTTGCCGGCCGTCCCAATATGAAGATTCGCGACGTCGAGGTGAATGCTGCCGGTGAAGTGGTGTACGGCGTGTTCGATTCAACCGACTTCGGCGTGACGACCAGTCAGGACAATTCTTCGACCTATTTCTGGCAAGCGAACATGTCGCTGGTCCAGGACATCGGCGATCGCGGCAAGCTGACCGTCATGTATGGCCAGTCGCGGTCGTTCTTCGACAATCCCTATTCGCGTCTGGTGACGTTCAGCCGCTTCGACGGCAACGGTTTCGTTTACGATGCGCGCGGCAATCCCAAGGTTCCGCTGCTGAACTACGGCTTCAATGCCGCCGATCCGAACAACTGGAGCTATGTCAACGGCTACGACAACATTCGCGAATTCAAGACTAGCGTCGACAATCAGTTCAAGACCGGCAAGGTCGACTTTGAATATAAGGTGTTGGACGCGGTCACGCTGAAGGCCGGCGTCGCGATAAAGCAGTTCAAGTTTGCCTCTACCCGCCAACAGCGCATCGCGTCGCAGAACCTTATCCCGCCGCTCCCCGCGGGCACAACCATGGCGGATATCAGCAACGTCGTGACCATCGATGGCATCAACTTGCCAAAGGGTTCGACCAGCTCTTTCGTGGTGCCAAATCTGCCGGCGATCATGAAGCTTTTCAACGTCGACTGCATGTGCGTCAATCAATATGGCGACTTCCGCCTCGGGAGCCTCGGCACCGGCGCGCAGGGCGATAATCGCTCGGTCACCGAGCGGGACATCAGTCCCTATGTCCAGGCGGATTATCAGTTCGACCTCGCCAATGGCATGGCGATCCGCGGCAATCTCGGCCTCAGGTACGCCAACACCAAGCAGCACTCTTTGGGCTATGTTGGCGCGGGCGTGCTGACGACCGCCGATCGCAGCTATAGCGACTGGCTGCCGTCGGTGAACTTCAACCTCGACATCACGCCCAAGCTTACCGCGCGCCTCGCGGCATCGAAGGTCATGTCGCGGCCCTCGCTCAGCTATCTGACGCCGGGCGGTTCGATCGGCACCGGCCAGGTGCCGTTCACCGCGACGGTCGGCAACCCGAACCTCGATCCGTATCGGGCGACCAATTACGATGCGAGCCTGGAATGGTATTTCCGGCCGGGCTCGGTGCTGTCGGTTGCCTATTTTCACAAGTCGATCCGCAATTTCGTCCAGCAGATCACGTCCACGCTCGGCTATTCGGACGCGGGCCTGCCGCTATCGTTGCTGACGCCGACGCAAGACCCCAACACCACCACCAATGTGACGAGTTATGAGAATACGCCCGGTGGCCGGATCGACGGCATCGAGGTGCAGTATCAACAGCCGTTTACTTTCCTGCCGGGCTTCCTCAAGAATTTCGGCGCGATCCTGAATTATACCAGGATCAAGTCGAACATCTCGTACATCCTGACGACCAATGCCGCCGGCCCATCGCTGCAGGCGCCGCTGATCAACGTTTCGCCCAATGCGGCGAACGCGACGCTCTATTACGAGGACAAGCGCTTCTCGATCCGCGGTTCGCTCGCTTATCGCGACGAATATATCCGCATCGTGCCGGTTCGCGCCGGCCTCGCGGATACCGGAGGCGCCTATGCCAGCTACAATTTCGACATGTCGGCGAGCTACAAGGTCACCGATCATTTCACGCTGAGCTTCGATGCGATCAACCTGACCAATCAGCCCACCGACTATTGGGATGGCGAGCAGCGTCGCGACGAACAGGTGTACAGCTCGACCGGTCGCCAATTCTTCTTCGGTGCCCGCTACAAATTCTGAAGCTCCTCCCTGTGAAGGCGGCACCGGTATCTGGCGCCGCCTTCCTTTTTATCGCGGAGACTCGGTATGAAGCGATGGCTGGCGGCGTTGATCGCGATCGTGGTGTCAGTCGCGCCGGCGGGCGCACAGGATGGATCGCCGCCGCCAAGAGTGGTGATCGCGAGCGACTCCACGGCTGCGGTCTATCCGCCGGATCAATTCCCGCAGATGGGATGGGGCATGTTCCTCGGTTGCTCGCTAGCGCCGGGCGTCGCGGTCGTGAATCTCGCCAGGGGCGGCCGGAGTACGAAGACGTTCGCCGAAGAGGGGTTGTGGGGTCGGCTCCTCGCACAATTGCGGCCCGGCGACACGGTGCTGATCCAGTTCGGCCATAATGACGAAGACACGACCAAGATGTTCCGGCACACCGAGCCGGCGGCGTTTGGTGCCAACCTGACGCGCTTCGTCAGCGATGTTCGGGCGCGGGGCGGTGTTCCCGTGTTGATGACGCCGGTGGCGCGGCACGAATTCAAACATGGCCGCATCGAGAAGACGCACGGTGCCTATGCCAGGATGGTGGTCGCCGTCGCTCAAGCGACGCATGCTTCCTTGATCGATTTCGACGCGCGCAGCCGCCGGTTCTTCAACGGGTTGGGAGAGGAGCCTTCCGCCCGCTATTTCCTGATCTACAGCCCCGCCGATCGCATCGCGCGCTTCCCCGACGGACATCACGACACCACGCACCTGAACGAGCTCGGCGCGCGCGCGACCGCCGCGATCGTGGGTCAGGCGTTGGCGCAACTGAAGCTGCCGATTGCGCGCGGCGCTCGGCCGATCGCTCCCGCGGCGGTTCGTGCAAGCGGCGACGCCGCGTGCCACTGACGCGCGGTTCGTCGCGATGCTCGTCCGTTCAGCTGATGACCAATCGCCGGACGCGCAAATGACTCTTGGTCGTGCGCAGCCCGAAACGGCCGCTCGTATAGGGCGCCGTATCGTCGAGCATGAACAACCGCTGTCCGTCACGCTCGACGATCGCACGACGACCATCGGCGATCAGGCGGATCTGGGTCCAGCGATTGGGCTGCAACAACGCCGCGCCCGCGCGATCGTTCTCGGGAAGCAACGGACGATCGCCGGGTTGGCCGATATAGCGGCGGAACCGAGTGGTGGTGTTCCGGTTGCCGCCGATCCCGACATAATAAGCCAGCATGTCGTCATACTCGGCGAACGCTCCATTGCGTCGCCGGTCGAGCACGTCGCTGCCGTCGCGGTTGCGCGCCATCCAGAAGGCGTTGACGTCGCTTACCGCGTCATTGGGTCCGCCATGATCGACCGCCATCACCTCATAACTGATGGTGACCGGCGTGTGCAGCATCCGACGGTACCACAGGGTAATGCCCTTTGGCGTGTCGATGTCGAGCATGTCGTTGAGCAACGCCACGCGCGCCGCCGGGTCTTCCGCCTCGATCGACCAGTCCGCCAACTTGGCTGGCCGACCGCGATCGGAGGCGCGGGCAGCCATCGGCAGCAAGGCGATTCCTGTGAGCATCGAGCGGCGAGAGAGGGGCATTGCGATCACGCTTTCTCTTGCACAATATGGAACAAGATAGCATAATATGAGAATTGTAGGGATGGTCAATGCTGCCAGGACGCAAGGGGAAGGATCATAGCCATGTGGCAGCGCGACGCCGCCGGCAGGACACGCCGCGAAGTCGGCTGCGCGCTCGCTGCACTGATCGCGATGCTTCCTTCATCCGCCCGCGCCAGACCAATTTTTGACATACGCGATCACGGCGCTCGCGGCGATGGCGTGACGCTGGATACTGACGCGGTCAACCGTGCGATCGAGGCATCGGCACGGGCGGGCGGGGGAACGGTCCGGATACCAGCTGGACATTATCCTTGCTTCTCGATCCGGTTGCGCAGCAACGTCGCCATTCTGCTCGAGAAGGGCGCGGTCGTCGAGGCGGCGGATCCGGCGCGCCACGGTGGGCGCTATGACGATCCTGAACCGGGGTCGAGCGGGCTCTACCAGGATTTCGGACACAGCCACTGGCGCAACAGCCTGTTTTGGGGCGACGGTATCGAGAATGTCTCGATCACCGGGCCGGGCATGATCCATGGGCTCGGCTTGACCCGGGAGGGCCCTCGCGCTGGATGGACGCGCGAGACGGGCGAGCGGCCGCTGTCGATGCGCGGCATGAGCGCCGCCGACATCGCCAAGCTGGGACCTGGTGTCGCGGCAATGCGCGGACTCGGCAACAAGGCGATTTCGCTGAAGAATTGCCGAGGCGTGCATCTCTCCGACTTCACGTTGCTGCGCGGCGGACATATCGGCATCCTGCTTACAGGCGTGCGCGGCGTGACGATCGACCGTCTGGTGATCGATACCCAGCGCGATGGCATCGACCTCGACGCGGTAACCGATGCGACGGTGACGAATTGCCGGGTCAACTCGCCCAACGACGACGCGATCGTGGTCAAGGCCAGTTACGGGCTCGAACGGCTGGCCGCGTCCGAAAATATCGTCATTCGCGATTGCGAAGTGTCGGGATACGACCTCGGCACGCTGGTCGACGGCACCCGCCAGCGGACGCAGCAATTCGCACCCGATCGCGATCGGCCGACCGGGCGCATCAAGCTCGGCACCGAAAGCAATGGT
>Ga0307513_10008059_pt1 | contig 13526 bp, 10 predicted proteins | sample 15_EM_MG_FD_202174 | JGI IMG/M metagenome (GOLD analysis project Ga0307513, IMG submission 202174) | Populus trichocarpa ectomycorrhiza microbial communities from riparian zone in the Pacific Northwest, United States - 15_EM | ecosystem: Host-associated > Plants > Roots > Unclassified | place... | reverse complement strand
CAGGAGGTAATAGAGGAGCACCAGACGCAGTCAGGACGCACAGGACGTAGGGGTCCGTGTCCGGATGGCGTCAGGACGGATGGCGCTAGGTGACGCAAAGTCAGGACGCGACGTCGATCCGACGTTAGGTCCTGATTCGCGATTAGCATTCCGACGTCCCGGGCGTCAGACGCACGGGGCGCACAGGACGCAAGGTATTATTTTTGCTGATGCAGGCACAACTTATCCTGTATACCACTACCTTTTCTCTAATCCAATTGTTGCCTTGATTGCTGGAGTGGTTATTTTTTACCATACTCCCTGAAGTTGTGCAGTGTATGTAGGCTGGGATTTTGATCTTGGTCATTGGTGCAGGATTATGCTCGCTGTTGGCAAAAGTGACTATACAGACCACAATCTCTACTTCAATTATATTGTTACCTGAGTTCCAGCTGCACAAAATTATATAATATTAGATTGAATAAGATAGTTGACCAGCTGAGGACTCAGAGAGGTGATATCTTGCGCGAGGCTTGGCGTGGAGTGACCCCAAATTGCGGCACAAATTGAACCAACCTGCTAAGAGATCTTTGCCAAGCCTCGCTAAGCCATCACACCAGTCTATGTTCAGGCTGGATGAATGGTAGCTGTGGCTGGAGCAGGAACCTCCCTGCTCCAGCCACGACATACCGCTCTTACCACTCTCTCGCCCGTTGTTGTCTTGTTATAATAATTCCACCACACACAGTGGCATAAGGGATGGGTTCGAAGTGCATTGTTGATGAGAAATGAATACCACATATTGGTGGCTGGAGGAGGAACCTCCCTGCTCCAGCCACCACAGACAGCTTACACCACTCCCTAGAGTGGTGTTTTCTTGTTACCTTGATTGTAGGACCGGTAATTTCATAGAAGGGGAAGGTGAATTGTATCGCTGATCTAGAATGAATACCCAGTATCTGTGGCTCGAGCAGGAACCTCTCAGCTCCCGCCTCCACGCCCAGCTCGCACCACAGTCTGCACCATAGTTGTCCTGTTACATCGATTCTACTACAAGAAGTTTTATAAGGTATCCATTCGAATTGTATGGTTGCTGCAGAATGCCGACCAGGTATCCGTGGCTGAAGCAGGAACCTTCCTGCTCCAGCCACCAGAGACAGCTCACTCCACTCCCTTGAATCTTGTTGTTTCTTACCTGATTTCTACCCCCACTAATCGTGTAAGATAGGAATTGGAATTGTATATTTCATGGACAATGAACACCAGGCCGTGTTTACAGCATTCTGAGGCCTCAAAGGGTACTGAGTGATGACTGCCAGGAACTCGGGACAAGACGGATTCGCAGGACGTGGTCTTTACTGGTCTTTTATTCCTCCCTGTTGGTCCACTTTGAAGATTCTGTGAACAGGACAACAAAATCCGCGCTATTCGTGTAGTTGAACTTTGAGGATGGCCATTGTTTGAAAGGACGACAAGGCCTATGATGTAAGATATCATCTTTTCTGTGTTGGTTGGTGCCTACATAGTACCTCCAGGGAACACAGATGACTACAAGGTATGACAAACCACAGTGGAAATAATCAGAAAAGAGTGAAAGAGAGCAGGAAAGTGGGGATCATAGAGGATAACGGGGGACAATGGAGCATCGCGTGGATAGCCCAAAGTTCGCGGACATAGTCCTTGGCTCTTAATTGTGGGACCAGGTTTAGAACAGATAGCACGTAATTCCGATATATGGTCCATCCTCATCCTGGCTCAGGATCAACTGACTGCACTGTTGCCAACACTCACAGCATGTATCTGTGGCTGGAGCAGGAACCTCCCTGCTCTAGCCACATATCAGCTTACCCACCACTATCTTTAATATCACCATTTTGTTGAATAGATTCCAGTTCACTATATCTCATATAATATTACGTTGAATGGGATAATCTACACCAGTGGCCATCTGGTACTCTCTCGCTTAAGCATGTACCTCCCTGCTCCTGCCACCATAGATCATGCATACCACTACCCTGAATCTGGGTTCACTGGTATCTTTGTGCCCGCAGTATCAATCTTTTTGTTTAATATTGTGTTCACTGATATAACATGTACCGCTTGCATGTGTTATAAATATTTTCAAAATATTGTGATGCGGGGAATAAATAACAGTAGGAAGCAGCAACTATTGTTCGTCAGAGTTAGGCAAAGAGGAAGATCCACCCCCCTGCTCTAGCTACACCTGGCTGTGTGTAGTGGACACTTTCCTTTGCTCTAATTCCTATTGTGTACTCAGCAAGACAAATTGTATAAGATCATGCTTTGAATAATATAATATAAGCCAGCTGTAGGTATAGTGGCTGTAACTAGAGGGGGAAGCCTCCCGCTCGAGCCAGCAAGAAGGGATCATCCTAGTACGTTTACTCGCATGATAGTGTTTTCTCGATTCCAGCTGTACTTATATTTTATGATTGTTTTTGAATCATAATTCCTAGTAGAGGCAAGAAGCTGACTGGGCAATTCATATCAACGGACTACGTATCCATAGACCACAGTACAAAACGGTGATAGGATTAGAAGTGTTAAGCAGAACTTGACAGTATGATGGCTGAGGATCGAGCAGGAACTATCCTGCCCCAGCTAGAAGTCATGGTCATTGCTTATGGTAATATCTATACATTTAAGATATTGTTGCTGGGGCTCCAATAGTTGTTGTCTTATATAAGAAAGGTTGGGATTGTACTGTATAGTAGTATGGCAACTACATCTATAATGTTTGTGGCTGGAGCAGGAACTTCCCTGCTCCAGCCACTACTTGAACTTGAACATGCATCTTAGATTTGTACCATGACTACATGACTGTACCCTTTTGAACATAGTATGACTTACAGTTTGATCCTGATATTATCTTTTACTCTTAGAGTGGTGGCCGGTATTCTGAATTCTTTCTTGAAAGAGGTAGCGAATATTTGACCCTCTATCTGAAACCTTGCACATTTGATTTTATTCTAAGATGTACTATTATCCCTGCCACAGATTTGGCTCTAAATATAGTATCTTGGTTTCAGGTATCATGATAAAGCCTGAACCTCCGATTTCTCATGCCATTACTAAATTATTAACAATTGATAAATCCAAGTAAGGTTTACAAGAGACCAGTGTTTGTCCTAAAGTGAGTAAAGGTATGTTGACTTGAGTAACCAAATTCATTTCATGTTACAAGAAGCTAGCCTATTAAAATTGAAGCTGTCAGAAGCCATGTTCCAGTTACGCAGTCACCTTTTTCATCTAAATGATAAGTGTGTATTTGTACTTGTCTTCTGTATTTCAAGTAATATTCATAATGGCCTTCTATATGTAACTGTTAAACACTTCTCGCAAGCTAGTACCATTATATTACGGCCGTTTGATTAAACCTTCAAAATAAATGAATATAATAACCCACTGTGGCCGAAGCAGGAAGGTTCCTGCTCCAGCCGCAATTTAGTCCTACAGCTACATTCAAGTAAATTTCCTTTCATTATTTTGAGCATCAAGTAACTTGCAACCAATTGAGGTAACAAAAAGCATTGATACTAGAGACAATCAACTTAGGATATATTATTTCCCCCAAGAGTCCTAAGATGCCGCATCTTGCAGGTGTATAGACATCAATCATCTTTTACATCAAAGTACAAAAAAGAATATCTTGTATTAGTATACAATTAATTGAATGCAGCTTGAACGATGAGCTCGTTATAGGATATTAATAACTTATAATTTACTTGATGATATAATATCTTGTCAGTACTTATAATTAGATGTTCCTAAATAGATTCAGCCAATAGACCCGAATACTCTTTCATCATAATACCCGAATCCTTACATAATGCTTATTCTACCTGTACACTATAAATACCGCTTCCTGCCACCTGTCCTCTCTCCCCCAAGATTTCGCTTGCTACAACCCCCACTCGCTCTTTTTTTCTCCTTCTCTCATACTCAGTTACAATTACTATTCCTCCATATTTCTCTTTCCGTCAAATCATTTCAATCTACTCACCATTCTCTATTCAATCCTGGTAGGTTAATTGCCTATGACATATTAATCTACGTCATATGAGAATTTCTGCTAATTCTCCACTCAGCAGTGCACTATTAGTTGCTTCACTTCGTTTACATCCTCTTTGATCACCCCGCATCGAATATGATATAAGTCCAAGTAGGTTCAAGCTTATATTATTATCATATTGATTACCTTTTTTCTTGATATACGAAAAACAAACCATAAACCGCAACCAGATTGTTTGTTGAATCAGGTGCCTAGTCCAACTAGTAGTGGATGATATACGATGGAATATGCCTTGTTTCGGGTGTATGCATACTATTAATAAGAGAGCACGAATACTCTCCCTTATACAAGGATTACAAAACTCATGCGCTTGCTCTTGTCTCTATTAGTTTGGCAAACGTTTAATATCGAGCTTCACAGCCCTCATTTCAGATTTCAATAGCGAATAGCAATCAATTTTACTGTTTTTTATATGTTTCATGCATTTAATTTTGAATTATTTTAAAATGATTGCTAATCAAATATCTACCTTCTGTGTTTCAACTATCAAACAGTATGGGTAAAACAATCAAGGGTTCATTACGGCCAGAGAATGGCAAGCGTGAAGCGGCCGATGCTTTGCATATCAGATTCAACAAACTTCTCCATTGCCCAAATTGCAACTTTCACGGTCCTTTCACAGGCGCATTCAATAAGGATTCCGGAGGAACACCTGACGTACAGGGCCGTGGATACCGTCGTTTCAGATGTCGTTCCAAGCCCCGCTGTGGCAAGTCCTTAGGCGTTACTGAATTTCTTGAACTATGTTCTAAGATTTCTACTCCTGTGTTATTGGATAATAAACAAAGAGTTTCTGCTACAAGTATGAATTTCATTAAAATAGATTTATTCCAATCATTATGATTCGGGTACTTGTTACATCTATTAATTGATTGATCACAGATGAACCAAGTATAGCTACAAGCATACAGGCAATAAGGAAAGATCTTCCACATATCCATGAATCAAAAAATGCAGCGCCCGAAAGCCAATTTCTGAATACCGTATGTATTTTTCCCTTGTCATAGGGGTCTTTTTCTGTATACATTGTTTTTCTTATTGGCTCTATTTTACATCCTTTTTCATGCTCAACTAATTGTATCTTGCACCAAAGAGCCAGCAGCAGATGTTATTACGCTCGTGTCGGGTTCTGAATACCCCTCATCACCAATTGCAGCTACAGTTTTGCCACCTGAAGGTATGTGCTTCACCTGTTACATGTTTTAAGCTATGTTGATATTTGTTATATATGGGAAAGGCAAGTACAATTAAGACACATAATTTTTCTAACTTGAACATATATATTATACAGAGATCAAACCAACCACTGCAGATATTATTCAATTAACAACCGAGATTGCTATAATAAGCAATATATGGCATAAGGAAATTGGAAAGCGCGAGGAACTCGATCATCGACTTGAGTTATTGGAAAACAAGATTGATACAATCTTGTTAAAAATATCGTCTTCAAATTTTGAGATGAAGAAAAAGGATACGGTATGTGTGTCTTTGTTCATATATTCTTCTGGATATTGTAACAGTTCAAATACCCTCCTATCAATGCTTCCCCGCTTTCAATTTAATATACCCATAGTACATAGAGATACTAATATTCAATAATAATGATTGATGAAATAGGATATTCCAAAATTGGATATTCCCACGATTGTCAATTCACCGGCGTTAGAACCTGTGATCAGCAAACAATCTGCCAACACAATCCAAGTTAAATCAATATCCGACAACCATGCATCTCCATCCTCTCTGCCCTCCTCACCACCCGATATGCCATCCTATTATCGCCCTCCTATCGCAACCTATAGTAGCATTCTGAAGTCTACAGGCAAAGGTTTACAACAGCTATCCTTCTCGCATATTAATCATTATCCGAGTGGTATCAACTGCTCCAATGATTCCATGACCACTTTGCACAAGCAGCCAGAGCAGAAACCTGGCAATAATTGACACTTACCAGTTGCAATCTATGTGGCTGGTATATCCTTCATGACGATCAAGGAGGTTAAGGCAATTCTAACTGCATCGCCAATTGGGATTCAGTCAAGACACATGCAAAATATCAGCTGGATTGAGCAACGCATGCTGGAAATCCTGGTTGATAGAAACCATGTGGAAAGAGTAAAAAATCGTATTACCAATTTCTCCAACTATCGTATTCGAACCTCCTTTAATCCTCTTTCACCAGATTCATTCCATTGGGATGAAAGTGTTCGTCCCGAGTCTCAGGGAAGGATTCTTCAGCGAAACTTTATTACTCGATTGGCAGATTCGGTAGCAGCAACCTCATTGATCTCAACCCGACAACACATTATGGATTGGGTAAACAATCGTGGATTGGGACAGAAATTGCAAGCCGAATTGCTTAAACATGGAATAAGGCTTTCAGCAGACGCTGAGACCAAGCAGAATGATATCCCCACTTACACCTATTTACCTAGAACTGTGGAAGCATATCAAGACCCCGTGGACTTGCAGAACTCGAAACAGGAGCAAAAGGTTAGGGCAAAAAGATATGTGAAGCGAAAAAGGAGTATTTCATCAATTGAGAGCCTTCAGGTTGATGGGTAACTAATTCCATACTGCCCGTATTCTACTACATCCATGATTAACAACCTATATTCGACAGCACAAGTTCCCCTCGCGTTATTCAGAAACCCAAGTTGATACTCAAGTCAACTCGCGGCATCACCTCCTCGAATTAATGTATCATATTGGTTATGTGAATGCAAACTCCCTGCCAGATGGGAAGTTTCCCCAGGCAGTTTGCCTGTTTGAAAAAATGTTTGACTTTCTTTTTATTGCAGAACATTGGTATCAGCATCACGAATCCCGCCTTGCCAACCCACTTGTCTACTGTTCTACATTGCTTCCTCTTCAATCTTCAAAGACTCCATCTCGTGGCCGCCAACATGGTGGTATATATCTACTTGTCAAACCACAAATCCGTAGCCTTATACAATCTACATCTTGTTCAACATACTCAATTGCGGTTTCCCTTCCCGGCTTTTGCTTTGCAGCTGTTTATTATCCTCCCTACTCAATTTCTGAAGAAACTCTCAAAACCAATATCTACGAACTTGGTCCTCTTGATCTTCTCTTAGGTGATATCAATACAAAGTTTCCATTGACAACCTTCTCTGCTACCAGACGCTTAAAATCCACCCATTCACCACGCTCCATATTCTTTCAAAAATGGTCTGCCAACACAAATATGTTGCATATTTGTGACCCTTCCAAAGAGACAATATCCTGCCACATTCCCGACCACGCCTTCGCCAAATCGCATATTAAGTCCAGGATCACTCTGGTTCTAGTTAGCACACGAGCCCTTGGTTTTCGCACCGATCATCAATATCTTTTACATATTCAATACTCGAGTCAGAATTTAAATTCACCTTCCGTTCCTCTTACACAACTCCCACCGCTCCCTTCCACTATTCATACCCGCTTTCATATTCAACGCCTTAGAAATCCAGATATTGTACATCAATATCACCAGACTTGGACCATGATGGAAACTCTTTTCAGTTCGTTCAAGCAATCAGAGTCCTATGATATTGATATGCTCGACTATCTCCTCTGTTCAGCAGTGCAAGCAGTAGCAGAAAGCGTTCTGGGAACCTACAAGCCAGAAGAATGTAGGAAAATGGACGATAAGGTTGCCAACAGACTTGCAACCGAGTTCGATATCCCAGCCAGCATTCAACTCCTCAAACGCACTCAACGTAGCTCATCAGTTGGTGTACAACTAGTGAGCTCCACATCCATGGCAACACCTATGGAAGAATGTGTTAATCACTATTCAAAAGTCTTCAATGGTATTTTGGCTCATGACTACACCTTGTATAAGTTTCAACTACTAACAAATTTACCATTTTTATAAACAGTTCAATCGAGTTCATCCATGCTATCTGATGATTCCTCTATACCTTGCCTCAACGATGAAAATATCCTAGTTGCCTCCCGCCTTCTGGATCAAATTTCAACAGAGAAGATTCGCATGCAATTGGAACGAATGTCAACTACCACTGCCTGTGGTACTCATGGTATCACTGTTATCATGTTACGCCACTTGCTTGATACTACGTTTACACACTATTTGTATCAGTTGTATCGTGCTTGCTTGTATAAAGGACAAACACCACGCAGATGGAATCACGCCTTAGTATTCCCTTTGTGCAAGGACAAGAACAAGCCTTATACTGCCATCAACTCACGTCCAATCTCTCTGGTTTGCCTTTTTCGCAAACTATTTGAATCGTTGATTCTTCCAATTGTGGCCTCCTCTGGAGATATGAGCTACTCAGGAATCCAAGCTGGCTTTCGTTCTGGGTATTCCACTCTCACCAATGTTCTTACTCTCCATCATCTGATTGAAGCTGACGCTGGCACCCATATTGTCTTCCTGGATTTTGTGTCTGCATTTGACAAAGTAGACTGGATACATCTCCGTGCCAAACTCCAACAGCAAGGAATGAATTCATTGGTCCTCCACATTATTTATCGGCTAATGTATCGAGATATGACCTACTCTATCATTGTTAATCGCTGCGAGTCACCAATCCAATCACGCAATTGTGGACTTCTACAAGGATCCCCACTGTCACCAATCTTATTCAATCGATTCATCAATAGTTTATTGCAAACTCTCAACTTGCAAAGTCCTGCCTCTTTTCCATCTGCTTTGTTCTTTGCCGATGATCGTGTACTTATTTCCCCCACCTTTAGCAAAGCTCAAGCACTGTTAAATCAGGCATCCCACTGGGCTGATAAATACGGAATGTCCTTCAACATACCCAAGTGTGGCTACCTCCTTACGCATACTGCTCCCAAGTCTGCGCCTCCCCCTGTTCTTGTGCTCAACAACCAGCCAATTCCCTTTGTTGATTTGTACCGGTATCTGAGCGTCATGTTTTCACCAACAGGAATTGATTTTCTTGCTTAAGGAAATCTCCTCAGTCGGCGTGTAGAGAATTTGCTAAGTGCAATGCGGTGGTATTCCAACACCTGGTGTCCCAGGATACGATTCAATCTTTTCAAGACCATTATCCTACCCTCGCTTGAATATTCTCTTCCGCTGATCTATGCCAATTTTCTCCGCAATCGCAAGTCCAAGAGTTGGATTGCAATTACCAACACATACACCAATTGTCTTACGTGGATTGCAGGTGGAAATGCTCACAGGCCTCGTATCACCTCACACTTGTTAGGTCTTCTACCCTTTTGCGATCGTGCCCAACAGCTTTTCACTAGATTTTACCTTCATCTAATGGCTATGGATCTTCTTAATCCCTTACGCTGCATTCTGGATCGCCACTGCTGGTATCCAAAATCTAATCACCATATGCGGGTTAACAACTCCAATCCACTTCTATTTCAATTTCTCAACCCACCTCCTGCCTTTGCAAGTCACTTATCCAACCTTGAGGAAACGCCTATATGTTTACTTCATGATAAAATTCTACACGAGCTCTCTCTTCAGAAATTCAATCAAATTCATTCCACCATTGGTCCACATTCCGCCAAGCTCCTTCAGGTCACAATGGTTTCAGACCGTATTCCTGGCTCTGACTTTGATGTCGTACTCACAGCACCGGCAACAGATCAGGCCCGTTTTCTTAACTGGCGAAGGGGAATCTTTGGGTGGGGAAGAAAATGTTTTTGTGGAGACAGGTTTGATCGTGGACATACTACCTGTATGCCATATCCAGATCCTGGTCTAACCGAGGAGCAACTCTTCATTTACAACCTCGACCGGCGTCTACTTGATTCGACCACCAAGTATACTATCATGGATTTTCTTCTGAACCAACGGCTCTGGAACCAGGCACGAAATATACTCGATTCTTGGACACTTACCATGTCAACACTACTAAAGGCAAAACCCTCCCAGCTCTAGCCTCAGTCTTCTATAAAATTATAAAAAAAGATTTGTATTTCGTACTTGTTTGAAATCTTCCTTATTGTTTTATTGGAACGATGATTTCTCCTGCTACTATTTGTTCCTATTACTTGCTTTTTGTCCTTTGTTCACCTTTTCCTTCTGATTGGATTTACCTGATTTTGTTAGCTTAAAAGTTCTGTTAAATCTTTTATTCTCTCTTATTATCATGCTTCCGAGTTTTTCTTGCTATGTTGATATGACTTTCTTCAAAAGTGATTTGTTTTCCCCTTCTTCTTCGTGTTCGTACATCCTTGCTTGCTCTATATAGCTTGTCACACTGGTTCCTGGTCTTCGTTTTTTGCAACAAGTATAGTTTGCGCGCGGTCTCATTTTCTTACTCTCGGCCTTCAGGTAGGGCCTCGTACTCCTGATCTCAGGCCTGATGTGGGCTTTATACATATCCTCCATTCTGGTTCTTTAGGTGTTTCCTTCATCTCAGTTGCATCTACTTATGTAGTTGTCTCCTCACATGTAGTGTTCGGCTTAGACTTGATGGTGCTCCGACTGGCTGTGTCCTTGGTTTGCCTAGCTGCTATGGTCCTGTCTCTAAGATCAATATACTTAACTCCTAACCCTAACCCTGGCCCCCTCTTTCTCTCCTCCATACTACCTATTTGACTCCTTATAGTCTCTTTCCTCCTCCTTTACACCTGAACACCAAATTTTCATCCCCCTTTACCCCTCCATTATTCTTTTGTTCCTTCTCTTTTTCCTGCCTGCCTCTCTTCCTTAACACTATACCATAAACCTTACCCTATATTAAACTGTCAATCCTCCTTTTCTCCCTTTGTTCTCCCCTCTTATTTGTGCCCCCCTTGTACTTTTCTCTATTTTAAGTTCTATTTCATTATCTCTAAATATTTTCATGCTTCTTCACCCGTATCTCTCTCTCCCTTTCTTGCTTTTCACCGACTGCCTTCACCAGCTCTTTTAATTTCTATACTTACTCTTCTTCCAAGTTTTTCGCATATCCTTCTTCTCCCCTTAATCATGCCCAACATCTTTCAATTACTATTCATTTTCCCTCGTCTTCTGTTCTTCTCTGCTTATCATTTCTTTGTTCCTCTACAGCCAAACAATATCAACTTCTAATTCATCTCTTACTCCTCCTTCCTCAGATATCTCAGCTATCCTCCCTCTGCCTTCTTCCCTGCCAGTGCCTTACTGTCCATTTCTTCTTCCAATTTTACTTTCTCTTCTTATAAATCCTTTCTTCTTAGTAATTCAATTATTTTTGCCTTTTTGCTTTTATAGCATACCTTCACCAAATTCAACTTTTCCCGTTCCTAAATCCTCCTTCCCTCCTTCTTTATATATCCTTCTACCTCTATATACAAATCACTACATATTCTGCTTTGTCTTCTACTCTGAATCCAGATTTGGTGAATTATTTCTAAGTTTATATTCGCTTGTTTCTTCACGTACAGTGGCCTATTTCCTTACATGTTTACATTGTAAGAAATATTCTCATTCTCCTTTAAGACACTACACTTCTTCCTATCACTTTTACCTATTGAATCCTCTCATCTCTCCACTTATTCATCACACTTTTCCCATCCCTCTCCCTCAAACCTTGCAAAAGCTTTCTTTTACCCACACACATACCTTCATGTTCAATTTTGCTCCTTTAATATCAAATAAACTAGTACCGAATTCTCACGTTCCAAGTATTAATCAACTCCACCCATATCTGATATCTGGAAGGAACAGTACTTACAGTTACCTAAGTGGTTCCTTGTACTGCAACGTATCCTTTCTGGACTACTCAGTAGCACTCGAATCTGTATTGCAAACCTCGTTTGCAATCGCCGCCTCATTGGTAGTGATGACTTCTCTCGTCTCGGTATTGGCTTCATCGGGGCCGGCCTCATCGTCCACTGAATCGGATAGCTTCTCGCTAGGCTCCCGTGGCTCACTGAACGCTATTTCCGACACCCCGCCCATCTGGCCATTTGATGATAAACTATTCAATACCTGAATCGTAATATCATCAGGTTCGAAACCGCTATCTTCAGTATTGTCGTCGCTCCTTTGGTCGTTCGTTGATTCAATGGTTCCCGATTCGTGTACTATTTCAGTGCCTGGCAGTCCCTCATTGATTTCCGAATCACTTGCTACTGTGGTGTATTGTTTTGGTGTTGAACTACACGAAACCTGAATCGTTGTATCGGCTGTTACTGATTGAGTATCTAGTATACCACACTCTATTGTCCCACTTGGTTTATCAAACCCCTCTCTATTGTTGTGTTTTTACATCAGTATGCCTGTGTTTCTCACATAATAATACAATACCGATCACCTTTCATCAAAATATGAGCCCAACCTACCTTGTATTCTCATTCACATCAATGCCGAGTGTCTGACCATCACTTGAACAACTGATACTTTCTTGCGCTTCGGATAATTGAGGTTGTCCGACAACGGTAGTTTCAAACACAGGTGTGCGGGCGATTTGAATATGTTGATACTCCTGAGTTTGTACAGGTATTCCTTCTGCATTCGTCATCTCCAGTTCCCCTCCCCTGGTATCTTCCATGTTAGAAAGATCTTCAATCGGGGGCAATCTTGTCGAACCAGAATCTTCACCGCCTGGTATTGCTGCTTCCTCATCCAGGTATCTGGTCAATTCATCTTCTATCCTTTGCTCTACCGTTGACCCAGAAATTGTGTTAGTATTAGTAGAAGCAGGATCACCATCGCTAACGGGCTGAAAATGGACTAGCGAAGGAAGCTTTGGGTTTAAATTGGTAAATGAACCTTGGTGTGATGGAGTCATGTCGGGACGGTCAATAACAGTTATGGGTACAGTTGAGGGTGATATTACAACTGATACATCAGTTTCCTCATGCACGCCCTGGTTGCTAGATTCTGTATCCAATATTTGCTGTGGTTTCTCTGTCGTCATATTATTGCTTGAAGCAGCAGTACGATGACGACGTGTTCGTTTGGGCAAAGTCCGCTTCGAAATGCGTGTCCGTCTTGGCTTTTCCATTACTCTTGGTTGAGGCCTTCCACTGTCTGGAAAATCTTCAACTATGATAGGTGTCATGGAATTTGATATCGCAAATGAAGATTGACCTTCTTGCTCAGCGGCAGAGGTCGTAGATTCTTGGTGTAATATTTGCTCAGCTGTAGTCGATGATATACTGTGAGAAGGGGTAGAACGCGGACGACGGCGGGTACGTGTAGATCGGCTTCGACTCGACGTGTGTATTGGGCTGCAGGTATCTGACAGTATTCTTTCAGCTGCCTCGTTCTCACGTATAACTTCAACTACAGCCGATTCTGTAGAACTTGATTCCAGAGGAGACCTTTCTCGCTCGTCTACATTGTCGTGATTCAGCGATTCTTGTTCTGTTATTTCCTCCATTAAAGCAGGGGCTATATTGCCAGTAGTTGTAGTGGGACGTCGACGAGTAGGTCTGACTGAAGTACGCTTTGAGATACGAGTAGAGCTCAGCCGCTGGGCAGTAAGAGGTCGCCGCAATGAACGGTAGGTAGATATCTGTA
>Ga0307513_10008058_pt1 | contig 13529 bp, 7 predicted proteins | sample 15_EM_MG_FD_202174 | JGI IMG/M metagenome (GOLD analysis project Ga0307513, IMG submission 202174) | Populus trichocarpa ectomycorrhiza microbial communities from riparian zone in the Pacific Northwest, United States - 15_EM | ecosystem: Host-associated > Plants > Roots > Unclassified | place... | reverse complement strand
TTTTTTTTTTATTGTAATGCATTTTATCTTTAATTCTTTATGTATCTTAGTATAAGTGGGTCTTTTACCGCACATAAAGAGTACCAAGTTGGACAATTCATCCTCAATATTTCAATTTTTTTTTAGTCATCAAGTTTCAATACTAGATTAATTAGGCTGTGAAAATTTAAAATTCTATCGATCTCTCGATCTTAATATATTTATCTTATTTTTAATTAGATAAAAAATATGAATTAATAATGATGAATAATTAAAAGTTGATATGAAAATACATATGGTTGTAAAACTCAAAAAAAGAAATAACATAGTTTTAGTTTTGTGGCCTAAAAACATTAACAAGAACTAATTTAGGAGGGGAAATCACCATTCCCCTTCTTATTTGCATGTCATTGATTTTTTTTTATATCTTAACATTGAGTTTATTGAGAATTGAACTTTGTTATTTATTTCAGGTTTCTTTATACAAAGTTATTATAGTTTTGAAAAAATATCCTAATATTAGATTGATACTTAATTTTATGATTATTCATTTTTTTTTCTATCATATTATTTAATAAAACAAATTGTCTATCATATTGTTAAATAAAAAAATATATTTATTATGAATTGAACCTCATATTTTATTTCAATTTACTTTCTATAAGGTTATCGTGATCTTAGAAAAACATATCAACATTGAGTGGGTGTTTGGTTTTTTTAGCATGTATATTTTTTATCATATTATTAAATAATTTTTTTAAAGAAAAAACATAATTATTGAGAATTAGAATTCATGATTTATTTCGATTTACATTTTATTAGATTATCATGATCTTAAAAAACCATCTTGGTATTGAGTTGGTGCTTAGTTTTACAAACATCTATTTTTTATCATATAATTATATAAAAATAGTTTAAAAAAATAAAGTTATTAAATTCAGTGGAGTTCATAGCCCAGAGCACGAGTTTGACGAGTAACCTAGGTTGACCCGTGTTGATCCAATGTGTCACCGTCTCAATATTGTTTTTAAGAAAAGATATCATTTTAAAAATATTTTTAAATTCAAACCATGTTTTTACCAGTTATCAAAATTTTCTTTAACCCTTCAAGTCAATTGAGTCACGCCGGAGCAACTTTTACACAGTTTAATTTGAAACTGCTAGGCAAGGAATATGATCAAGAGGTTTCAGGTTCAACATGCTGAGTTGGGTGTAATGGCACTGTCAAAGAATTTCGTTTGATTTTGATATTATTTTTTTACATGTGAACAATTTTGGTCCTGCTACAGCTTAGTGTGAGGAATTATCTAATACAATCTAAACGTTTACGTGTTTGATATTGTGGTGAATGCTATTTTTTAAAAGTATTTTTTTTTGAAAATATATCAAAATAATTTTTTTATATTTTTAATATTAATACATTAAAACCATAAAAAACACTAAAAAAAAATTCAAATTAATTTGATTTTATGTGTGAACTTCAAAAATTGTCGAACCTTTCAAGTCCATCTTCACACTGGCCATGCAATTTCTCGGTCTGTTTCTCTTTGATAAATTCTTCTTACACAAGTCCACCTTCACACTGACCGTGCAATTTCTCGTCTGTTTCTCTTTGATACATTCTTCACATGTTATTTCCATCTCAAGCCGTGAATATGGACTTCTTTTCAATGTCTTTACATTTTGAGTTTTTTTGTCACGCAATCCCCCCTCTATATACAGAGCAATTAAACTCTAGTACTGCATGAAACATAAGCGACAAAAAGAAACTCGACACTTGCCTTTGATACCCAAGCCCTCCTCCCTCCTTTAGCTACGTAGCTAGCTCTCTTGCTCTTTTTTGAGTTCAAGTGATCGATGGATAAGCTGATGATTGCGCCGACTCTAGGATCAAGCGAGCTTGAAGTAGTGGTGGCTAAGAAAGGAAGCGGTAATGAGAATATGATTCCACCAGTTAGAGGGCAGATCAAGCGGCATATTTGTGCTTGTTTGATGAAAAAGATGAAACATTGGACACAAAACAGCCTCATGTTTCTCTTCTGCAATTCCAATGATCCCTCCTAGTTGCCAGCCTCTTTCTCTTGCTCTTTATGTGTCTGTATCCCTGAATGTAGTAAATCATGTAAGAAATATTGAATAGCAGAAGTGTTAATGTTCTGTTAGCTTTCCTTACTGTATGTGCTGTGCACAAAACTAGGCAGCATCTCTTCACTCGAGGCACTGTAAAATAACTCTTTCAGTGGAGATGAATAAAACTCACGTTTTTGACGGCTCCTAGGATTGGGATGCTAATTAACATGTGGTAAGGTGGGGAGTCATGACCCATGCACTGCATGAATAGCGTATTGACATCTCTGATCTCCGTCTGGTCCATAGCCTACTGAAACTTTTGATCTGGAAAAAAGAAAAGAAAGATTGTAGTTGAAACATGCCACTCAGTGTCAGTTCAGTAGTAGTGGTAGCAGCCGTGTGGGACCTCATGCCCTGTGCTTTTAACACCTACAAGAAAACAGACTGATAAATACGAAATATGAACACAAATAATTACCTTAAATTTGTTAATCCAGCTCAGTTATTGAATCTGGGTGATGAGATAGATTGATTTGACAAAAAAAACTAAAAGGTTTTCCCACTCTTTTCTATAAGGTTTTTCTCTCTCTAAATTTGGGTATTCAAGGTGGGACCGTGGGAGAGGGCTGCTCCTGAAAAATACAATCCATGTCCTTTTCTGCCATATTTCTCTCATTTCCTTTTCATTTCTTGCACCTAAGATCACATTCTTTAGTCCAACTCCTTTTTTTTAGATCAAAAGGACAGAAGAAAGAGGAGATGAGGAAGCACCAGATGGCTAGATAATTATATCATGATCGTTGCTACGATGGCTCAGGTCGATACAAGTTCATCCCTTGAGCACCATCAGATTATCCGCTAGTATTGGTTACTGTTACTTATTGGAAAGCTATAACTTTCAGGTTTCTTTTTCTAAATAATTAGGGATATGTCTTCTTATTTATCCAAGTACAGTGCAATTATATCCATGCTCTTGAAAACTTGCTGCAATTACCTTCTATGAGAGATTGACAAAGAATTAAGGGTTCATATATTCAAAAAGATTCAGATGGGTTTTATGTGGTTTGCTGTGAATTGAAATGGGTATGTGTTAGATTTTCAAATTATCACATGTTGTTAGAGGATTTTCTTGCAGAAGTTAGGGATTTAGGAGAAGATGGGTATGAAAAAGTGTTGAGCTTAAGAAATTATTATAAATGCTTTAGCCTTTTTTTGTTTGATTGCTTGCTAAGAAAAATAAGGAAAGGGAAGCTAAAACTTGGTTCCTTCGATGTAAAATACTGCGCTATTTGTTTCAATGGTGGTTTTGTGTCAGTAATGGAGGTGTGCTGATGGTGAATGTGCTACTCCATAGGATTGTAGCAATGCCATTGGTTTGCCAATATTGGCAGAAATCAGGCTTTGAATGCTTGAAGGCACTCGCAGAGATCGTATGGTGAGTTATATTCCTTGGAATGAATTTTTAGACTTCTTAAATTACCCCATCCCATCCTCTCCAGCTATATTTATTTCCATGTCACACTCTGATTGCTTGCATGTTGTGGCATTTACTGGAGATTGATCTTTGTCTTCCTTAAATTGCACCAAGCTAATGAACTGTTAATTAATATTTGTAATGAAAATTTTTAGTATTCGGTATGTAATTTTGGGTATTGTTAAATATCAACCTTTGTAAATTAATTACATCATATTTTTAGTTTATCTTATGACAATGTATATCTTTAAATACAATTCAAATTAATACATAAATTAGTTGTTCTTTATGATAATTTAACATGCATTATCAACTTCATCCACACTTTTAAACAAACATTTACAACTTATTATTTATTATTTTTTGAGAAGCATTTTTAACTATAATTTTAACCAAATATTTATTTAAATTAAACACACCACAATAAAAAATAATTTTTAAAAATCAATTTTTTTTAAACCTCAACTATAAAAATTATCACAAAAACAGGTTTCAAATAAGGATTCAAGAATATTGGGGTTATTGTGTAAATAAAAAACAATACGTCATATAAATACACATGATTGGCTTCCTTGGGAAGCCGTTCATGGCCGACTAATGGAGTAAAGAAGAAGAGAGGGATTTGTGTGATTTTTCTTGATTTTTCACCTAAATTACACCAAATTAAACACTAAACAATAGAGAGTAAGGGGTTTGAAAAAGGGATTCAAGGGAATTTGGGCTGGCAATCAAGAAACTTTGGGGGGATTTTGGAGGGTGTGGTGCCGGATTCAAGGAAAAGGAAGAAGAGAAGGAAAAACAATTACGCAAAATAAAAACTCAAGAATAAGAAAAAGATAGAGAGAAAAATATATTTTTATTAAGTATTTTTTTTTAAGTTTTCTTAACTATTTTTTATAAATATAAAATTATAAACAATTAAAAAATTAAATTAATACAAGAAAATTCTAATCTGAACAAAAATTATATTTTATCAATTCAACTAGTCGATTGTTTCTCAATCAATTAATCGTTATTATCATAAATCACTTTACTTTCACCACCATATTAATGGGATAGATTTGATGACTTGGTTGGTGGCGTATGATAATTTGACGAAATTGATGAGGTGGTCATGTTGAACAAAATGTCTATCAACAACAACAAATGAAGCAAATAAAATAAGTTGCTGGAAAATATGATGTGCTGGAACCTCCATAAGACGAGATTCAATAATTCCAGTGAAATTACAAGCGGAAGTTCACAAATTTTGGCCTAAAATTATAACAATGCTGCAAAAATAGCAACTTAGAGAGCCCTGGGACTAGTTAAGCTGGAAAAACCTAAACCTTGGCACATGCATTCCTACAATCTTTTCACTAGTTTAGGCATGCATTGACAACTCTTGTAATTGTTGACTATCCTTTTCTCGTAAATGCAGACCATTCCAACACTTAATCCCCGATCTATTACCTATATCTCAATTGAATCCCAACCTATTTTTATATTAATTTGGTAACTATCCCATCACAAATACTTAATCTGAAGCTTCAATTACAAAAAAAAAAGATTTTTTTTCCATTTAATTGCATAATATTGGGATTTTAGATGGAAAATATTAACAAATTCAGATAGAAAGATTTAATTGAAAATTTCTGCTATGTTGGGGGGGACCTAATTAATGATAAACAATAGGTGGAGAACCACCGACAGATTCCACTATATTAATTGGACCATTGAAAAAAGTTTATCTAGAATGAAGTAATTGAGTTTCCCTTTCTATTTCTATTTTTCGTTCAAAATAGTGGGAATCTTTCATAATCAAATTCATTACTCAAATACAGGCACAGCCATCAAATCGAGTTCATGAATCATGTCGTCTTCCACCGACGGAGAGTCCCTTTCACTTCAACAGCGTCAAATCTTAGATACCATTGATAAGAAGCAAGTAAAAGTAAAACACCAAGCCTTAATCTCAACTCTTCCCAGAGAGAGGCATTTGCATGCTTGACCCTCTCTACCAATGCCAAGGCTTTTGGATCCCTCCAGAGCCATCTCTTATTGGTATTCTTTTCATGCAAGACCACTTCGGTACTGATGTTGTCTTGGCCACCAATCCCGAGTGTGGCATCACATGGCTTAAAGCTCTTATTTTTGCCATCATGAAGCGCCGAGCTAGCTACTTGTAACTTTTCCAGCCACCCTTTGCTCACAGCTAATCCACATGACCTTGTTCCCTTCTTGGAAGGTTACTTGTAGAAATATGAATCCATTTCTGGTCTTGAAGCACTCTCTCCCAGCCTCGCATCTTTGCTACTCACTGTCCTTATTCTCTGTTGCCAAACTCCATGATTGGTACTTCTGGCTGCCGTTTTGTGTATGTTTGTCGTAACCCAAATGATGATGTTGTTTCCCTTCGGCACTTCCTCAACAAATTATCGCTAAGAATAACACCTAGCCCTTCACTGAAAGAGACATTTGAGAAATTTTCTAGACGAGAGTTCTACGTACTGCCGTCCTTTTTGGGACCTTGTGTTAGGCTGATGGAAAGCAAGCTTAGAGTTGCCACAGAAAATATTGTTTCTCAAGTATGAGGATTTGAAGAGGGATCCCTTAATTCATGTCTAGAGGTTAGCTGAATTTTTGCATCAACCCTTCACACAAAATGAAGAAAGTGATGGGGTGGTGCAAGAAATAACAAAGCTATGCAGTTTCTAGAATTTAAGAAATTTGGAGATCAACAAAAGTAACATTCTCGATTCATGTCAAAGAAATATGATTTCTTCAGAAAAGATTGATGATTGGAAGAATTATCTTACAACAGAAATGGCAGCAGTTTTAGATCAAACTACATAGGGGTTGTGTTACGCCCGTCGACGTACATCCAGCCCAAAATTTGTCCAACATAAAAAAGATGTAAGACGATATAAACATTAATAAAAAAACAAAATTATATATGAGATTAGAGTCATTGACTCTATTAGTTTTGATAAGCCTGATTAATTTAAATATTACGAATAAAAATTATAATGACAATAAATAAACTGAAAAAAATAACAACATAAAAAAAGTTAAAAAAAAAACTAACTCGAATTAATCTGTTCAAGTTATCATGCCAAATTTGAGATTTGGTTGTGATACCGAGATAACCCTGTCGAAAACAAACTAAATAAAACTATGAAACTCAAACATCAAATAATTCAATGTTGAAAGGTGAAATTTAAAAAACTAATAATTAAAAAAAATAAAAAAAGATATGAATTAACTCGAGTTAATCCATTTTGGGATAATCCCATAAAAAAAATTAAAAAAAAAGAAAAAAAGAAATTCATAGTAAATTAAATGTTGGAGGATGAAATTGAAAAAAAAATCAATTTAAAAAAAGATCAAAGACAACTCGTGTTAACTTTCGAAACTCGTGACCTTGATCATGATCTCGGGACTAATCCTATAAAAGAAAAATCCTAAAAAATAAAGAAGCAAAATTCTAAATCAATAAAATATTGAGGGATGGAATAGATAAATAAAATTCAATAAAAAAGATTCGAAACAAAAGAAATAACAATTCAAAGAATAAGGACTAAATTTGAAATAAAAAATAATTTGAAATCAAATGTTGAGGGATGAAATTGAAAACAAAATTTAATTAGAAAAATGATACAAAAAAAAAACAATCAAAAGATTGGTGACCAAATCTAATATAAAAATTAAATGAAACCAAATGATAAGGGATGTAATTGAAGAAAAAAAATCAATAAAATGATAAAAAAAAATAGCAATACAAAAAATAAGGACTAAATTGGATATAAAAAAACAAATAAAAGGACACTTTTATATTTTAACAAGAAAAACAGAGAAAAAAAGGGAGGATAACCTAATCACTACATCATCTTGTATACGCGCCACACAATTAGAAAGAGAACGGCAGGACGCTTTTAATGCTGCTGTGTGAGGTGATACTTAGAGGCAGGACTACGCCTTACTCACCAATGAAGGGTGTAGGCTCTGTCCACGTTTTATTTTTAAAATTATATATATCAAAAGATCAAATCACCCCAAGTTAATTTAATAATAACCAAAATACCAATTTTAAATGACAAAAAACCTCTAAATTACAATTCAACAAAAAATTTCCTTTCAATGATAATTTAGTTTTTAGATTGTGATTTAAAAATATAAAAAGACTAAACTATTTCTAATAATGCTTTGAAATATTTTGCTTTTAAAAGTGTAAAACACATTGAAATCTCTACACAGTTCCAGTTTGACCTTGACTTGAGTTAAGCCCTATCATAGTCACAAGCAATCGCATGATAAGTGCAATGTGCACTTGCTTTCTTATTGGAAGATCATGGGCTGAATTTTTACAATAACAAGGGTAATTATCACTACCATAGCTATTTTAGATTAAATAAAAAATTAGATTGGATTTTATAATAAATATTTGATTTAAGTTAAAATTTATTTCTAATTAAATATATTTATGATTTTTTAAATAGTCAAATGTTAAAAAAAATAACTTAAAACAATTTATAAAAATTATATTAAACGTGGAATGCTAATATCCCATAAATCATCTTGTTTTAATATTTTATAATCGCTGAGAAACTCTCATCAAATTTTCATGTTCAATAAGCTATCTGCCTCGCAGGAGTAAAGTTATTAAGAGTGTAATTACGGTTATTTTTCAAATAATTTTTATTTAAAAAAATATTAAAAAAATATTTTTTTATTTTTTTAAAATAATTTTTGATATTAATGTATTAAAATATCTAAAAATATCAAAAAAATATTAATATAAAATAAAATTTTTTTAAAAATTTAAAACTTATTAAAAAATACTTTTAAAATATAAAAATAAAAAAAATCATAATTTAATTCAGGATTTATTTGGGCCATAACAGATCAATAAAAATTGATTTGGGCCATACCGAATATTAAAATATAAATCGGTTTTCTAAATTTCGGCTTAATTTTCAATTTACTTAAATAAAAAGAAAAAGGAAGGAGTTCCGCTTGCACAAGTGCAGGGAGCTTCTTTGACACGAGAAGTATAGCAGAAGCATGTTTGGTTACCGAGAAAATTAAAAAAAGTCTCATTCTTTCTGTCTCAAATTACTCTCAGGTAAATTTCTCATCCCTTCCTCCCAAGTTCAAAATATACAAATTTTTTTGGTTTCCAAGAAAATTCAAAAAAAGAAAAGTACTTAACTTTAAACTCTCTCTGTTTTTTTTTTAATCACAGAAGTAAAAGATGGAGGGTTTTCAAGAATTTGAACCCATTTTTAATGAGCCCAGAATTGGATGGGCAAAGAATTCAAACCCGGGTTCGGGTTTGATGGATCAATTCTTGATGCATATATTTGCTCCTGATGACAATCACCTTAAAATTCAAGTAACTGATTATCATTCCAATACTTTTGAGGCTGTTAAATCAGTTATGCAGCTTGATGACATGGTTAGTTCTTGGATTATAATCATGGATTTTTGAGCTCATGCAATTTGGGTTTTAAAGTTTGTAACTCTCCTTTTGTTTTAATGGGGTAATGCAGAGGGATTGTATTGGCATTGGAGGGTCTTGGGCTGAGTTTGTTGAGTACCTTGTTGCTTCTTTTAAAGCTGAAGATGTAAAGCTTGTCCTTGAGAAACTTTCGGATTCGGATGGTGATTAATGTTATTGAATTTTGTTGCATTTTTATTATGATTTATAAATACTTAATGAAGATATAGGGTGAAATGAAGTGAAGTGATCTTTAGGCATATCATTTCTTACATGTTGTAAAGCGTTGTTTTTTTTCTTCCTTTGTTATGGTTTGCGTGCTCCCTTGGGATATCTGAAGGTAGTTCTAGTCAGACTTGATTAGATGCTAACTAAAGCATTTACGAGTTTGACTCATGTTAACTACGTTGCTTATAAGATTCAAAAAAGGAAAAAAAATGAGATTTTTATTATTTGTGGAATTGAATTAATGCGGATGATGGCTCAAAAGTCTTTTATATATCCAAATTTTTTGTCGAAACCTTTTATGGACCAAACATGTATGCATTTAAATTGCGCTAGTTCCTTTTTTTATGTGTTTCAGGTGTGGCATATGCAAAATTAGTGGCTCAGAAATCGAAAGGAATGCCACTAATTTCCATTTCCCTCACAAAACTTCTGGACAATGCAGCTAGGGATGCCATGGCAAACATGTCTTTTGGGCTATTCAAGGCATTCAAACGCACGAAGAATTTGGTTCTACAAGGTCACCTTCTCTTCTTCATATATTGATATATAGTTTTGACTTATTTATCTGATATATGAGGTTTCCTCCTCTTTTGTTTGAAGCTTTTGATTGTGTTTTTCAGTATATTGAAGTCACTGTGTTTGAAAAATATTTTAATAGTCTGGTTAGCTCACTAGCTAGCAGATGATTTCCAAATGAAAAATTTACTTGGTTTTGTTGTATTCTGCAACTGCTAATAATAGTATTGGTTTCAAAATATATCAAGATGGAGATGTGCCCTTTTTAGATTTGTGATAACATTTAGAACTAAAGGACAATTTTTTTTAAAAGAAAGACAGCTAATTGTCCGTTGATAGTTTGAGTTACTTTTCAAGAAACAATCATTTCCATGATTTTCATATCTGAGGAAATTTGATATATTGATGTGTTCTGCTGCTTTAACATGTGATAGAATTGTGTAGTATCCAGACTTGTATATGCTAAAAAAGTGGACTTTCTTTCCAGTGTATTGCATGATTGTACACTAAGCCAAATGATACATCCTGATACATTAAAAGATTTATCCTGTCTATGATTGTTCTTATGTGCGCTTACATGTTCTTATAATATGGTCATATGTCTTCAACACCTTTTCATTTTTCATGCATTATGCCTTGTTTACATTTTTCGTTGTCTTTTATCTTCTTTCTTATCATATTCTCTTTAACAGTAACACTTTGGGGCGAAATGAGCAATTCTGCAATTAATTGTCACATTCTTTGATTGCACTTGCAGAGAAAGAGCACTCTTTGCAGTTGACAAAAGTTATATCAGCCGAAAAGGTATGTTGCTTATTATAGACAGACAATATTATGGTTTTACTGTTATGATTTTTAACTTTTTTTGTGTAAAGATGTATGCCTGTTTTTAATGATGCGCAACCTCCATTTTGTGCAAAGCTTCCTGCACTGACTGACCTGGTCTAATGTCTTAGTGTCTTCCTGATTAAATGGTATCAACAACATGCTACTTGTAGTTGTCATTTTGCATTATTCAGTAACGTTAGATGTAGATGCTTGTGGATACCATGTGTTCTTATAAAAAGATTTAGGTTTTTGGACAGTTAATACTGAGTCATTGAGATCCTATAGACTCTCCTTGGAATTTTCTGCATTTAAATTGTAAATATGCTGTTGTTGCAAAAAAAAATTTCTTCAAGGTTACTTTTCTTTCATTCAACTATCCTTGGTTAGTTTTTGCTTCATTAGAAAAACAAAATTTGTAAAAACTTGTATATCTCTCGTAGGACTCCATTTCATTATTCATCCAAGTATGCAACAATTCTTATTCTTGAAACTTTCTTTGCCATCTGGAGATCTCCTTTTCTCCTATGACTATCCATCAACCATCCCGATGAAAAAGAAACAGTAATTTACTTCTTCATACAAAATATGACAAGTCTGGACACTAATCTCTTTTTTTTTTAAACTCCAAACACCACTCAATCTTTTCCTATCAAAAGTAAATAGTGCAAATGTAATTTGTCACTTCAAGTTTTTGTGCGGCTCAACCATGCTTGGGAAGTCCAGTTTTTGTAGTGGTGGATAAACTTTATGCTTACTAGTCATGGTCGTGCTTTCTATGTGAAATCTAATTAACAGGGTGCTAGCATCATTGTTAAATTGATGAGTTTTTTCAAGAGGGTGTGTAAAAGACGTGAAGCAATTATGCCTATGATGGCTTATTGAATTGTTGTGCTGAATTTCTCCTTTCTTTTTGTCAGGAGAGGAGTGAAAATATCCAGAGTCAATTGGGAAAGAGACAGAAGTTAGAAAAGATGAATTCTTCAGACAGACTAGATGTTTCTGGTCCTCCAGCCAGTAATGGAGCACAAAATTCTCCAGGTTTGCATCATTTTTATTTTTGCTTTAATCTACTTGCAATATCTTCTAGGATGTGTGCTTAGCCTTGGAGGTTTTCAGATTATCTGTAAACTGAGTGCTTCTATATATATCACTGAATGTGATGATACTGTATCTTCTATAAACAAAATATTTCTGAACCAGATAATAGATGCTGGTATGCCACAATTTGATTTTGATTCTGTGTTGAATGAGGCCTGCTTGCAAGTGACGTATGTAAATGAAATCTGATAAAATTCAATAACTGTAAAAAGGATTGACCGGAAAACATATCATGGTCAATATGCTAGGGGTAGATAGCACATGATAATTATATTGAAACAATATACAGAATTTACAGTTATTATTATTTTTTTAATGAAATTGACAATGATTTCTTGTGTGCATAGTATATTATTATTATTTCGTTGGATTCTTTTAGAATGTTTACCTTTTAAACTACTGGGACTGATTAAAATAATTTGTCTCTTCTATTCAATTAGTCCTTTTTATTTGGATATTTTAGTCCGTTCAGTAGATGCTGATAATTGAAATTTAGTTTAGAAACTAAGACTGCCTTCTCCTGCTTTAAATCAGACAAACTAGCAGGCCGAGATCCTGCCTCAACAAAAGTTACCAATCGTGTTGTACCAGCATTTCGCAGGTATATCAGCATCTCCTGTTTAGTTCTCCATATGAACCTGCATTTTCAATATCTAATTTTCATGGTGTTTGAGCAGGGCAAAAGTGAGGGGTGCCTTACTTCAGGATATAGAAGATGACAAAGATAACTAGAAGCCAATCTGACAGTTCGTTTCAATATGTACTGCAATTAAAGATTTGAGATTAGGATTATGATTGACATATAATATACCAAGAGGAGGAGACAGTTTAAGGACAAGGAGTAATATCTTAGCCTTACTCATTAGGCAACAAATGTACATCAGATTTGTAACCAAGTAGGAAATGCAGTGTCTAAATCAAATTTGTATTTTACTAATTGGTATTTTGTGGACATGAATGGATATTCTTATAACCTCTTGTTTATACAAAATGCTGATTGAGTTGACGTGACCTTAAGCATCATCAATATGGCCTTTTCTGTTTCCAAGTAAGTTGCTATTCTTGTTACTTTTGGGTCAGAAACACAAATGTCAAAATCTGGTGAAATATCAAAAACCAAATTCTAAAGAACAAATGTTAAAATCAGGTGAGCTATCAAAAAGCATCTAAAGAACAACAAGGCGGCAATACATGATAATCTAGAAGGGCAACCTTCCTGAGTATAATCTAGAGGGATTTTATATAAAAGGGTGGCACGTATCTACGAGACTAGAGAGTAATTTGTAAGAGATAAGTTGATGTCTGCTTGTGCTGTTGCTTACTATCTGCAAACACGTTCTAGTGAATTCAATCTTCTGGCAGTGAAACCCCTTGACTCTTTAAAAACTATGTTCTGATGTGTTCTTTGAAGAACAATCTCACTATCTCAGAATAATTTATCTTATTCTGAGGCTAATACGGACACCATTACAAAAATCATCGCATTGGATCCCCAGTTTAGAAGATGTGTCCTTCGAGTCTTGTCCTCCTGCTTTTCTTAGTGCGGAAAAAAGGCCAGCAACTTGGCAAGGCCTCCATATTGTCATACCTGCATAATCTCAGCAAGAAACCCAAAATCCGTTAGCACTCTGATTTAACACAGTCTGACGAATCAAAAGTTATCTAGATTGAGCCATCAAATGCCCTGTGGTAAAAGAGAGAAAGAAGATGGGATTCTCAATACATGGAAATAGATTCTGCTAGGGTGGATTTTCCATTGCAAATCGGTCAAATGTTAAATTTAAGAGAACCCAAGAAATACCTGCTTTTGCTGCTATTGCTGCTACTAGTGCGTGTGCTGCTATTGCTGCTACTAGT
>Ga0307513_10008057_pt1 | contig 13529 bp, 9 predicted proteins | sample 15_EM_MG_FD_202174 | JGI IMG/M metagenome (GOLD analysis project Ga0307513, IMG submission 202174) | Populus trichocarpa ectomycorrhiza microbial communities from riparian zone in the Pacific Northwest, United States - 15_EM | ecosystem: Host-associated > Plants > Roots > Unclassified | place... | reverse complement strand
TGTAGTCTGGTGTCAACATGACAACAAGTGTCACGATAAGTAGGATCATTTCATACATGGTTGGAAAACAAATAACAAAAAAGCAAACACCATGGAATAGATTGCATGATGATGCACAAATTCAAAAACTAGAAGTTATAGATATAGTATAATGACTGACCTTCCACAATCCGTCGCTTGCTAAGATAAAAAACTCCATATTTGATTCTATAGGTACATGTCTTACATCAGGCTCTGAACTTAAATGCGCTTTAAGGCTATGATCCCCAAAAGCTCGTGCAACTGCAAGTTGGCCATTGACTCTAGGTACATCACCTGGAGAAATTATTAGTTTATTCAGTAAGAAGAATAACTGCAACCAAGCCATCTTGTAATGAGATTAGAGTGGTGCAATAAGTTTATACAACGGAAATGACAGCCCAATTAATTATGTGCGCATTATAGTAGCAAACACAGTCGGCAAAATGTTCCCACCAAAAGAAAAAAAGAGTCTTGAAAGTGATAAAAAACGGTGATATGTTACCAGGAAGGGCTGTGACAAAGCCACCCTTTTTCTCAATCTTTTTTCTTTCAGTGTGTGGTTCATGGTCCACTGTAAGTTGATTAGCACAGCCTCCTTCACAAACAACAGCTCTAGAGTCACCAACATTTGCAATCCATAGGTCTTTGCCGTCGATTAAAATTGCAGTGACAGCGGTGGAGCCACCAGGTCCTAATTCCATTGCGTTCTCCAAAATAAAATTATCAGTGGAGCGATAAGCATTCTTAATGGCAGTGGTGGGATCTTTCCAGAAATTGGGCTGCAAGCATCATCGCAATTCACAGGCAAATAAGAGAGTGAAAGGAATCATAATAACAAAAACAATAACAACAACAACAGAGATAGGATGGATGGAAGGACCTCGTCAAGTATGTTGTTGAAAAGGTTATCTTTCAAATAACTAGGGACACGATCGCCAAGATGACCATCGAAGATGGCAAATAAACCAAGCTCGTGATTCTTCTTTTTCCTGTATTCAGCGACGTGGTAGTCCTCCATGTCATGACCAGACTTGCCCTCGACCAAGTGGAAGCCATGGGACAATTTCTTAGTGGAAGATTTACTTTTGCCTTTACCAGAAGAGTCTGAAGAAGATGAAGAACTGAGACAGGCACCACACTGCAATCAATCAATTAATCAATTGACGGGTCAAAATGTTTCTTTTTCCCCATTCCATCCGATCCCATCCCACAGAAGCCAAATAATATTCATTGTGGAATTGTGATCATATGTAAACAGCTGATAAGAGATATTCTTTTAAGAAAAAGGAAAGAAAAGAAAGAAGCTTTTTGGAAGGAACTCGATCCATATCACCCATCATAAATAGTTGGGTTCGTTGAATTAATAAAAAATAAATCAAATCCAAGATGGTTACAAGAAAGACAAGAGTGATAAAAGAAGAAGGTGCAGCATCTGGGATTAAAAAACAATACATGCGAGAGAGAGTTTAAAGCTAGATGATACCTTTAACTTGTTAAAGACGGAGGTGGAGGTGTGAGACTGAGAAGCACCTGCTGCGGCAACTGATTCTCTACTCATCGTACTTATACTTGTCTGTGCCTCTGCCTTTCAATCTATCTATCTCAAAACAGATGATATGATATGGTCCTCCTCCTCCTCCTCCCCCTCCTCTTCCTAATATTAGCGTTTCTTGATAGATACAGATACCGCGCGCATATATGTATATGTAGTAAAATCAAATCAAATCAAAGAAAAGGGAGTGATTGGGGCTGAAATTCTTGTCCAACCAACCAACCAAATCTAATCAAATACAAGGCTGGTTCTGGTGCTGGGGTTGTTGTCTGGATACATGAAATTGTGATGATGACTTAGACGCAGCGACTGTTTGCCAATCCCCGGGTCAGCTCTGAGAGATAAGAAGGAAGAAAAGACAGGAATGATTATCTCCTCGTGTTCTTGTTCTGAGTCTTCTGCGAGGCAGGAAAGGGAGGAGCTTGCGTTGCGTTTACCAAATGAAAAAACTTCTGTTTCTTTCTTCAATGACGCGGCCGTCAAACAAGCTCAAACTCAACTCTTTTAACATTTTCTCCTTTCTCATCAATAATATTATTATTATTAATTTACAAATTAGAGAGAGAGAGAGAGAGAGAGGGGGGGGCAAGACTCCTCGTCACAGAGCATACACATGTCACACCATCATCAGTCAGTCAAAGAAAGACAGCTAATGAATCATCTCCACACACTTTTCCTTTCATTCACACCTTCTAATTTCTATGCCTGTTTACATCTTAATCCTCAAATTAAGTTGTATCTGAATTGGTACCCCCGAGCTCCAACCACCCTTGGTAAATAAATTGATGCGAGCCTCGAGGGACGGCGTGGCGCACGCGGTTTCGGACGTGGAATTTTCTCAATTTCTATTCATCTTGATCTAGCCACAGCAACGACAAAACAGTTCTCGTCTACGGGTGTCCTTTGAGGTATGGTTAAAAACAAAACAAAAAACATATATTTTTATGTTTTAGATATTGTTACTGTACAAAAGAGATAGACACGATAAAAAAATAAAATTATATTTGATAATGATGTTGAAAAAAAAAATTATATGTTTTAAATTTATTTTACTCTTAATATATATTATTTTCATATTTATTTTTCACTACATTTTATATTAAATATTAAAATTAATAATATTATAATAAATATATTAAAAAAACTAAGATTAACTTGACGGATGACCTATGATTTGAATTTTGTTTTGGATAACTTTCAATTCAAATTTACTGTTAGCTCCACTTATAACTTATAACTTGGGTTTTGTTTAGGATAAATATTTAAATAATAATAATTTTAAAATCAGAATATTCAACTCCACTTGACGTGTTAGCTCCACTTGTAACCTAACTTGTGTTCAAGAATAACTCCTGATTGAATTTTAAAATTAGGATAAGGTCTATTATTAAAAAAAAAAAAAAGAAAGAAATCAAGAGTAGAATATTCTGATTTTTTTTTTTTTATGATACAAAGAGGTTTGACAATTTGAGCGGGTGGACTCCACCGTCCTTGATTCTAAGAAAAAAAAATCGTTCTTGTCGTCTTCCTGGAACCTTCCCATCACGATGACCGATATTAACTTTTCATTTTGATTTTTGTTTTGTTTTTCAGTTGTCTTTCTTCTTTCCTTTTTTTTTTTTTTCTAATTTTGGTTTTTTTTAAAAAATCATGTTTTTTATGTGGTTTTTTAAAATAATTTTTTTAATTTTTATTTAAATTAATATATTTCTTCTCTGATTTTTTTTATTTTTGTATTTAGTGTTGTTTAAACAGCGGTTGTATTTTTAATTATTTTATATGTATTTAATTTTTATATTTTAGTATTTTTGTTTGTATTTAATTTTTTAAATTACATCACCACATAAGAGTTAGTGTGGTTATGGACTGTTTGAGGTTGCGGTACAGTTCATGTTTCATAATTTTAAAAAAATTAATCGTTTAAAATTAAAATTTTTTTATTTTCAGATCATTTAGATGTGTTGATATTAAAAATAATTTTTTAAAAATTTTATTTTAATATATTTTTAAATTAAAACACTTTAAAAAATAATTTTTATCGGATTTCTAAACACCATGGTGTTGTCGATCGAAAGCAATCTTCACAATATAGAAAAAGACTTGATGCAACAAAATCAAATAGAATTAATATATAGTTTTGCTTGTGAAAGCTGACATAAGGACTTTATTGATAAACGAGTGGAACATCGAACAAGTTACTGACAAAGAACACAATTTTGGAAATCAAGAACTCGTGTGGAGGAGGAAAAAAAAAATATTTATTAATTTGTTTTATACTAGTTTCTCGATGGAGCTTTCTTCTTCTCATCGTAAAATAAAAAAGGCTAACGTTGTTAACCTTTTTTTATCATAAAAAAATTTGACTGCAAACGGAAAATTTTATGCATGTACTCAATAAAATAAATTAAAATTATATGTATTAATAAATGATAATAAATATATTTATTTTAATTAAAAATTAAGTCAAAAAATTAAGATAAAGAAGCTATTTCTTAGGGGGGTTGGCTGAATATTTGTTTCCATTTGAAATTAAATATTTAAATTTTTAATTGGTTTGAATCAATAAAATTAAATTTTATTTTGCTAAATTAAACATTAACTCAATGTCGAAACTTATTCTTAATATCATAAGAGCCTCATATAAAATCAATCGAGTTTAATATAAAATAATTAAATTGAAAATAAAAAATCCAAGTGACAAAAAATTAAAGAAAGAGAAAAAAGAAGACATTGTAGGGAAATATTGCAACCTCCAATGAACTGTGTCTTTATCCTATGTTGTGTTTTCATTGTTTTTTTAATATTTTTTTATCTTATATTGTCTCACATGTTTATAATTTCAAATATTATTTCATTGTTTACCAAGCATTAATTTTACAAATAAAACTGAACTACGATTGTAGTAGAAAGCTAAAGGACTTAGAGAATAATTTTTTTTTATGTGGTTGATTGTTTATATAAATATTGTTTTCACCCTAATTTTTTAGAAGTTTTTTTTTTCATCTCATATTGTCTCGCATGTTTATAATTCCAAATATTATTTTATCATTTACCAAGCATTACTTTTACAAAATTGAACTATGATTGTTAAATAGAAAGCTAGAGGACTTGAGAATAAATTTTTTTATGTGGTTGACTGTTTATATAAATATTGTTTTCACCCTAAATTTTTTAAAAAAATTTATAAAATCCCTTAGTTCTACTTGTAATTAATGGAATTTATAAATTTTACCCCTAACTTCATTTCATCATGTCAAGTCTTGGGTGGCATCGCAACTCGCAAGACAACTGCTAGTAGAGGAGAGATCGGGGGTAGTTGGATTCTGGCTTTTCGAGTTTTGGAAGATTTTGGGTTTCAGAGTGGTTTTTTTTATAGCTTTTGGAGACCATAGATTGATTAAATAAGGTTCCAAGGTTGTTCCTTATGTGTAGGTCAAAAATAGATTCAAAAATAGTTTTTGAATTGAAAATACAAGATCCATGTTTTTCTAGCTACCATAATGGCTGTATTCTTGGCAATAATAGATGACGCATCGTTTATTTTTTGGCAAAGAATAGGGCGCACAATGTGTCGCCCGCCCCATTATCTTTATAAAAACAATTAAAGCCCACGTGCAGGCCTTTTCTTTGTGGACCAGGTGCTAGGCCTCGCTTACCCACAACTGCTGACCTCGCTCTTTACTTTAAAAAAAAAATATTGCTTTTTATATGTTTTTAAAAAATATTTTTTGCATTTATGTTTTGATTAATACTCATTCTCTATGATTTTCTTGGTTTATTTAGCGTTTTGAAATAACAATATTTTTAATTATATTAAGTGTGTTTAGTATTTCTTTTACGAGGTTGGTGTGATTCATCTATAATTTTTATGTATACATAGATTAAACTTATTTTTAAAAATAAAAACATTTATTTTTTTACAATATTTTTAATGTGTAGCCTTGAATGAAATTTTTTCCTTTTATTTTATTCAGTAAATTTTAAGTGTATGTCAATTTTTGTTATAGATTGATCTTCATAAATAGATTCATTAAACACAACTGAATAAATGATCCAATTTTTCCATTTCTCCGGTTTCTCTTTTGGTTATCGTTAATGATTTTTTTTATTTACATATATGATTATCGGTTTATTTGATTAGATATTTGCATGATTTTTTTTTTTGCATGATCTTTTTCATTTATACTTTGGATTTTTTTTAGAAAATAGCTTGCATACCGAGGGGTTTTAAAAAAAAAAATATGACTCGTGGTAGTGCGTAGGTCAAATAGCTAGTTATGCAATAAAATAAAACAATTTGGATGGTTTTACTAGGGACTACACTAATCATTTGAACATTGTGTTTTTTTTGTTTTTGCATCTAAGTCTTTTTTTTTATTCTGATTATTGGTTTTTTTTTAAGTTATATTTGCATGTTTTATGGATTTAGATTTATTTCAATTTGCAAGCTCTTACATATATGATTTATCAAGAAACATTATGATAATTACCACCTTTGGGTGGGGTGGGGGGGCATCATTTAGATTTTGGTGCGGAGAAGTTCGTTTTCCTCCTTGAAGTTTCAGTTTATATATTGTTTGATCTTTGTTATTTTACAATTCAATCATAAACTTTATTTATTTTATGTTATAGTCCTTAAATGTTGAAAGATGAAAGAGAAAATGTTTGGATAGCCACTTTTCGACCTTGAAAATACCACTTTTCGTGTCAATAGTTTTATATTTTTTATAGGAGTTTAATGGAGATGGTGTTGCCCTCCAACCATGCTGAAAAAACATATCCAATTTGTAAGCATTTTTTAATTCACTTAATTTTCCATTTTATAGTTATTAGAGGGTGTTTTAGATTGAAAATGAGTTTATTGAGATTTTTATGGTGTTTTCATGTTAAAATAAGTTGAAATTTTGATTTTTGAGGATAAAAAACATGAAGTTGATTTTTTGTTAACTAAAGATGATCGAAATTTTGTCCAGTACATGATCAGTCATCTGCCAGAACAAAACAAATATCATCTTCCACAATAGATGAGCAAACAAACGCGCCATTTGCTTCTTCTTTTTTTGTTTGATGTGAATGTCCGGGCCAGCTTGCGCGCACCTCGACTAATCCCACGAGCCCTGGAGTTAACGACCATGTAAACCTCCAGAGACTCTAAGGTTTGTGGGACTCGAACCAGTGACCTCTAGAGAGCAAACTCAGGACCTGTTCAGTTAAGGTACACCCTTTAAGGTTGCCATTTGTTTTTCTATATGGTGAGGGGATGACGCTTCAAAAAAAACTAATTAGCAGGCGCACTTGGTCTTTCTCATGCCTTGCCATATACGTAGGCTTGGCAATTTTTCTTACTTTTATTATTATTTCTTATTTAAATTTTAATTAATATTGGCTCTCTTTTCTTTTTAGTTTATTTTTAACTAATATCATCTCTTTTATTTTTTAAATTTCTTAGTTCACCTTTTTAAAATAATAATTAATTTTTTGATTACTTTTTAAAGTTTTTCAAAGGGATTATTGTAATTTTCCTTTAAACTTTTTTTATATACTTTATATACATAGATTATATTTATATGATTCCTTTATGAAAATGAAAATCATTTATTCTTAACAACCAAGTTACATATATCTATCTTTTATTTTTACTAGGAAAATCAGTTTTTCGCTTTGATATTTACAATAACAACTTTTTTTGATTTATTAGTTCATGTATATTTTATTTATTTTATTAAGTGTAAACATCATCTTTCTATTTTTCAATTAAAAAAATCATGATACTCGAAAACACATTTATTACACCTACACTTTCTCAATTTATTCTATTAAGTGTAAGCAATATTTTTCTATTTCTTAATTAAAAAAATCATGACACTCAAAAATATATTTGTAAGATAACACTTGCTTTTTTTATATTAAAAATTAACTTGAAATCTTATATGTTACGTAACGTAACGTGATCATAAGATTAGTTCTATAATTAAAAGAGGTTAGGGTTACCTATAAAGATCAATGTGCAGTCTCTTATGGTTTCACTATGGATTGCACTATACAATCCATATTGGTCCACTTTTTTGCATCCTTTGAATTAAAGTAATCAAACTTTATTTATTTTCAATTTCACCCCTCCATGTTATGTTGGCATAATTTTACATTTTAGGAATTGTTTTGATTTGCATACTCTTTTACATCCGAGGTGTCATAAAATATTCTAACATTAAATTATAGATCGATTTTACCAAATAGAATTTTATATTATAGTTTAAAAAATCAAACAATATGGACAAAAACAAGCATAAGAAAAAAAGATCCCTTTTTGTTTTTACTATTCAAAGGGTATGGAAAATTTCATTTTAATCCTTGAAGTTTTTGCTAAACTAGACGTGGTCCTTGTTGTTTTAGGTTATTATATATTGACTCTAAACTTAAATTTTTTTTACATTCCAATCCCTAAATATTGAGGAAGAGAGAGAAAGTCGCCAAAAAATAAAAGAGATAGCTACATTCTGACCATAAAAGGATAAATTTTGGTGTTAATAGGTTCATTTTATAGATGGTAGTTTAATGGATATAATATTACCCTTCAAACATTCCAAAAAAAATGCAAATCAAGGCCTATAATGTGGTTTTTTTTTATTCAATTTGATTTTTTACTTTTAGAGTGATTAGAGGGAGTGTTTGAATTGAGATCGGACTTATTAAGATTTCTAAGATGTTTTAAACGGTATTTTCATGTGAAAAACAAGTTAAAAAATAAAGTTTGAAGGTACTAAAGTTAGCCTTGATTTTTCAGCTACTTGGGATTGCTGGAATTATTATTATTATTATTATTATTATTATTATTATAATACTAGAGGATGCATTGTCTACTATAATTGTTTTTATTTTCTTAACTTAGGTGAGCTAAGGACACATTATCCACTCACTTGACTGATCGTCTTAAGTATACGAGCGTAGTTCAGGCCTAAGAGCAACTCCAACGCAAGAGCTAAATGGAGAGTAAAAAATAAAAAAGTAATATTTTGACTTTTCTTTACTTGTTTTTAATGCTCAAAGGGAATAGCTAAACAAAATGTTAAAATGACTTTTTTCCATTAGAGTATATATGATAAAAGAAGCTATATTTGTACTATTCAAAATGCTATTTTATCAATTTAACTTTTTAAAATAATATTTATCATTGGAGATGCTCTAAGCGTGCCTAAGCTTTCATCTTTAGAGACCACTTGCAATATGCCTTGCCTTTTTGGCCCGTAAAAGCTTTTTTTGTTTTTTTTTTTTAAATAGATCCCATGTTTTTTATGGTAATATTTTCAATGACTTCTTTAATAATTACATATAAGTCTAATAAAGCATATGAATTCAATAAAAATATATATTTTTTATTTTTTTATATGGTTTTCATGAATTAATTATTCTTTTATTTTTTTCATACCACCCCTTGAAAATATCATCTCTCCTGTTTTTAAAGTTTTTAGTTTTAACTATTTCTTTATAGTAATAAATATTTTTGATGATTTTTATAATTTCATAATAATTCTTATAATCTCATCATAAGAGATTATTGTAATTTATCTTTATTCTTTTTATATTATTCATAGAAAATCATATATGCTTAACCGCCATAGTAAATCTTCAAAATAAATGAAATAAAATATATAAAAGAAAAAAGAAAAGCAAGGTAAAATATTTATATCTATTTTTTTTATTTTTTACTATTAAAATCAAATTTTTTTATCGTAATATTTAATTAGCATTCATAATTTTTTTTATATAATTTATCAGTTATTTTTTTTTTTGTTCAATTCATTCTATGAAACATATACATCATTTTTCCATTTCACAACTAACAAATTTCGTGTCAGCGCCTTCTTCCCTTGCATGCAAAATTAACTTGAAATAAATTTTTTATCCGATATGTTGCCTAAAAAAGGATAATTTGTTTAGATGCTACCAAGAATGTGTTTGTTGAAGAGGAGCACGCGCGGCATCAACTTCTGAAAGATAAATCTCTTGTAAATGAAGAAATCACACTCCTATTTTGATTATTCCTAATTAAGGATTATTTGCAATCATTGTGTCTTTGCTGCCACCTTCCTTGCCTTTTCAAATTAATTACCGTAGCAACTAGTATGGTCAGACTGATGATTGTTTCACGTTTCCCTCCATGGAAACTCTATCTTCAAAGAGAATCCTCTCCTTTTGGAAGATTCATGTAACACCACAAAACAGAAAATTACATAAATGTATCAGCAAACTCTCGAATAAAAGAATCAGAAGGGGAAAAATAAAACAACACAAGCAAACCTGAAAGATGCAATCCGAGGTAGTCACTCCTCGGAAAAGGGAAAGGAAAGGGAAGCGAAAATACACCAAGAACAAGGAAGCAATATTGATGATGTGCCATTAGCTAGCAATATTTTATATTGGAAACCTAGCTAACAAGTATTAGTAGGTGATGGTGGCGGTGCAGCTTGGGATCGATGATGATGGCGAATATCAACTAGCATTATCTTCAGTTGGCCTCCTCCTCCTACCAAGTTGAAGAGCGCTTTCGAATTTAGACCTGAGCAAGAGAGCACCCCTGCTGCTGCAGATAACATGAGTTGCTGCTACTGTTGTTGCTGCTGCTGCTGCGCTCCTGGTACTATTAGTGTTTGTCATTGCAGTCGCGGTTCCTTGCTCTTCTTCATTTACTGCTGATGCTAGTAATGAAATTCCTCCACTATCAAACAGCATTGACCCTGCATCCAATGATACCACCAACGAACTCCTCTGGAACCTCAATCTGGACACCATTGCCTGAGTGACCCCTTTGCACCTCTTCACCTTCAACTTCACCAAATTGGGGCAACCGCGCCCAACAGCTTCGATCCCTGACTTTGAGACATTGGGGCAGTTCTTGATGCATAGCTTCTTCAAGGCCAGGAACTTGGCAGCAATAAATGCCATTTCCGAATCCTGAACAGAATCGGTGTTACAGAGGGCCATCCGCTCAAGTCCGGGGCAGTTGGAAGCCAGGGCATTCAGAGATGGGATAGCTATTGGAATGCCCATAAGCACCACCTCCTGCAGTTGGGAACATTTGTTGGCTATGGAAAACACCCCGTCATCACCAATAGTCCTGCTTCCGAACCTGCTCCATGCATCGATATGTAGCTTCCTAAGCTTCCTGCAAGAATTTGCAATTGCGGATAACCCATCGTCAGTACAATCAGTGGTGCGGCTGAGGTATAGAAGCTGGAGGTCAGGGCAAGAAGAGGATATGGCCAAGAGGCCTGCATCGCCCATCTGGACGTTTTCCATCTGGATCTCAGAAATGGAAGTGGTTTTTCCATGGAGACTAGTCTCGAGGACTCTGTCCCAGTTACCGGAGCTCCTGCAAACAATGAGGGTTTTGATGGAAGCAGAAGCTGAGAGAATTAGAGGGATGAAAAGGCGAGCATTGTGAAGATCTTTGAGGCACAGCCGCTCTAGCCTCAGGCTCCTCTTGTAGTAGTAATTGTGAACATCCTTCTCCTTCTTGTTGGCATCTCCAGCAACAACAGCATTAATATTATTATGATGATCATTACTAACATCACCACCATCGACATTCAAAGCTCCAGGCCACAATGACGATGCAGGGGCACTGCTAGTGGCATCCAGCTTTCTTAGGCGCTTGAGGGTGAGATCTTGGAGAGAAGGGCAATTAGAGAGAAGGGAGTTGAGGCCTTTGGCACCAAAACCACAGGACGCAAAGGACAGTTTTGTGAGGAGAGGGGGATGGTGGAGTGAGAAAGCATGCAGCCCATCGTCAGAAATATGGATGCAGCCCTTGAGTTTGAGCTTCTTGAGAAATGGGAGAAAGATGGGAATCCGAGAGAGGGCAGCATCGTCTATGCTGAAGAGCTTGCGGGAGCACTTGAGAGACAGAACGGAGACGGTGTTGAAGCGAGAGAGCAAGGAAGGCAGGCATTGAGACAACTCGGAACGAGCAAGCAAGACAAGGCGGTTTCTTGACTTCGAATCCACACATTTCCATCTCTTGCAAACCAGAGAGCAAGAGTTCCTGTCAAGGCAACCCAGCTTCCCAAACACACTGCCCAGGCACTCGTCAGGAAGACTCAGGGTCAAGTCGTCGTCCCCATCAATATCACCGCTGTTTTTTCCAATGATAACAGGCCTGTAAATCTCATGGCCATTATTGCACGAGCATGAAGAAGAGGATTGGCCCATCCCCCTCCCGGATTATCTGGATGGATTGTGTATGATGAGCAGGAAGGAAGCATACAAAAAGAAGAAGGGTGAAGGGTAGCAAGCTTTTGTATCCATAGACGAGACTTGTTATAATTTACTATCATTAGATGGATTGATCGGTACTAGTACTCCCAACAAACGGTAAATGTTATTTTGTATTCTGCCGTTGTGTTTTTCATTTTCTCTAAAAGAAAAAGGTTGCAAGAGATAGGGCTTGTTTGGTTTGGTCCCAGGGATAGGCTTGTTCTTTAACCACACACCACCTAACATCATTGCTCTTACCAAATAATTCCTTAACTGGACGGGACCAATTGATGAGACAAAGAAAGAAGGGAACACCCGTGGTCTGGTCTTGGGGTGGGCACCTTTTCTCTTCGAAAGCGTGGGGCCCTATGTCCCTTATGCTGTCTGCTTCCTGCAATGGGCATCCTCCACGTGTGTCTTCTCCTCTTCTTCTTCTTTAAGCTTTCTCTTTTCACCTAGGGAGAGGCAAAACTCTCCGGGACAAATGGCAAAAGAGTGGCTGATGCGACAACTACTGTGACAGGATGGCAGGAACTTCCAAAATAGTGCTCCTTGTTATGATTTAAAGCCTAAAAATATAATAATAAAATGTTCTCCAATCCCTTTCTACGACATCTTTTGGCATTGCAATTCACCTGTTCAGGCTGTTCTTTTCATATATATTTTTTAAAGTTTAAAATTAATATTTTATTATTATTCTGATTTGCCAGCCATCACCAGCTCAAAAAAACAGGCTCCATGTCTCTGGCTTACGAAGACAATTTGAACTAAAACCTCCCCCCTGAAATTCGCATGCATTCGCCTCCTCCCTTTATTTATTCCATCTTCCTGGAAAGAAAAACATTAACAAGGGCACTGCTCAAACTTTTAGACTACTATGAAACTTGTAGTCTAACATAATGATGTAAACCCGTACCCAAGTAGCACGAAGTTGAATTCCAGTTTATGTTCTAGTCTTGTGAAATGGTCTGCTGCTGTCATTTGTGTTTTAAAAAATAAAAATAGAAAGCTCAATTTTACTTTTGTTTTTCGCTTCTGCTTCTGCTTTTGCGTTTATTGTGGGGTACAACCCTTCACAATAAAAAGACCGCGAGAACAAAAGCAGTAAATTCATGTTTTTACTGTTGTGTTTTTTTTTTTGTTTTCAGCAGTGGAGCATACACCACGTAAGAGTTGATAACCAAAGTCATATTGTGCACAACTAAAAAAAGATAAAATAAACCATCTAGATGGTAACTCAGTGGTAAGAACTTGGGATCAAGAGGTTTGCTCTCTCTGTGGTCTCAGGTTCGAGCCCTGTGGTTGCTCATATGATGACCACTGGAGGCTTACATGGTCATTAACTTCAAGGCCCGTGGGATTAGTCGAGGTACGCGCAAGCTAGCCCGGACACCCACGTTAAACTAAAAAAAAAAATAGATTAAATTATTTGATTTTATTTTAATTAGATAATAGATAATAATAATATATGGAACAAATTTAAAAAAATAATCTTGATAACCTTGAAAAAATTATGTAACTCAATTATCAATCTATTAAATATGTAAAAAAAGAATTAAATTAAAAAAAAAACCGACATAATTCGATGGATGACAACTAAAAAAAACCTTATCCCAAACTAGTTGGAAGCAGCAATATGAATCCTTTGGTGCCATGCAAACCATCATATATCAAATCCACCTAAAACTCAAGTTAACAATTA
>Ga0307513_10008056_pt1 | contig 13530 bp, 7 predicted proteins | sample 15_EM_MG_FD_202174 | JGI IMG/M metagenome (GOLD analysis project Ga0307513, IMG submission 202174) | Populus trichocarpa ectomycorrhiza microbial communities from riparian zone in the Pacific Northwest, United States - 15_EM | ecosystem: Host-associated > Plants > Roots > Unclassified | place... | reverse complement strand
ATGCCCGCGCCGGCCGACGACGCGAAGCCAGCCGGCAAGGGCGGCAAGCCCGCGCCGGACGACGACGCGAAGCCAGCGGGCAAGGGCAGCAAGCCCGCGCCGGACGACGACACCCAGGCCGCGAAGCCGGCGGGCCGCAGCGCCAAGGGCGGCACGAGGCCCAAGCAGGTCGCCGAGCGGCCCGACGCGGAGACCACCGAGACCGTCCCCGAGGCGCCGCTCGAGCGCCTCGCGACCACGTCGCCCGGCGAGCGTGCCATCGACATCGCCGCCGGCATGTCGCTGAGCACGCGCCAGCTCGCGTTCCAGACCCGCCCCGACTTCACGGTGTTCGTGCCGGGCTACGACGGCAAGCCGGTCGGCGGCGCGATGGTCGACGTGACGGTCTATCCGCTCGCGATCGGCCACACCCGGAGCGGCGCGGCCAAGAACCTGGGCCTCACCGCGATGTACGACCGCGTGGTCTCGATCTCGTCGAGCGATTCGATGAACGGCCAGTACGACACCACGCAGTCGCGGTTCGCGATCGGCGCGGTGGGGCGCTACCCGCTGGCGCGCACCCCCGACGCCGCGGTGCTCGGCGCGTCGCTCGTGTACTCGAACCAGGTCTTCGAGATCGCGCAGTCGCCCGACGTCCCCAGCGTCGACTACTCGATGTTCGCACCCGGCGTGTTCGTGCGCCTGCCGGCGTTCGGCGCGCTGGTCCTCGGCCTCGACGCCAAGGTCCTGCTCATCACCAACACCGGCCAGCTCCAGGACCAGATGCACTACGGCACGACCGACCTGATCGGCTACGAGGGCGCGTTCAGCCTCGACTGGATGCTGACCCGCCACGTGTTCGTGCGCACCGCGTTCCGCTACGAGACCATCCGCTTCGACTTCCGCGGCAACGGCGCGCTGACCGCCGGCCGCGACAACGACCTCAGCACCGCCGACGTGAAGACCGGCCACGACACCTACGTCGGCGGCTTCGTCACCGCCGGCCTGGCCTACTGACCCGGGCGCGCGCCTACATGCTAGTTTTCGTCGGCCATGAAAGCCGCCGAGGTTCGAAGCGCGTTTCTCGAGTTCTGGAAGAGCAAAGGTCACAGCGTCGTCGCCTCGGCCTCGCTCGTGCCGTCGAATGATCCGACGCTGATGTTCACGAACGCCGGCATGGTGCCGTTCAAGGACGTGTTCACCGGCGCCGAGACCCGCGACTACAAGCGCGCGACGACGTCGCAGAAGTGCGTGCGCGCCGGCGGCAAGCACAACGACCTCGACGAGGTCGGCAAGACGCCGCGCCACCACACGTTCTTCGAGATGCTCGGTAACTTCTCGTTCGGCGACTACTTCAAGGCCGACGCGATCGCGTGGGCGTGGGAGCTGCTCACCAAGGTCTTCAAGATCGACGAGTCGCGGCTGTGCGTGACGGTGTTCGGCGGCGACGCCGGGCTCGGGCTCGGGCCCGACGACGAGGCGCGCGAGATCTGGAAGCGCGTCACCGGGTTCGGCGACGACCGCGTGATCGGCCTGGGCAAGAAGGACAACTTCTGGCAGATGGGCGACACCGGACCGATGGGTCCGTGCTCGGAGATCCATTACTTCATGGACGGCCCGCCGGCCGCGTGGCCGACCACGGATCCGGCGACCTGGCCGGGCTGGCTCGAGATCTGGAACCTGGTGTTCATGCAGTACGAGCGCCGGACCGCCGACGGCGAGCTGTTCCCGCTGCCCGCGCCGTCGATCGACACCGGCGCCGGCCTCGAGCGCGTGACCAGCGTGATCCAGGGCGTGCGGTCGAACTACGACACCGATCTGTTCACCGGCATTCTCGCCAAGGCGGCGGCGCTGGCCGGCACGACCTACGGCAAGGATGCCGAGGCCGACACCTCGCTGCGCGTGATCGCCGATCACGCGCGCTGCGCGGCGTTCCTGATCGCCGACGGCGTGTTCCCCGACAACGGCAAGCGCGAGTACGTGCTGCGCCGGATCTTCCGGCGCGCGGTGCGCCACGGCAAGCTGCTCGGCATCACCCGGCCGTTCATGCACGAGGTCTGCCTCCAGGTCGTCGCCGACATGGCGGGCGTCTACCCCGAGCTCGCGCAGCGCCAGCAGACCATCGCCAACGTCGCGCTCGCCGAGGAGACGCGGTTCCGCGAGACGCTCGATCAGGGCGTCAAGCTGCTCGAGGACGAGTTCGCCGCGATGGCCGGCGCCGGCGTGACCCAGGTCCCCGGCAAGGCGGTGTTCACGCTGTACGACACGTTCGGGTTCCCCGGCGATCTCACCGCGATCATCGCGCAGGAGCGCGGCTACACCGTCGACGAGGAGGGCTTCAAGGAGGAGCTCGAGAAGGCGCGCAAGCGCAGCCGGTTCAGCGGCACCGATCAGGAGGCGGTGGCCGGCGAGCTCAAGGCGGTCGCGAGCGAGCTCGGCGCGACGCGGTTCACCGGCTACGAGGGCCGCGGCACGACCGGCGACGGCGTGGTCAAGGCGATCCTGGTCGACGGCAAGCGCGTGGCGCACGCCGCGGCGGGCGCGCGGGTCGGCCTGGTGTTCGATCAGACGCCGTTCTACGGCGAGAGCGGCGGGCAGACCGGCGACACCGGCGTGGTCCACGCCGCGGGCGGCCGGGTCCGGATCGACGACACCAAGAAGCCGACCGGCGACGTCCACGTGCTGTTCGGCGAGGTGCTCGACGGCGCGATCGCGGTGGGCGACGCGGTCCGGTTCGACGTCGACGACGACCGCCGCGAGCGCATCCGCGCGAACCACTCGGCGACCCACCTCTTGCACCACGCGCTCAGGCACGTGCTGGGCGACCACGTCGCGCAGAAGGGCTCGCTGGTCGCGCCCGATCGGCTGCGCTTCGACTTCGCGCACTTCGCGCCGATGACCGAGGACCAGAAGCGCCAGGTCGAGGATCTCGTCAACGCCGAGATCCGGCGCAACCTCGACTCGGTCGTCGAGGTGCTGCCGATCGAGCAGGCCAAGCAGCGCGGCGCGGTCGCGATGTTCGGCGAGAAGTACGGTGACCAGGTGCGGGTGGTCTCGATCGGCGGCGAGTCGATCGAGTTCTGCGGCGGCACCCACGTGCGGCGCGCCGGCGACATCGGGCTGTTCAAGTTCCTCGGCGAGGTCGGCGTCGCGCAGGGCGTGCGGCGGATCGAGGCGGTCACCGGCGCCGGCGCGCTCGATTACCTGCGCAAGCTCGAGGACGAGCTGGCGCGGGTCGGCGATCGGCTCAAGGCCGCGCCGTTCGAGGTCGCGGCGCGCGTCGACAAGCTGCTCGCCGATCAGAAGGCGCTCGACCGCGAGCTCGACAAGCTCAAGCAGCGGCTGGCGTCGGGCGGCGGCGGGCGCGACCTGATGGCCGAGGTCGTGACGATCAAGGGCATTAAGGTCCTGGCCGCGTCGGTCGAGGTCGACGACGCCAAGGTGCTGCGCGACACCGGCGATCAGCTGCGCGACAAGCTCGGCTCGGGCGTGGTTGTCCTGGCCGGCACCGGCGGCGCCGAGGTCAAGCTCGTCGCGATGGTCACCAAGGATCTCGTCGCCAGGATCCAGGCCGGCAAGCTGCTCGGTGAGATCGCGATCGTGCTCGGCGGGCGGGCTGGTGGGCGGCCCGACATGGCGCAGGGCGGCGGCAAGGACGCGTCGCAGGTGCCGGCGGCGCTGACGGCGGCGCGCGCGTGGGTCGAGACGCACGCGTAGTCGCGTGATCGTAGCGGCAACCGCTGCGGTTACGGCAGCGGCTGCGGGCGGGCTTGCTACAACGCGGCCAGCGCTTGATCGATCGCGGCGCGCAGCTCGGCGATGGGCCGCGCGCCTGTGATGCGCCGGCCGTTGATCACGAAGGCCGGCGTGCCCTGGATCTCGAGCTCGGCGGCGGCGGCCTTGTCGGCCGAGACGGCCGCCGCGAACTGGTGCTGGTCGAGGGCGGCGCGGAAGGCTGGCAGATCCAGGCCGGCTTGCTGCGCCAGCGCCATGAGCTGGTCGCGCGACAGCTCGTCCTGGTGCGCCATCATCAGGTTGTAGAGCTCCCAGAACTTGCCCTGTGCCTCGGCGGCGAGCGACGCCTCGGCGGGGAGCTCGGCTGCCGCGTGGACCGGCATCTGCTTGACCACGAGGCGCAGCTTGTCGGGATACTCCTCCCACAGCTGATCGATCGCGCCGAGCGAGGTACCGCAGTACGTGCACACGAGGTCGGTGAACACGACGATCGTCACCGGGGCATTCGCCGGTCCGCGCGCCGGCCCATGGTAGAGCGCGGTGCGCTCGATGGTCGCGCGATCGACCAGCGGTGGCTCCTCGCTCGCCGCGGGCGGAGCGGCCAGGCTCGGTGGCCGAGGTGCGGCTCGCGGGACCGCGCGGGCTTCGGCGGGCGCGGGTGGGCGCGCGGTGACCTCGACGCGCGCGGCGGCGGGGGCCGCGGCCACGACGGGCGCGTCGGCGTGACGGGCATGGACGACATAGGCGGTGGTGCCGGTGGCGGCGAGCGCCCCGGCGAGCAGTGCGAGCTTGATCATGTTTCCTCCGTGCGAGTGCGTGGCTGCTTCGGCACGGGACGGCGCGAACGCAGGTAGGCTGGCGACCACGAGCGCGACGAGGCTCTTCACCGGCAGCTGGCTGCGCAGCGAGCGCTCGACCAGATCGGTGACCCCGTCGGCGAGGTACTGGCGGCCGCGCGCGAGGCGCTGCATCGCGGCCGCCTCGGTGAGGTCGAGCGCGGTCGCGACGTCGCGGACCGATCGATGGTCGCGGTAGTACAGCACCAGCACGTCGCGGTAGGTGTCGGGCACGCGCTCCAGGGCGTCGCGCACCACGCGGTCCGTCTCGGCCTCGGCGGCCGCGTCGAACGGATTGGCGCCGTCGAACACCGCGATGTGCTCGAGCGGCTGCTCGCGCGCGGTGCGCCGCCTCGCCTTGCGCGCGAGGTTGCGCGCGATGCCGCACAACCACGATCGCAGCCGCCCGACCTCGCGCAACTGGTCGAGCTGGCGCCAGGCGGCGAGAAACGTGTCCTGCGCGACGTCCTCGCTCAGCGCGCGATTGCCGGTCCGGCTGAACGACACCGCACACACCACGCCTTGATAACGCTCGACCAACGCGCCGAACGCCTCGCGCTCGCCGCGCTTCGATGCCTCCAGCAGCTCTGCATCGCTTCGTCCCATGTCGCCCACCAGTGCTTGCAACCCCCGCCGACCTGACAAGAAATCCGCAGTCACGCAGCTGCCGCGATGCGTGCTGGGGCGCGCCGCGGAGCTCGGACCATCACAGCCGCGAGCCGTCGCCGAGCCGGGTCCGGTGATGGTGAAGTGGAAGCTACGCCTGGCCGCGCTGCGGCGGCGACGGGGCGATCAGCCCCACTGACGGTGAAGGAACCAGACCATCAGGGCGGCGAGCACGATGAACAGTGCCACGGTGTGGAGGACGTACGTCTGAGGCGCTTTCTCGCTCACGCGCGGAGGGTACACCGCCGGGTTGTGGGCACCAGCGTCGCGCCACGCTTGTTCGGTGCGCGCTGCGGCACAGGGTGCACACAGATCTCCTCTGGGGGCGTCCCCTCGCCCCCGGGGGTTTGCTCGCCATCCGAGTTGGCCAGGCTCGCGGATTCATTAGTGAACGATCGCCGTTCCAGGTGCGTCAGGTCTTGCATTACGCTTCGCACCGATGATGCTTCGAGCCACCGCAGTCTTCTTGTTCGTCACGTTGGGCGGTTGTTCGGTGGGAGAAGTCTCGCCGGGCGGCACGCCGACTCCTGACAGCCCCGGTCCGGCCGGCGAGGCCGGCGTGACCCCCGACGCGGCTATCATCGATAGCCCCCCGGTGAGTGGTCCGGCGGCGACATTCACGTCCATGGTCACGCCGATCGTGACGAAGTCAGCCAACCACTGCTTGGATGCGGGCTGCCACGCCGGCACGTTTCAGCCCAACCTGAGCTCCTACGACACGCTCCTCGACAAGTACAAGGCGAAGCCCGGCGCGACGAACCCGATGACGACCAAGAACGCCCCGCACTCAGCGGTGCTGTCCGCCGCCGACAAGACGGCAATCGCCGCCTGGATCGACTCGCTGCCCTGATCGCGCTCACGCGTCATCGTCGATCGGCTCGTCCTTCCACAGCCGGCCGATCACCGCACGATAGCGCGAGTACAGATACGACACGGCGAGCAGCAGGACGCCGAGCGCGAGGAACGCGGCGACCTGGAAGCCGCGGCCGAGCGACCAGACGTCGCTGCCGTACAGCTTGAGCACGACGATCGCCAGGATCGCGAGGCCCAGGATGCGGTCCCGCGCGCGGCGGCGGACCACGCCGAGGCCGATCAGCATGACGCCGTAGCTGGCCATCAGTAGCGTGATCGCGACGGTCGTGGTCCCGAATCGCGCGGGCTCGGCGACGCCGCGCTCGATCACCGCGGCGAGCTCGAGGCCGAGCGCGAGCAGCACGAGCGCATGGGCGATCAGGTAGGCCAGCGTCGCGCGGATCGGCTCGGTGAGCAGGCGCGCGCTGGCGAACAGGCTGATCGCCAGCACGGCGAAGGTCGCGAAGCGCAGGTTGGCGAGCACCGGCAGCGCGTCGAGCGCGGCTTGCGGCGTGGCGATCGCGAGCGCCGCGAGCGCGAGCGCCAGGACGGCGCACGCCGCCGCCGACAGCTTGGCGTCGCCGCGTCGCGCCGACAGCCACGCGAGGCCGGCGCCTTCGATCGCCCACGCGATCGCGATCGCGAAGCCGGTGAGCTCGAGCGGCACGGCGCCGGTGATGCAGACCAGCGCGATCGCGATGGCGAGGTACGCGGCCCGGCGATCCTGGGTCGGCTCGGCGGCGCGCCACACCAGCCGGCCGAGCGCGAGGTAGAGCGCGGCGAGCGCGACCGCGAAGCCGCCGAGGTACGCGTGGTGCGCCGGCTCGAGCAGCACGGCGGCGGCGACGGCGTACGCCGCGGGGTTGCCGAGCAGCAGCGCGAGATCGACGCCGCCGAGCGAACGGCGCTGCTGCACGTGGGCCCACAGGATCCACGCGGTGAAGCCGGCGAACGCGAGCGAGCTGCCGGTGAGCTCGAGCGCGAGCGAGCCGGGGTTGACCGCCATCGCGAGTAGCGCCGGGAGCCAGCACCAGATCGCGGTCCACAGCGGCGCGAAGCGGACGCGGCGGCGCGCGGCGACGATCAGGCCGGCGAGCGCGAACGCGAGCAGCACCGGCAGGCGGATCTCCGGGGCGCGCCACAGCAGCGCCATCACGAGCGGCGCGAACATCTGCGCGAACGCCCACGGCACGCGCGATCGCGCGATCGCGTACTGCACGTAGAACACGCCGGCGAACACGGTCGCGATCGGACGCTCGACGTCGTCGGCCGCGGCCAAGCCGAGCCAGCCGCCGTACAGCACGGCGGTCGCGATCGCGGCGAGCAGCTCGAGCTTCGGCCACACGCGGCGGCGCGACAGCACGATCGTCGCGGCGTTCAGGACCGTGACGTAGCCGAGGAAGATCGCCGAGTGCGGCTCGCCCGTGGCCAGCGCGATCGGCGTGATGTAGCCGCCGAGCAGCGCGAGCACGGCGATCGCCTGCGAGGCGTAGCGCATCGCGAGCAGGCCCGACATGATCGTCGTGGCGACCATCAGGGCAAAGGCGACCGGCTGGGATGCCAGTCCGTAGAGCGCGAACGAGGCCCAGAACGACAGGTAGAGCAGGGCGAGGCCGAGGCCGGTCAGGCCCTGCGCGAACACGACGTGCTTGCGGCGCCACTGGAGGTCGCCGATCGCGAGGGTCACCAGCGCCGCGACGAAGCCGAGCGCGACGCGCGCGCCCGGGCCGATCCAGTTGTTGTCGACCGCGGTCTTGAACGCGAACGCGACGCCGAGCAGCAGCGTGACGACGCCGATCCGGTTGAGCCACTGCAGGCCGACCTGCGCCTCGAAGGTCGGCCGCTCGCGTGGCGTCTTGGTCGCGCGCGTCGCGGTCAGCGGCGCCGGCGCGGTGGGAGCGGGACGCATCGCCGGGCCGAGCGTCGCCGGCTCGGACCACGGCCGGGTCGCGGGCTCCGGTGCGTGCGGAGCTTCCCTTGGGACAGCGGGCGCATCAGCCGGCGCGGGCCACGGGTTCGGAGCGGGCGCGAGGTGGGTGGGGGTGACCGTGACACCGGGGAGGCCCAGCGTCGCCTCCATCCGCACGAAGCGGGCCTCGAGCTCATCCTGCCGACGCAGCACGCCATCCAGGCGCGCGGCGAGACCTTCCAACACGTCGCGTTCGGGCATCGACAGGCTTCGACCGTAATACCGGGATGTCCGGGCCCGCGTGGCATTCGCGTGAGCTCCGATGGTGATTCGCGTGAGCCGACGGTGAGCAGGCGACGGTGATCGGCGCGCGGCGATCGGCGTGCGGGCGACGGGTTTCGGCGCGCGGCGTGCGGGCGACGGGTTTCGGCGCGCGGCGCGCGGGCGACGGTTTTCGGCGTGCGGGCGACGGTGATCGCGCCAGCGTAAGCTTCGCCTGGCGCAGATCAGGTGATCTCGACTCGAGATCATCGCCGCGAACGGCTGCGCTGGCAGGTCCGTCCGGTGAGGACGTGACACGCCTGTCAGCCTTTTGATGGACCGCACGCCCCGACGCGCGTGGGAATCACGGGTTACCGATGGCGCGACCCTTGCTCGGGACCGCCGCATGGTTCTTCGCTGCCGTCCGCTCTCGCTCGCGCTCACCCCGGTCCTCTTGCTCGTCGCGTCGGGCGTGGCCTTCGCGGATGACGATCCGCCGCCGCCGCCGGTCTACGCGCCGGGACCGCCGGTCTACGCGCCGGGACCGCCGGTCTACGTGCCGGGGCCGCCAGGACCGCCGATCTACGTCGCGCCGCTCTCGCAGCAGACCCAGACGACCTACGTGCCGCAGAGCGTCGCGCTGTCCGGTCCGCGCGAGCTCGAGGCGGGGGACGACTCGCGGCCGCCGCCGGCCGGTTACACGGAGGTGCATCGCAAGCACAAGGGCCTGATCATCGGCGGCGCCGTGACGCTGGGCGTGACGTACAGCATCTCCGCGATGGTCGCGGCGATCGGCGACGATACCGGCGACGGCGACAACGAGGTCGAGGCGATGTGGATTCCGGTCCTCGGACCGTTCCTGCAGATCCGGGAGACCGAGAGCTCGACCGGCGACTTCTTCCTCGCTCACATGGGCGCCGCGCAGCTCGCCGGCGCGATCATGCTGGTCTACGGCATGAGCAACGACAAGCGCGTGTTCGTCCGCAACGATCTGGTGAGCGAGCTCAGCATCGGGCCCCTGGCCGCCAAGGGCGCCTCCGGCGTCGCGCTGTCCGGCCGGTTCTGGTAGCGCGTCACCGATCGACCGTCGCACCGTCACCGGCGCTCGCCGCCGGGGCCGGCTACCCGGCGGGCAGGGTGATCACCGCCTCGGCGCCGCGGCCGGCCTTGCGGTTGCGCAGGGTCAGCGAGCCGCCGTGCGCCTCGGCGATCTGGCGGGCGAGCACCAGGCCGATGCCGGAGCCGGCGGGCTTGGTCGTGAAGAACGGCACGAACAGGTTGGCGGTGTCGGCGACGCCGTGGCCGTCGTCCTCGATCGTGACGACGACGCTGCGCTCGCTGGCCGCCCACGCGATGCGCACGCCGCCGCCGGTCTCGGCCGAGGCCTCGACGGCGTTGTGCACGAGGTTGATCAGCAGCTGATCGAGCTGGTCGGGATCGCCGGCGACCACGAGCGCGGGGCCGTCGTGCACGTCGACCGCGGCGCGCGCCTCGAGCGCGACGGTGCGCCGGACCCAGGCGGCGACGTCGACCCGGCCGGGGCGCGGCGGCGGCAGGCGCACGAGCCGCGCGTAGGACTGCATGAAGCGCGCGAGCGCGGCGGCGCGGCGGCCGATGACCTCGAGGCCGCGCTGCAGATCGTCCTCGAGATCCGGGCGGCGCTCGGGCTGCGCCAGGCCGCTGCGCAGGGTCTCGGCGATCGACGAGATCGGGCCGAGCGAGTTGTTGATCTCGTGGCCGAGCACGCGGACCAGGCGCTGCCAGGCCTGGCGCTCCTCGGCGCGCAGCGCGTGCTGCACGTCGGTCATGACGATCAGCCGGTGCGGCAGGCCGGCGAGCCGGACCTCGCTGGGCCGGACCTCCCAGGTGCCGCGGCCGCCGGGCAGCGCGAGCTCGACGGTGCGCGGCGCGTCGCTCGCGATCAGCTCGGCCAGACCAAGCGCGGCGAGCCCCTCGCCCTCGAGGCGGCGGCCGATCAGGCGCTCGGCGGTGCGGTTGGCGAGCCGGATCGTCCCGCCGGCGTCGACCGCGAGCACGGCGGCGTCGAGGCCCTCGACCACGCGCGCGAGGCCGGCCTGGGCCTCCTCGTCCTGCCAGCGCTCGGCGCGCAGCTGGGCCGCGAGGCCGGCGAGCTCGGCGAACGCGAGGCCGAGCGCGTCGTCGCGCCGGGCGTGGCGGCCGCGCACCGCGTAGTCGCGCTCGCGCAACGACGCGGTCAGGTTCGCCAGGGTCTGCAGCGGGCGGACCACGCGGCCGCGCACCGCGAGCGCCAGCCCGCCGCTGCCGACGACGATGGCGAGCGTCAACGTGATCTGCGACTTGAGCTCGAAGGCGCCGAGCCACACCAGCGGCAGCGCGATCACCGCCGGGATCGCGATCGCCAGCCCGACCAGCGCGAGGACGGCGTCCTCGTGGCGCGGCGGGCGGCGGGTCATCCGGCGACTGTGGCGCGAACGCGGCGGCCTGTCACCGCCGCGCCGATCACGATCGGATGCCGAGGCTGGTGAGCCGGCGGTACAGCGCGCTGCGCGACAGCCCGAGCACGCGCGCGGCCTCGCTGACGTTGCCGCCGTGCGCGGCGAGCGCGCGCTCGATCAGGTAGCGCTCGACCTGCTCGAGCGACATGTCCTCGAGCTGCGGCGCGACGTCGCCGCGCGGCCGCAGCTGGAGGTCCTCGGCGGCGATCTCGTCGCCGGTGGCGAGCAGGCTGGCGCGCTCGATGACGTGCTCGAGCTCGCGCACGTTGCCCGGCCAGCGGTGCGCGAGCAGCGCCTCCATCGCGCCCGCCGACAGCCGGCGCGGCGCACCGGCGCGCGCCCGGGCCAGGAACGTGCTCGCGAGGTCGGCGAGGTCGTCGCGGCGGTCGCGCAACGCGGGCAGGTGGAGCTCGACGGTGTTGAGCCGGTACAGCAGATCCTCGCGCAGCCGGCCCGCGGCGGCCTCGCGCGCGACGTCGGCGTTGGTCGCCGCGAGCACGCGGACGTCGACCTGGCGCGGTCGCGAGCTGCCGACCGGATGGAGCTCGCCGGTCTGCAGGACGCGGAGCAGGCGCGCCTGCTGGGCGAGCGGCATGTTCGCGATCTCGTCGAGGAACAGCGTGCCGCCGTCGGCCAGCTCGAAGCAGCCGATGCGATCGGTGCGCGCGTCGGTGAACGCGCCCTTGACGTGGCCGAACAGCTCGCTCTCGAGCACGCCGTCGGACAGCCCGCCGGCGTTGACCGCGACGAACGCGCGATCGCGGCGCGCCGAGGCCGCGTGCAGCGTGCGCGCGAGCACCTCCTTGCCGGTGCCGTGCTCGCCGGTGATCAGCACGCTGGCGCTCGACGGCGCGACGCGCTCGACCAGCGCCATCACCTGCTGCATCGCGCGCGACTTCGCGACGATCGCCGGCAGCTCGTCGCGGCGCGTGCGCGCGGCCTCGGCGTCGAGCCGGTTCGCGGTGCGCAGCGCGCGGCGCAGCTCGAGCTGGGCCGACAGCGTCGCGAGCAGCCGCGCGTTGTCCCACGGCTTCTGGACGTAGTCGCGCGCGCCGCGGCGGACCGCCTCGACCGCGCCTTCGATCGTGCCCCACGCCGTCATCACCACCACCGGCAGCGTGGCGTCGAGCTCGCGCAGCCGCGCCAGCAGATCCAGGCCCTCGCGGCCCGACGTCGTGTCGCGCGCGTAGTTGAGATCGAGCAGGCAGACGTCGAGCTCCTCGGCCTCGCACACGGCGATCACCGCGGCCGGCGAGCTCGCGGTCCGGACCTCGAAGCCGTTGGTGCGTGCGAGCATGCCGACGGCTTCGAGGACGTCGGGCTGGTCGTCGGCGACCAGGAGGCGCGGTGCGCGGGACACGACCGACTGTACTCCCCCCATGAACCGGCCGATCACCAGATCCGGACGCGCTGATCGGGCGCCAGGTACATCGCGTCCGCCGGCGCGATCGCGAACGCGCCGTACCAGGCGTCGAGGTTGCGGACCGTCCAGATCCGGAGCTCCGCGGGGCTGTGCGGGTCGGAGCCCAGATCGGTGGCGAGCGCGGCCGGGCGCCGCTGGCTGCGCCAGATCTGGGCCCAGCCGAGGAAGAACCGCTGGTCGCCGGTGAAGCCATCGCGCACCGGCGGGACCGCGCCGGCGAGCGCCGTCCGGTAGGCGTCGTACGCGATCGTGAGCCCGACCAGATCGGCGACGTTCTCGCCGAGCGTGAGCGCGCCGTTCACGCAGCGCGCCGGCTGGCCGTCCGCCGCCGGGATCGGGCAGTAGGCACTGTACTGCGCGACGAGCCGGTCGGTCGCGGCCTGGAACTGCGCGGCGTCCGCCGGCGTCCACCACGGGTGGAGCGCGCCCGTCGCGTCATACTGCGCGCCGCGATCGTCGAAGTGGTGGCTGAGCTCGTGCCCGATGTACGCGCCGATCGCGCCGTAGTTGATCGCGTCGTCGGCGTGCGGGTCGAACATCGGCGGCTGGAACAACCCCGCGCCGAAGATGACCTCGCGCCAGCTCGCGTAGGCGTCGGTCGTCATCGGGGTCAGCCACGCGTCCCACAGGTCCTCGGAGACCGGCTGGTCGAGCTTCGCGAGCCACCGGCGGGTCTCCAGCTCGGCGGCGCGCCGCGCGTTCCCGACCGCGTCGCCCGCGACGATCCGGAGCGCGGCGTAGTCGCGCCACGCGCGGGGAGCGCCGAGCTGGACGCCGATCGCCGCGAGCTTGTGCTGGGCCTTGGCCTTGGTCTCCGCGCTCATCCAAGTCAGCCGATCGATCCGCCGCGCCATCGCCTGCCGCACGTTGGCCACGAGCGCCTCGACGCGCGCCCGGGTCGCCGGCGCGAAGTACGTCGCGACGTAGGCCTTGCCGATCGCCTCGCCCATCGCCCCGATCACCTCGTCGAGCGCGCGCTGCCGCCGGTCCGCGAGCTGCGGCCGGCCCGCGAGCGCCTTGTCGAACATCTCGAACCGCGCGTGGACGAACGCGCGCGGCAGGTAGGGCGCCGTCCGGGTCAGGAGGCGCAGCGTCAGATAGTCCCGCCAGGTCGCCAGCGGCTCGCTCGCGAGCAGCCGGCCGGTCGCGGCGATCGCCGATGGCTGCGTGATGTTGACGGCGCGCTGGCTCCCGAGCTCCCACGCGTCGAGCCACGACGTCCAGTCGATCGCGGGCGCCAGCGTGCGCAGCTCCGCCGGTGCGAGCTTGTGATAGGTCTGCTGCGGATCGCGGCTGGCCGCCGCCGTCGCCCGCGCGGCGGCGAGCTGGGCCTCGAGCGCGTAGACCGCAGCGGCCCGCGCCTCGGCGCGCTCGCCGCCGACCAGCGTCAGC
>Ga0307513_10008055_pt1 | contig 13530 bp, 10 predicted proteins | sample 15_EM_MG_FD_202174 | JGI IMG/M metagenome (GOLD analysis project Ga0307513, IMG submission 202174) | Populus trichocarpa ectomycorrhiza microbial communities from riparian zone in the Pacific Northwest, United States - 15_EM | ecosystem: Host-associated > Plants > Roots > Unclassified | place... | reverse complement strand
GACTCGCAAGTGCATAGTCATGTGAGAACTATGAGTCAAGTAACGTCATAGTGTGAAATCCAACATACCTTATGACTCATAATATGAGTCATGTGAAATCTGCCTTGCTTAGTCACGATTTGTGACAGATTCAAACTAGCAGCCCCTCGACCGACCGGTCAAGCGTATACTTTTTGATGTAATACAGATTAAGGATATATATTCAGATATCTGTCCCCAATCGTCTTTTTATTAGGATGGCATAATAGTGTCTCACCTGTTCACACCGCTCAAACCTGCGGTCTTAAAATAACCCATGACTGGACGGACTAAAGATTCTCGTCCGATCCGGTACAGCCTTCTTGGCTGTTGCCCCGTAAGGCCACCAGGGCCCATAGCCCGTTGTGACCTCTGTTGTCAATACAGCCTGCGAGAGTATTTTGCCTACAAGTAAAAACTAACTGCTAGAGACTAAACCGGGTGGATTGCACAGTTGATTCATCGTTATCCTATCCACTATTACAAGCCATTGATAGCAGCTTACGAGAGCCAACATTGAAGGGATGTTGCCAATATCGAAATCGATAAACCCTAGCTTGACAGTAAGTGTGTGGCAGCGCTTATTCGCTCACAGTGGCCATTCTGTACGCATGATCCACCTCGATGCCATCTTTCCCAGTGGAGATTTCTCTCTGCACTGAGTCTTTATCCGCTCAATCGTCATATCATAACCATCTCTCGACTGAAATCCAGCTGCCATCTTTCTTGGCTTTTGTCTTCCGCCAGAGAGTGTTGGTTCATATGAATTGATATCAATATAGAAGGAAACCTGTAGAAACCCAGATTGATAATGATTAGCTGATTGTCGGTGGGTACCAAACGGGGTTGCCAATACGTACATTTGCAATATATATTCCGAAATATCCTCCACAATATTTACCTCTAGGCTCCAGTAACCTACGTTTGACGCGGTGTTTTACACTCATACTCACTAACCTTTCCTTTATTTATTGAAATTGCTAAAGAGATTTCAGTGGTAAATAGAAAGGAGAAAACATCTCTGATGTGAGCAGGTCTGCAAGATCCTCCATGCCCATCACCTTACCCCCACAGCCCGGGCCAAGGCTTTTCCAGAGCTATCGACAGCTGGCTCGCTCCTTGCTGGCTAGTCTGCAGCCCGCGTATTTCTCTAGCCTGATCTGGTGGGTGGCGTCGGTGTCGATAGAGGTCTTCCTGATGACTTTGACTACTTCTTAGACACGGTTTGTATCTCTACCAGTTCCAGTGTAGAGATCACCCCCGAGCAGTGCTCTACAAGTGTTCGATAGTCTTGCCATTTCTCCATGAGCTTGAATGCTTTCTCGAGCATGCCTAGTTCTACAAGGGGTTTATCCATCTACTGTCTTGCGCAATATACCACTCTTTTATGGGTTGGCCTTCTGGGCAGAGTGCCTTCGCTGTCTTTTCGCTGCAACTCGCACTGTGAGGAGGGCTCTGTGAAGCTGCGACAGCAGGCTGCTGGGAACCTGACTACTGCTCGGCCACCGGTTCGATTACCTCTTTCCCTTAGAGATCTGAGGCTAGTCTTGGCCCTCTGCCTGGTTTTGATCATGGAAACTGGGGGCTTGTAAAATGTCTGTCCCACGGGTCGACACAAGTAGCGAGCCAGTAGTTTTATTCATTCTCCAATTTGAATCAACACCAGGCTTGTCAAGTCTGTATCATTTGACAGAGCCGACTCGGAAATCCCATTGTTTCATCAACGCCGCGTGGACAATATTATTGGCCTCAGCATCCATTTTGGCGATTGTTACTTTTTCTTATTGGCTCTTGCCTGCTTCCACCACGATTCCATGCTCAGCCTTCAGGATGACATCTTCAATAGATCCTACATATTGTAGGACCTGGTCGTGATAGGGTTACTGCCGCCCATATTCTTGTCAGGGCCTAATAATTCCAGGACAATAATCTTGAGGGTTCCTTCCGCACCTTCTGGCCTCTGACGGAAATAGGCTTGTCGTACAGTCCAGACTGCAGGAGCGGCATGGCACTTCTCTGCATCAGTTTGAAGGCGCCAGATGTTTTTCTTGCAGAGTGGAGGGAAGGTGGCTTGGATGTATTTGGCAAGGGGGAGGAGGTGGGTTGCACGGAGGGAAAGGTCCGTGTTTACTGATTGAACAACTGCCAGAAGGTATTCTGCAGTAAATGATAAGATTTCTTGGCTGATCTATCATAGCGTCTCTTCTACCTCTTTTAATTTGTCCTTGATTTCTTTCACTTTTTTCAAATTTAATAGATTCTGTGGATTCATTAGCAGTTACTTTTGGGGATCGATAGGGTCATGGTGTCAGTAAATAGCTTCTTTTACGGGATAAAGGACCGCTTAGCCAATCTTGTTCACCTTGTCAGGCTCTGTTTGGACCCTCTTGACTCGTTTGAGGTCAAAGACTTCAAGTCATAAGATACTGGGACCTCTAGCCATACGCATGAGATCACGGGTCCTAATCTTCTTCAGTTCTCCAGTTGGGTTGGGATCGGATGTGAGAGATCCTATCATATCTGACCAAGGCACCTAATCGACATGAGGTGTTCGGGGCCACTACCTACTATCTCTATATTCAAATCGCCCCGAAAGCAAACCACCTGCTCAAACGATCCTCACTCCTCTGTACCCTGGGAAGGGAGTAGTTAATAACACCCACACCCGGAGAAGAGCTATGTTGGCAATTTTCTGGGTGGCAGTAGTGTCCACAGGTATCGATTGAAACAGTCGGTAACTTCGATGTCTTTGAGGTAATCACCATTTGCGGTATACATATCACCATTGAATCACTCCAAATAAAACGGCGGTCTGTCGAGAAATGTTAGCCTTTCGTCGGGTATCTCTACCAATGCGATCATTTGTCCAGCTTGCCAGGATTGACATCGTCCCGTGTGAATAGTAGGTTCACCACCCCCTCATACCTCTGCCTAGCAGCGCCCCAGAGAGGTGTTTTAACAAGATTGTCTGGTTTGTCGGGATTGATATCGTCCCCCAAGAGTAGTAGTCTCACGACCATCTCATGCCCATTACTCCAAGAGCTCCTGCGTGGTGTTTTGCTTTTATTGTCTGGCTTGTCAGGATTGACGTCGTCCCATGCGTGTAATAGTTTCACCACTACCTCATGGCCCAGTCAAGAAGCCCCACAGAGTGGTTTTAACTTCTCCAGCGATCAGCTTGACGAAAGGAGAATTGGTGCCAGAGCGACTATCATCCACGTGGGAGGTGTGGGTGTGGCAGGAAGATACATGTTCCCGGCATTTAAAACATGAACACAGGGATCAAAAGTTCGTATGGCAAATGGTCTCTGCGTATCTGAGCGCCCATACTAAATTCAGAGCCAAATGTACAGGTTCTTCATCCCGGGAACGAGTATCACAGAAGCATGGGTGGTGTAGCCAGTGTGGAGGCTAGTTGCAGAAGCTGAGTATCGAGTGAAAGAGAAGCGTGCGCTAAACCAGGAACAAAATCCTCGCATTGTTTACCTCTCAGATTTGTGCGTTGCAGCGCATTTATTGGGCGTTGCATTGTAGGTTGCGTTGCACGTGTGTGATCAGAAATACTGCGAGCGGCAGGCTCCAGCACTAACGCCTTATCAGATCCTACATTTGAGATCGCACTTTTTGATAAACTGCTCAGTACATATTAGATATCACAAACCCCGTCCAGTAGCATATAAGGAGAAACTCTGGTGGTTTGTAAGAATTCACTTGCTGGCAGATTTCCAAAGTACTTTATGTTTTTGGCAAACTTAATCAACAATTGCCTCACTTTATCCCACCACTGGCTCAAGTAGTACAACACCCTGTTCTTATCTTTTTCTTTCTCTGCTATAGTTAAGAATATTTTCCCTCTTTGCTGTTTCAGCCGCAGGGTAATTGCAATTCATTGTCCAACTGGGTTAGATATAGAAATATTTCCTATTACATCAACCACCCGAAAATCGACTCCTAGTCCTCTATGCAGTCTCAAATTCCATCAGTCACCTTTGATAATAGGATATCAGTCTGTCCATTTGTGTATTATTCTCCTCTTGTCTCACAGGATGTCTCAGGGTGACTAAATCATAGGGCCTAAGGTAGTTTTCATCTGCCTGTTAGAGAAATTGAGGGTTGCAATAGTGGTAAAATAATTTTTATATGAGTCCAGGCTTATGGAAGAGGGTTTGGTGTATGCGATGTACTAACCTCAGAGTACTATGTAATTGGAAATCGGTTTTTGCTAGAAGAAATCTCGACTGGCAACCAAAATCTGTGGTGACTCCATAGTTGGTTGATAATGAAGAAGGTTATTATGTAATGAAGAATACAAGTAAAAGTTAGCTTATAAAAGTAATATCACAAGGCAAAAGGGTCAATGAGCTTGTTCCGAAAAGCAAGTGATTGGTTGGAGGGATATCTGTTTGAGGCAATTTGTTTGTACATCAAGGTTGTTGGTACTATTTATTCCAAGGTTGAGTGGTTTGGATTTTCACTCAATAGGCCCTGCCCTTACACTCGCAAGATGGGGCAGGGAAAAGAGGAGGGGCACAATGTTTTTCAGTGCACCATCCACCCTATAATGGACTCCAGCTGTCGGCACTTTGCTGATAGCTATGGGCTTATAAGTCTTTTTGGATTTATTAAACCTCAGTGACATTGAGAGACATTTAAAAAGGCGAACAGTAACCTATTTAAGGAATTGTAATATCAACAAGACTGTGCCTCCGAAGAAGCACTAGCACAGGTATAGTGGATATAATCATTAAAAGCTGGTAATGCAGACGATAGCCATGATAGTAAACCAATCATTAATACAGATTTGTTCACTGGTACTCAAATATGCGAGAGTAAAACAATGTGCCTGAATATCTCCACAGTTTAGTGGATAATACACAAAAGTTCTTATTAGTAATAGGGCAAGTGAGTTATAATAACATGTAAAGTATTAATCTATAAAGGCCAAAATATCCTTCCAGACAAACCCCTTAATGACACTTGGCTGTACACTCAGGCGCGGTTTGGCAGCTATTGGTTAACAAATTCATGATTTCAAAACAGGTTTTGTAAACACGTGTACAAACAATCAATAACTATCATTTGAATACCTGAGTGTGCCAAACACAACCAGTGTTTCTACATGTGTTCTCAAATCAAGGTTTTGTTAACTGCTTTTAGTCTAATTAATTTATTATTTTTATTATTTTTGAAGATAAGTAAGGTGTAAATAAATTAAATGAATTAATAATTAATCATATTATAACTCAGTAAAATCCTTAAACACAATTCTCCACCGCGATTATCAGTACCTGAACACAAATGAATTTGATGCAACTATACGCCCCGCATATTTGCCGAATATGAACAGGACGAAATTTGCAATGTATTGCAAGTTGCAGCCAATGCCATTCAGGGTAGTATGAGCAGACTATCGACTTTGGAGAATGATATAGCCAAGTGATTGATACAAGTCTTGCCTTCCACACCATAATTCCGCCCTTAGTGGTCAACAATATACACCTGAGGTTTTATCCAGTGGGAGTGGAATTTGTATATTGAACTGTTTACATATGATCTTTGCTGTTTTCACCTCAATTTGTAATCAAATAAGAACAAAAGATCCTTTACATGATACGCAATATACAACTGCAAAGTATCAATTACACATTTTTATATATATTGAGCCTGTTATTGGTAGGCAACTGATTCTCAGTGACGTCACAGAATTACCTGTTATGGATTCTGTTCTTGTATTTATTAGCAGAATAGAACTACTAGAATCGTTAGAAACTATAAATGCACATGGTGCAGAATTGCTTGTTAACAAAATCAAATATCTATTATTATAACAGAGTTGATGCTATTATGTAAAACTCCTGACATAAAGTTTCTTACAATTTTATCTTTAACCTTATATAAATAGTTATATTATTATATTATGTTTCATTTGATACTTGATGTAAAAATATTTATGTTTACTTAATATCTAGTATATAACTTCAAATATATATTCATTGTGGAATTACTATTTTAGTTATCTTGGTAGACAATTTCCTCATTGTTTCAACACAGGTGCACAAACAGCGATTTTGACATATATACAAACAATGCTCTGCCAAACTCGATAGTTATTATGACATATGATTTGACTTAAAGTATGTTTTGAAATAAAGAATTGTTCATAGCATCCATTCAAAGTCCGGGACATTCTAGTGCAGGTCACAATCTGGAATACAAGCATATTGTAGTATTCAGGACTGAGGGAGCTTTAGAGTTTTGAATGATAGTCGTACTCAGAACACTGTAAATGGCATGGACCTGATCACGATCAAGATAAGAATGACTTAAAAGAGAGTTGGTGTAGTACAAGTAAATGTAGTCATGATTGCTTGAATAGGTTAGTATTTCAGATTGCAATCTGAACTAGAAAGTCTCAGTGGTTTAAGGGATACAGGGGAAAAATCAGTCTGACTTTGTAAAATCTAACATATTTTTTTCCAATGAGTATTATCGTTGAATATTGTGGGGTAGACAGTTAAACCCTCTTTACTCTATATAGTTTGTGCTATTCAATGCATGCATGAGGCCGAAAAAATATATTACATGTAGCTATACATATTTTAATGCCAAGTGTGGTATTTTGCATGAGTTTCTAGTAAAGGATTTAAATAATAATGTATTATAAATATGGTTCGTGCAGTTCCAAACCTGCACTAGATTTTAGATAGTTTCCAATCGATTATGTCATATTCTCAATACTACCTATTGACCTGAAAAAACCACGAGGTAATAGATCTTCTTAAAGAGAACAATGTAGTGGTTTCTTTATAATTATTGGAATTTTTGTTGAAATAATATAATCGTTGAAAGTCTTGTATTTTTGGTGGAGAATGCAAAATTGTATTACGCACAGCTACCTACTTGCTGCCAAGACCATCCAATTTTCATATTAGTAATCATAAATTTCTGCCAAGAATTCTTTGTAATCAAGTAAATATAATAGTAATATAAAATGTCAACTCTTCTTAACAGCTATATTATTCTGATATTAGAACCTCTTTGCCTTAATACATTAACTTCCTAATACGAATACCGGTGATTATTCCTTTCATTCTTGTCGTTTTATTGCTATTTAGTATCAGATTATAACTAATATATATTAGTAGCACGTGTAGATGGTATCATATTACTGATGCCTCTGAGGATCTCTCTTAACCTGTATATAAATGTATTTAAATTCTATCATCTTGTATCTCTTACCATTTATTATCATATTAAATAATATACTGTTTTAACCCTAAATTTAAACCCTTGATCTGTTTTTATTATTATTATTGAATGGTCTTGGCACAGAATTTCACTCAGCCACGTAACACTTACTTTTCAGCCTTGTGCACGTTTTGAACTGCACGAACCATATATAAAAACAGAAAAAAAATATTTTATTATGAGAAAAATATATTTAGTGCATGATAAAATTCATATAAGGGCCAAAACAATATTTCATAAATAATAAAGTATAGATTACTAATCATTCCAAGTGTGGCTATTGTAAGATATTTCTCCTTTCTCCACCAAAAGTCCAACATTTTTAAAAAACCACACTGTTCAACAAAAAATATAATGGGAGAAAAAACCTTGCACCGATTCTCTATTATTTGCTCTCTGACAGTCAGCTTGTATTTTCTCCCAATGTATTTGTTGTTGAAAAGCCTTGTTTTTTTGAAGGTTGGTGCAATTTGTGATCTAGGTTTTGAATGGCACAAGCCATACTAATGAAATTTATGATAAAAAATAGTGGTCATAGCATGTACGGTTCAAGAATGGCACAGTGTGAACCATGTCGCACCGGAATATGCAACAGTGGTTGTGCAATAAAATTTCCAAGCCTGTCATCCTGGGTGATAAATGATGAAGAAGAATACACCTGGATAATAAATATTTATATACAGGACTATAATAGCAAGAGAATGTTAATTTGAAAAAATGGTTTGAGAGTTTGAAACTCTGCGATGGCTTCTATATGTCGTAGTCACCTTCTCCTTAAAATCTACACTTTGATAAGCACTATATTCCCGATAGGCTGTCATCATTCTCCCTGTCCGTGCCCAATACTCCCTAATTACAGTTGATTTAACTGAATTCAAAGATTGTGGAACTATTTTCCTTAGAGCACGGATAGTATAACCACACCTTTGGCATGCATAGTGTTTTGCTGCACCCGAATAATACTCAATAAAATTGAGCTCGCAATGATACTTGGGAAAAAAGTGAACTAGATGACCTATTAATTCCACCTCTTCTTCCAGGCGGCTGTTTTGAGCCTTAAAATCAGGCTCTTGGGCAATCAATGCTCTCGCGCAGCAACTAGCGCCATTTAGACAGCGTTTGTTCCTTTGTCCATTAGGCTTCCGACACTGAACATGCAATCTTGGTCTCCATAATCCTCTTTCTTGTAAAACAATTTGCAGTCCCTTTGGTATACCTTCTGGTATGACCATTGGTTGAATCTCACCAGATAAGGAGTTAATACCTGGTCTCAGTGTGGGCTGTGCACCACCCATTCGCAAATTCATTGTACGAGCTCTCAAAGCATCTTTTGAGAAAGCAGAGTGACTAGTGGCGTTATCGAAGAGAAATAAGGCCTGACAATGGGGAAAGGCCAGCTCAAAAATCTGTATTGCCATCTTTAAAACCTGATCAACAAGTTGAGCTCCATCCCACCAGGTGTCACCACCATATCCAATAGAGCAAGTGGCAAGATGTAGATCACGTCGCCTGGGAGCATTGTCGTTTATGATGTCTTCTTGAATGAAGGGTGTATCAATTGCCTCCGGGGCTCGCAACCGTCCCCCTGGTGTGAGAGAATTTAACACAATAATGCCCTTTCCACGGGGTTTCTTCTTTAAAGGCATTTGATCATCCTTTATCCATATCTTCGACCGACCATCATTTCCATTAAATGTGGACTCATCATGCACAACAAGCACAATTGACTTTACCCCAGCCGGCAGATCTGTCGGATATTTGATCTGTAGACTCTCACTCTGATTACTCGCAACCAGCCCCGCGCGTACCCTGCGATCCTCTAATCCCTTCAAACCAGGTAGAAAACATTCTTGTCTGTACTGGACAACATCATGCCGCTCATGGCCATCCTGATAAATGCCTTTCCGAACATTGGGAAATTTATAACCCATATTATGAAGCTATTTAACCGCTGTTGGACAACTTGACGTCTCCTTAACTTCCTTTCTCTTATCTGCTAACTGTGCTAATTGGGCTTTGGTTTCAGCACTGTATGGTAAGGGTGGGTTTTTCAACTCAGCTTGCTCTTTGAAGGGGAGAATCCAAGTCTGCCAATAGGTGGATATGGCAAAAGCCACACTTGGGCCATTGAGCTTCTGGCCTGCACCTGCAAGATATTCCCTCAGGGCTAACTTTGTTCCTTCGTCATCAATTAGGTGGTGGAGCATTGGAGACTTGCCCTGCCTGGTAGAGGGAACAATTCGGTTTTTAATCCAGGATTTTTCGTTCTGGATAATACGGTCTCGGACTCGATTTCCACGACCTGCATTGCTGCAATCATTGATGCTGCTTCTTTCGGTGTTCTTTTGCAAAAGGTTTTCTGCAATCCATATCTTTGGAATCGTAGGAACGCAAGGACCTGCAAATGGTGTACAAGATCCTGTCCTTTTGGCTTCTTCCTTTTTGAGCTTAAAAGCCTTCGCATATCGTCAATCCCTTAATCATCTGTTAGCCTTTAACCTCTTTACCAATTTATAAACATTGCTGTAATGCTTGCCTTTAGTGAGAATTCTATGCTTGAACTGTTCTAACTGATATCTTGATAAAACTGGCCATCCTTTCAGAGATTCAGCCATACCAGTACTCTCATCACTCTCCTCATCTGACTCTTCTACCACCTCTTCCCCATCCGCCTCCTGTAGCCCCTCTTCATCCAGTTCCTCTGCAATTCCCAGAGCTTTTGCACTTCCCTCTATCCTAGCCAATTCCGCCCCTCTTATCTCCTCCAATCCTGGAGCCATTGCCTGCTCAATAGCCTCATGGCTTCGTTGTACTTCAACTCGGTTTCTGCGTCTCGAAAGCGTTTGCCGACATGGGGCCTTGCCTCCTCTTCCAGTTTGAACTAGGCCTAAGCCTTGTTCTAAGTCAATCACTGCAAATAAAAGGCATATTTGTTTGAGAATTGATCTTATATATTAAAGCTGAACCTGAATGAAGTTTAAATAAAGCTTATCATACCTTCTATCAGGTGCTTCTTATTAATTTCCACACTCTCAATACCTCTAGCTCTTCCCATACAGTGTTCCTCTTGCAGCTTTCGGGGTCGACCACCCAAACATCCCGCACTTCGACATTGTCGAGTTCGCTTGTTGATTCCAGGCATGTTCATGTTGTTAATATATGTTTCTGCATAAGGTTTTCACTTATTACTTGCTCTCCTCAATTGATATTTACACCATTACTAAGAAAATACTATGATTAGTCATCTTTTTGTGTTGCATTTATATGCCAAGACTATCAAGATCAGACTGAAAGTGCAACTTTTCAAACCCGGATACCACCCCTCTCACTTACCTCACCAGAATAAAAAAACCCTACTTTTATTCTACTTCACTCTGCCTCTATTTCTACGGTTTTTACACATGATTTGGACAAGTATTGACTAGGTTATGCTTCATTGAAAACACTGCTCCAGGAGGTTCACAGTAATCCGTTCTCGCACTAAATAGTGATAAAATATTTGTATCGGCATTTGAGGAGAAAGTAGGAACGCTCGCAGAAGTGAGATCTGTGATCCAGATGAGAGACATTTTCTAAATAAGGTATCACAGGTATGCTATAAATTGGCCAAGAGCTTTTCTTCTATGGGTCCAGGAACTATCTCCTGTACACCTCCGTTGATTAAAATCTCAATATTACAAGAAATCATTGTGACCTTCTACTACCCACCTCTTGGCTCCCATGATGGCTAAGGCCTGGGAGCTGATATTAAGCCCTCTTCCCTCCTGTTCTGTGACCTCTCGGCCTCCGCTACTTGAGGTTCTTGTTCTTGTTCATCGTTGACGCTGGCTCATGAAGTGGGGTTCTCCCCTAGACCCTGCACTCCCTTTACACTTTACTTAGTGTTTTGTATAGTTGGAAAGCCTCTTCCTTGGTTCCTCGTTGGTGTTGCACTCTGTGGACTCTCGATCACAGTAGGCTTCAACTTGCTGGGCTTTTACTTCTGATGGGTAAAGCTTTAGTTAGTAAAATCTTGGTCACACCTCAGGTTCCTCGTTGTCGCAAAAGCCGCGAGTATTAGAGCTCTTTACTGGGCAGATCGGTTCCGGAAAAATGCAGGCCCCGCCCCTTTTCCAATCCACTCCCCACTCAATGCCCTAGGGCGGAGTCTCTTTTTCGGCATCCCTGCTGCTGTCCTCGCTCAGGCGCTCACACCACGCATACGCCAGATCAGTCCCTGATGTTAGGCATATGAGAAAAGCGTAGCTTTTCCACCTATTTTTGTGTACCCTGGAGTTACCCTACCTTCACCCTGTGAGGCTAACACCCCCTTCTGGCCCCGGCGTTGGGACGGCGCGACAACACCTGACGGCGTTGCAGTTGCGTCCCAACACCAAAGGACACTATCATTGAAACCTATCTCATAACACCGTATACGTCGCGGCCGTCCGTCCGACCGGATGCCGTTCGCAGGATATATGAGAGGGGACCATTGGTGAGCTTATGCAAGTGTCCCGGGCGAAACCGGTCGACGTCGCATAATGTTACAGACATAGCGGAACGGCACAGGAAACTATGTCACTAAGGTAATGGGACGTTTTCGTTGTGTCTACTCTAGAATGAAATAAGAGTATGACCGCACCCACACCAATGGTATAATACCATATAGGATCATTCGGTAAGGAAAGACTATGAGGGAATTGTACCATTGGTACGATCCCGACTGAAAGTCTGACCAAAGCCTAAGCGCAGGAAGTAAGAGTGATATCTGCTACTGCGATAGGTCCGATTACGAAGTTGGCCACTTCGTTCGTCCGATTATGAGGACACTGTCTAGCATGCAGACAAGTTTCAGTTCCTCCTGACGGAAGAAGGATTGTGAACTCTGACTGGAACGTGGTGCCACACAAGGGAAATCAAGAGCTCTCCAGTCCGGAAGTCAATGGTGAGGCGATAGTATTCCGGGTCAAAAGGTGTTCGCACTATAGGAAATATTCGGAATGGTTAGCAGATACTTAGTTAGTATGGTAGTTACTTGTAGGCCGCGCACTCCATCGACACGGGATATAAATATCGAAGTGCCTCCCGAGCTTTACTGAAATCATCACGGTACGGAGAAGAGACCTTATCAATATAATAAGTTATTACAAGAAAAATCTTTATCACTATTTTACGCACGTTTATATTGAGCCTTCCTAAACACGTCTCCGTCTACGATAAAGTACCCTGGTCTTACCCATCTCGCTTGGTCTTAGAGATCTGGTACCATCTAACACCTGATAACAATAGCTGCCAACAAATGTTACGATGTCTAGGGAATGAGTGCTGCTTGGCCCTGGACAGTGGTGGGGCAGGGATTACCCGAGGGATACACCCCCCAGCCCCATGCAAGGGTGGGGTCCTCTGCGCGAAAGCCCGCCTCACCACGCCCTGTAACCAACACTGCTCGGTATGGCCTGTTTTATCTGTTGTAGCTAGGCTTTTTGTAATTTTTCCTACTCCAGCCCCCCAGTTTTGTCCCCGTGCACCGTTGTGTCACAGACACTGGCACTGTCATGCCCTATTATCCTCTCCGATAGTCTGACCACTTCAGGACTTCGCCCTGTCATGATATTGCAATGTTTCCTTGTCTGTTGTGAACACATTGAATCTATGTGTCACAAATCGTGACTAAGCAAGGCAGATTTCACATGACTCATACTTATGAGTCATAAGGTATGTTGGATTTTACACTATGACGTTACTTGACTCATAGTTCTCACATGACTATGCACTTACGAGTCATTGTTATGTTAGGATTGGTTGATTGTTTCATGACTCACGATTGTGACGTCATATGATGTAATGACTTTCGCACATGACTCATATTGTGAGTCATGGGTTTCACGCATGTGACTCATTAGAGCACATGACTTGGTTTATGAGTTATGATTGGTTAACGGAATGTTGCGCGATGACTCATGTGAGTCATTGATGGGTTTCGCGCTATGACTCACTATGAGTCATAGAGATTTATGTAGCGCGAGGTGATAAGTCACCAGGGTTAGGGTTGTGGGAAGATGCCTATATAAGGCGCTTGGTTCCGACCAAGAGATAGGATCTTCACGCAACCATCTAAGTACTTTTCTACACTTAAGATATTGCAATACGATTACTTTTACTCTTTCCTCTACCAAAGCCTACGCCTCAAGAACCCGGAGACTATTGTGATAGTCTCGACGGGCCAATCGAACATAGGACTATTGTGATAGTTCTATCAAGCACGACAATCCACTCATCTTACTA